>SDBV01004433.1_pt1 | contig 20218 bp, 20 predicted proteins | sample 2277081 | NCBI WGS metagenome assembly SDBV01 (sample SAMN10402039, study PRJNA504765) | marine sediment metagenome | isolation source: marine sediment core GS10_PC15, 223 cmbsf | place: Arctic Ocean: Southern Knipovich Ridge | collected 2010 | reverse complement strand
CAAAGTAATTAAAAACATGAAAAAGCAAGGAAAAAAAATATAATTTTTTCTTGAATTCGCATATAATTTAATACATGCGAATTAGATCCAAACATATCTTCATATTTTCAATATTTGCTACATTAGCATTTTGTATAAATTTTATAGTCTCTTCTATATCACCTAATCTCCCAAAGCCTGGGAAAAGACCAATATTGTATTCCAATCAGATGAGACAAGATCTGAAAATGACTTGCTTTAAAGCTCTAAAAAAAGCGAAAGAGCATATTCATTTGGTGATGTTTGGATTAACAGATCCTAAAATAATAGATATCTTAAATAAACAGTCTCAGAACAACCTCGATATAAAAGTCTATTATGATAAAAGATCTAGTGTAGATCTTAATTTATATCCAGATCAGGAGTTCAAAGTTAAATCTAGAGCCCTGATGCATCAAAAGATAATGGTTCTAGATAAATCTTTAGTTTTTTTAGGATCTGCAAATCTAACGACCGCATCACTTTTAATGCATGATAATTTAATAGTAGGTTTTTATAGCCCTGAAATTGCTAATTTTTTAATAAAAAAAACGCCTTTTCAAACAGGGAATTTAACAACTTTAGTAGGTGGTCAAAAAATAGATATTTGGCTTCTTCCAGATTTTCAAAGTAAAGCATTAAATAAACTTACAACTCTTATAAATAACGCAACAAATAGCATCGAGGTTGCTATGTTTACATTTACACACTCTGCTTTAGTTGAAAGCTTAATAAACGCAAAAAAAAGAGGAGTAGATGTAAAAGTTGCAATAGATTTTCAGACAAAAAACGGAGCTAGCAAAAAAGCTATAGAAACCTTAAGAAAAGAGAGTATTGAGATCATCTATAACAAAGAGGTAAAACTATGTCACCACAAACATATCTTAATAGATGAAAAGCACTTAATATGCGGATCAGCTAATTGGACAAAATCAGCTTTTAACAAAAACTATGACTGTTTTCTAATTTTATATAGCTTAGATAGATCTCAAAAAAGATTTTTGAAAAAACTCTGGCGTACAATCGAGCTCGAATCTTCTTTTCTTAAATAGCTTAAAAAAATAATATAAAAATAAAAACATGTTTTATATGGCCCACCAAATTCAATTGCTTCTTTCTCTTTCACTCTCTTTATTTATCGTTTTAAATGCTTTTGGAAATATTCCACTTTTCCTATCTCTTCTAAAAGGAATCCCTAGAAAAAGACAAAAACAGATAGTTTTTAGAGAGCTTCTAATTGCTTTATTTATAATTATTGTATTTAACTACATAGGCGTTTGGCTTTTAAAATTTTTAAATGTTACTCAAGAGATCGTTCAAATAGCTGGCGGAGTTATTCTATTTTTATTATCACTTAAAATGTTATTTCCGAAAGAGAAAAAAGAAATTGAAGCAGAGCTAAAAAAAATTACAGAGCCTTTTATTGTTCCTTTAGCTATTCCATTAATTGCAGGACCTGCTGTACTTGCCGCTGTAATGGTTTATTCCCCTCAAATCCCGAATGTTTTAATGGTTGGAGCAATATTTATTGCTTGGCTTGCAACCTTGCTTATTTTGCTACTATCTGCTCATTTAAGTTCTTGGATGGGAGGAAGAGGTCTTATGGCGCTAGAAAGACTTATGGGTTTTATCATGGTACTCATTGCCATTCAGATGTTTTTATCTGGACTTAAAACTTTTATGAAAATGTAGCTAGATAAAAATCGATATTTTAAATTTTTTAAAAACTATCTATGAAAATTACATTTTTTTTGAAAAAAAATTAAAAAAAAAGTTTTTTTTCCTTTACAAATAATATACCTAATATTTAATAATAAAACCCAAAAAAACCACATAGGTGATTTATGAAAATACAACCAACTGGTGTATATGCTAGTCAACCTGAATTGACTAGCAAAGAAAGAAAAAATCTTAAAGGGTCTATAGCTAGTTTATCTAGAATGGGATTAAGTGCATCAAAACAACAGATTAGCGCCCTTGCTGAATCAATTATATCCAGAAGAGAAGATGGCAGTTCTGGAGGCATGTCTGGCGGAATGGGCGGAAATTTAGGTGGTGGTAACGCCTAGGACTAAGATGCTATAAGATAGAAATGGTTTTTCAACCATTTCTACATTATATCTGCCGCAATTTTAGCAAGCTCAGATCTTTCGGTCTTATCTAATGCGATATGACCGTAAATTTTTCGATCTTGAAATTTCGATATGGTATAGGTAAGTCCATTTGAGTCTTGATCTAAATACGGGTTATCTATTTGTGTTGGATCGCCTGTTAAAATAACTTTAGTACCTTTTCCTGCTCTTGATATTATAGTTTTTACTTCATGAGGCGTTAAGTTTTGTGCTTCATCAATAATCATGAACACTTTTGGTAGAGTTCTTCCTCTAATATAAGTTACAGCTTCCATCTCAAGTTTGTTGCTTTGTGTTATCCACTCGAAAGCTGATTTCTCGTTAGCCTCTGAGTTTGTGAGATGCAAAAGCACTTCTAAATTATCATAGATTGGTTGCATCCAATGAAATAATTTCTCTTCTTTAGTGCCTGGCAGATAACCGATATCTTTTCCAAGAGGCATAATTGGTCTAGAGACTAAGATTTTTGAATATCGCGCATCATCGAAGACTTTTTTCATAGCACAAGCGAGAGCTAGAAGTGTTTTACCTGTGCCCGCTGGACCTACTAGAGTCACTAATTTTATTTCCTCTCTAAGTAGTAGATCTAAAGCGCATCTTTGTTCAACGTTTAATGGATGAATCCCCCAAACACCTTTTTTATATTCAATAAGAGGTTCTAATTTTCGAGAATTAGGGTTATATTTACAGATTGCTGAGGATTTTTCAGGACTTTTTAAGATACAGTACTCATTTGGTAAAAAGTTAACATCGGGTATTGAGATTTGACCATCTTTATAAAAAAGATCTATATCAGCTTTAGAAGATTCCAGAGTTTTTATACCTTTGTAGATCTTTTTAAAAGATACTTTTAAATTTTCATAATCTTGGGCTTCTAATCCCATAGCTTCTGCTTTAACTCTTGTTACAAAATCTTTTGAAACAAAAACTACTCTTTGGCCTTCATTTTTCAAAAAAGATGAAATATAGAGAATTTTATTAGAGTTTCTATCTAAAGGAAGAGGGAAGTTTTTAATTACTCTAGATTTTAAATCTAAGTGGATTTTAACTTTTGGGCCTTCATCTATTATTATTCCTGCTGTTAAATCCCCTTTTTTCTTTGTCTTTAAAGAATCTATATATCTAACTACTGCTCTAGCGTTTTTTCCAAGTTCATCTGTTCGTTTTTTTAAAGCATCTAGTTCTTCTAAAACAATTAATGGAATAACAACATCGTTATTTTGAAATTTTTTGATCGCTGTTGGATCATGTAAAAGAACGTTTGTATCAAGAACAAAAGTTTTTCGAGTCATTTAGTATTTCTCCTATTATTAGTTTTTTCGTCTAAAAAATTAAATTTTAAAAAATCCTCCTTTGACTTTATGAGCTTAAAAGCCACATATAACCCAAAAGTAACTGCAAGTAAAATATTTTTTTTGGGAAATTGAAAAAAAACTAAAACCCTGAAACTCACCTCTATTCACCTTGCCTCTCATGCGTCTCATTATCAATGCTTTGCAAAAGCTATCTAGCGCTAGCGCGTATTGAGTGCTAAGATATTTGACTTAAAAATTAAATTTCTGTTATAATGAGAGTATGAAAAATCAGTTAGGATTTTAATATGAAAATAAATGATAAAATTTTAAACATCCCTCCTTATATCTCCACTTCGTGGGAAAATATAACATCTCTATTTACTCAAAACGATCAATTAGTTGTGATTTTAAAAAATGGAGCAAAAATTGATATTCCAAATCTACCCGGAGAAGTAATTGAAGATATTTTCAAAATTCACTCAAAAGTATTAGAAGATCAATCAAAACCTAAAACTTCTATTAGCTTTGGCCTGCCTTCTCTTCCAACAGGTGGGTTAGAATCATTTACATCTGCGATGCAACATAATCCTGAGCAAAAAGATGCACCAGATATTCCATCTGATATAATTAATAAAATTGCAAACATTGCAAAATTATTTGCAGAAGAAGCGAATATGGATATTCCAAAACCTGAAGATAATTGTAATTGTATGCATTGCCAAGTTTCTAGAGCCCTGCAGATTGGTATGGGAATAAATCCTGAAAATCTAGATGTTGAAGTTGATGAAAAAGACTTAACATTCAGAGATTGGGATATTTTAGAAGAAGGAGCTCATCTTTATAGAGTAACAAATCCTTTGGATGAAAAAGAGCACTATAGCGTGTTTTTAAAAGACCCTATCGGGTGTACATGCGGCAATAAAAACTGCGAACACATCAAAGCTGTCTTAAATAGTTAATTTTTTAGAAAAAAAAAGTAGCAATAATTCATCTTTCATTTTAGTATGATGTTATTTAAGTAAACAAAAATATGCTAAGATTAAGAGGTTTTAAAATGCTTAGGCTACTATTAACAATCAATTTTATGTTATTTTCCATTAGTCTTATCGCTGAAAATAACAGCTCTCAGGTTCAGCAACAATTTAAATCTTTCACAGCAAAGATAACAGGCTCAAAGGTAAGAATAAGATCAGGATCTGATCTAGATAGTCATATAATTACTCAATTATCGAAAAATGAACTTGTTTTAGTAAAAGAAGACGCTGGAGATTTTTGGGGGGTAGCTCCTCTTTCTAATGCCAAAGCCTATGTATTTAGAAATTATATAATAGATAATGTCGTAGAAGCTGATAGGGTAAATATCAGATTAGAGCCTAATCTAGACTCCTCTATTATTGGACAATTAAAAAACAAAGATATTGTAGAGGGTAAAATTTGTGCAGAAAACAATAAATGGTTAGAAATAGCAGTTCCAAACGATGTTTGTTTTTACGTAGCTAAAGAGTATTTAACATATGCAGGAGACTCTTCATTTTATGCAAAAATGCAATCTAGAAAATCGGAAGTTGAAAAACTTTTAAATTCAGCATATTTTATTACACAGGCCGAGTGCAAAAAGCCCTATGATGAAATGCTTCCGCATGAAGCGATAGATAGTTTTGATCTAATCATCAAAGAATACTCAGAGTTCCCTCAGCACGTGCAACAAGCAAAAGAAGGGTTAGCTCTCCTGCAAGATAATTATCTACAGAAAAAAATCGCTTATTTAGAAGCAAAAGCAAATATCTCTCATATGGAAAAAGACGAGCTTCTAAAAGCTGTTGAAAAAGCAAATACATATGATGAAGAGTTAGAAGTTGCAAGTCAAAACTCTAATAAAAGCCTCACTAACAAAATGAAATTCTGGAAGACAGTGGAAGATGCACTCTATGCTACTTGGACAACTTTCCATCCTGAGAAAAAACTGAATGATTTTTATAAAGAGCAAGAGATTAATTCAGTAGCTATAGCAGGAGTAATAGAGGGTTTTTCACAAGGCATAAAAAACAAACCAGGTGATTTTGTTGTAAAACTTCAAGATCCAACAAAAAAAGCTTTTCTTTATAGTACAAAAGTAAATTTAGATGATTTTGTTGGGAAAAATGTAACATTGAAAGTATCACCTAGACCGAATAATAACTTTGCTTACCCAGCTTTCTTTGTTAATGAAGTTGAAGTTCAATAATATTTTAAATAAATAGCTTTAGAAAACAGAGGTTTTTTAAAGCTATTTTTTTTCAATTCATGAAGAAAAACAAGTTTAAAATCCTGCAACTAAAGAATCATTGCTCAATAACAATATCGAAAAAATTTAGAAAAGAATAGACATCAGGTTTTGAAAATTTTGCTTTTTCAATTTTATTATTAAAGGGATCTATTGAGTAGTTTATAGCATTTGAAAAATCAGCTTCTTTCAAATTAGCATTATGAAAACGGGTGCCTTCTAGGTTTGTCTTTTTAAAACCTGCTCTATAAAGATCAGTTGATATAAAATCACATCTTCTAAGTGTGCTTTCATTAAATGACGATTTTTTTAAAGGCATATCAGAGAAATTACAGCTCTCTATTAGAGATTTTTTAAATGAGATAGAAAGCAAAAACCTATCACATTTAAAAAACTGCACGCCGACTAACTTAGATTCTGTAAAAAAAACTTCTTGAAGCTTTGCTTTATCAAAATTCGTTAAACTTAAGTTGCAATTTTTAAATGAAGAGTTTAAGAATTTTGTGTTTGATAAATTTGTATTTGAAAAATTGCAATTTTCAAAAGTGCACTCTAGAAAAATTCTCTTTGAAAGATTTTGATTAGAGAAATCTTCTTTTACAATTTTTTTATTTTCGAATTCTTCAATCGTCATTTATTTTTTCAAGTTGGCTAATATTACAAGTTTTAGAAATCTCTTCTAACTCATTCTCTTTAGAAAAGTCTTCCATGCTTTTTAATTTTTTAGCGCTTGGCAATACTCTTGAATTCAAAGATGCTATAGTTTGGTTATAAGCGCTAACACTTCTCGATAAATTCTCTCCTGTTTTTGTAAAGTGGCTAGTCATAGTCATCAATCTCTCAAAAAGCTCATTTCCTGTTTTTACAATCTCTTTAGCATTTTTTGACATTTCATATTCTTTCCAGATATGAGCTATTGTTTTCAAAATAGCAATTAGAGTTGTTGGAGTTGCTATGATAATATTTTTTCGAGCTGCCATCTCTAATAAGCTTGGATCAACTGAAATAGCGGCGCTTAAAAGCGCTTCTGCGGGAAGAAATAATATTACATATCCTAAAGTATTATCAAACTTTGAAAAATACTCTTTGGAAGCTAGATCATTTATATGTTTTTTTAAATTTTGAGCATGAGATTTTAGTTTTAGAAGTTTACTATGATCCTGCTCATCTTGTGCATCTAAATAGCTATCGATTGGTGTTTTAGCATCAATAATGATTTGTTTATCTTTAGGAAGTCTAATTATTAGATCAGGTCTATATGTTTTATCATCTTTTGTAGTTGATTCTTGTTCAAAAAAATCACAGTTATTCACAAGTCCAGCAAGTTCTACAACCCTTCTTAGGTGGATTTGACCCCAAGAACCTCTAACATTAGGAGATTTTAAAGCTTTAGATAAATTATGAGTCTCTTCTCTTAAATAACGCTCAGACTGAACAAGCATCTCTATTTGTTTATTTAAAGCTTCATATGCACCTTGTCTTTGTTTTTCTACATTTCTAGTGTACTCATCGATTTTATTAATAGACTCTTTGACAGGATCTAAAACTTTTTCAAGCTCTTTTTGTTTATGATCGATATTTGCTTGAAACCCCAAATGATATTTTTCAAAGTTTACATTTGCAAGATCCATAAATGATTTACTATTTTGCTGCATAATATCAAAAGAGAGGCTTTTAAAAGTATTAGCCATATTTTTTTTAGCTTGCTTCAAACTAATAACAACGACAATAACTAAAACCATAAAAAAAACAGTTGTAGCTATAAGTAAATATATTAAATTCATCTTATTACTCCTTTGATAGAATCATAATAGAGATGATCTTAAAAAAAACCTAAAAATTAAATTTTCAAAAATTTAATTTATCTTCATCATCTTCATCATCTGGATCAAAATCTTTAAGAGTTTTAGATTTTTTGCCAGCGATTAAGCGAATTAAAGATAGGATAAAAGCTATTAAAATATAGCTCCAAGAAATGACAGCAAATAGAATAGAAAAATAGTGAAAAATGCCATATAGAAAAAAGACAGCAATTAATACAGTTAAAAAAACCAAATGAAAAGATGGCATTCTAAAATTTAATCTTTTTAGAGATGGGAATTTCCATCTACTAACCATTAGATAACCCAAAAGGATGTTTACAAGAGTTAAAACAATCACTCTTAGAGTATTTGATATATCAAAAAAATTAGTTACAAAAGGTGTTAGTAAAAAGAGATTTGTTGAAATAGCAACAGCAGCAGCTGCAGGTATTGGAAGACCCGTAAAATTCTTTTTTTGGATAGACATTTCAACTAAATTTCCTTTAGCTTCAATAGATTTCAGATTAAATCTAACAAGCCTAAGCATCCCACAAAGAGAATAGATCATAGCGCCTGAAGCTGCAGCAAAAGAGAGATATGATCCTTGGGTAAGCGACAGAGTTTTTAAAAGTAAAACAGAGGGAGCAACCCCAAAAGAAATAGCATCAGCTAAGGAATCGAACATCAAACCAAAATCGCTCTGCGCTTTAAAGGCTCTCGCCACGGCTCCATCTACAAAATCAGCTAAAGCTACGAGCAGCAATAAAAAAACAGACTTTTGAATAAGCTCGAAATTACCAGATCCTGGCTCGATCATATTAACTTTAAAAATAACAAAAAGACCGATAGCAAGTCCAAATGCTGTTATTATATTTGGTATTAAAGATATTCTTTTCATAGCCCAACGCTCTTTTATTAGTTTAGTGAAAATGATACTAAATTAGAGATTAAGTCTCTAATATAATTATTAGCCTTTAAAATTTTTCAAATCTATAAAAATAAATAATTATTTTCATGCTATAATAAAAATAAAGATGGATACCTTTATGGATGACATTGAATCTAACGACTTTACTATTAATCCCTTAGATGCTAAATCAAGACAAATTGATCTTTTAAAACAAGAGATTGATGTAAATATGCAAGAGCAAATTCTTGTAAATAAGAGAATTACCTTAATCAAAGATACCTTTAAAATCATGCCAAATACTGATCCTGAGTATGCTATCTTACTAACTCAGTTGGAGATGGATCAGATTCAGTTAGACGAGCTGAAATTTAGAGAAAACGCTCTAAAATCAAGCCTTCAAAATATTTTATAAATAACTACATACCAGCGCCTTACGCTATAGTTAAGTAATTTTATTATAGTTTAAATTAAATGCATTTTCTGTTATAATATTAGTTTAATAAAGGGAGGGTTTTAATATGATTAGATATAATGAAAATACAAATTATTATGACACACCTTTTACAGAAAATGAGTTTGATCCAGAAGAAGCCGATGAAGGTTTTGAAAAAGATCTTGAAGAAGTTTTAGATCCAGAAGATGACTAAACTTTTCTGTTTTTTCTATTAATTTTAATAAATATCACAAAATATTTCTTGCCAACTAGTTTATTTTCAATGATTTACTCTATTTTTTTCATACGATCTAATAATTTAATATTATAAAATAAAAAAATTCATATAATGAAAATTAGAATAACAATATTGATAAAGGGTTTATTATGCCAAAAGCAATAAAAAAACGAAAAAAAGCTACAAAAAAGCCTACAAGAAAAAAAGCTGTTAAAAAGCCTGCTAAGAAAAAGACTACTAAAAAAGTAGCTAAAAAAACAAAAGATAAAAGAAAAAAACCGGTAACTCGCAGAAAAGTTCTAAAAAAAAGAACTAAAAAAACAGCTAAAAAGCCACGTGCTAAAAAAAGAAAAAAATCTTCTAAAAAACCTATTTGGGCAGCGCATGTAGAACAAATGCAGACTAGAATTGATAACGCTCTACTGAAATTAAAAAAAGATATAAAAAGAAAAGCTCCATATAAAATTATTGAAGCAGATAATAATGAACTTTTGATGCTCCTCGGCGAATGTAACTACATCGTTAGAGAATTCCACGAACGTATGATAAAATAAGTCTGTAAAAAAAATATAATCTATCCTAACTTAGTTATCTTAAACTAAGTTAGGATCTTTCATGTCATATAAAGTTAATCAAAAATATAAAAATTTTACAGTTACAAAATATCTTCCAATCGATGAGATCAAAGTTGAGCTTATTGAACTTAAGCATAATACTTTAGGAACAGAAATTATAAAAATAAAAAATGATGATGATGAAAATTTATTTTGTATATCTTTAAAAACCTGGCCTCAAGACTCTTTTGGTGAAGCTCATATTTTAGAGCATACTGTTTTATGTGGTTCTGATAAATTCCCGGTAAAAGATCCTTTTTTTTCTATGCTGAGAAGAAGTTTAAATACTTTTATGAATGCAATGACTGGATCTGATTTCACATGTTATCCGGCTTCTAGTTTAGTTGAAAAAGATTTTTATAATCTTTTTGAGGTATATATTGACGCTGTATTTCATCCAAAAATAGATAGACTTAGTTTTCTGCAAGAGGGTCATAGATTTGAATTTTCAAACCCTGATGATGCTTCTTCTCCATTAATTTACAAAGGGGTTGTATATAATGAGATGAAAGGCTCCATGGCAAACCCTGATAGTATTTTATTTCAAAAGATGCAAGAGAATCTAACGCCAGATCTACCATATGCATTTAACTCTGGAGGAGAGCCTAAAGAAGTTCCGAATTTGACATATGAAAACCTAAAAAAATTCCATGAAACGTATTACCATCCATCTAGATCAATAATTTTTTTATATGGAAATTTAGATTTAGAAAAGCAACTAGATTTTATTGAAGAAAACGCTTTAAAAAATGCCACAAAAAAACAACCGATTGGATTAATGCCAAAGCAAAAGCGTTTTTCAGAAAAAAGAACTATTGAAGAAAAATATCCGATATCTGAAAAAGAGTCTACAGAAGATAGTTCTATTATCTCTTTTGGCTATTTAACATGCCCAATTGAGGATCAGATCGATCTACATGGACTTCTTTTATTAGATAACATTTTAATGGGCACAGATGGCTCTTATTTAAAGTTAGCTATTTTAAAATCTAATCTCTGCAAAGAAGCTGAGAGTGTCTTTGATACAGAGATGAGCGAAGCTCCATATATTTTAATTTGCAGAGGCTGTAAAAACGATAGCAAAGATGCTCTTTTCAAAGTTATCACAGATAGTTTGAATAAATTGATTGAGATAACTATAGATCCAAAAATTATAGAGGCAGCTTTGCATCAATTAGAATTTTCAAGAACAGAGATATCCTCTGGCATGGGCCCATATGGACTAACTCTATTTTTCAGATCTGCCTTAGCTAAACAACATGGAGTTGAACCTGAGAATGCTTTAGTTATTCATACACTATTTAAAATACTAAGAGAAAAGCTAAATGACCCCAAGTATCTCCCCTATCTTATAAAAAAATATTTCTTAGAGAATAATCATTTGGTGGAGTTAACTCTAAAAGCAGATTCTCATCTAACTGCTGATCTAGAAAAAGAAGAGAGAAAAAAACTAGATAGCATACAAGAAAAACTTCAGCCTGATCAAATTGAGAAAATTCTAAAAGATGCAAAAGATTTAAATGAGCTTCAAAAAAAATTAGAAAAAACATCGATAGACTGCCTTCCAAAAATTGCTATAGCAGACGTTCCTAAAAAAAATAAAAATTTTGCTCTTAACATAGAAGAAATTGAAAAATTCAAAATCTTTCATCTAGATGTTTTTACAAATGAAATTGCATATGTAGATCTAATATTTAATCTACCTAAGCTTTCATTAAAAGAGCTGCTTTTGCTTCCTCTATTTTCATCTTTAGTAACTGATATTGGAGCGGGAAAAAGAAATTACATTGAAAACCTAAACTTTATTCAAGCCTATACTGGTGGGATCAGCTCAGATATATCTTTAAATGTTCAAGCTGATAATTTTGATAATATAGTTCCTGCAATATCTATTAGCTCTAAAGCTCTTTATAGAAATGCAGATAAAATGTTTTCACTTATGAAAGATATAGTAGAAAACCCTATTTTTTCTGACAAAGCTAGGATAAAAGAGTGTTTATTGCAGCAACACACATATTTAGAAAACTCTATTGTTCAGCACTCAATGAGCTGGGCTACATCATTATCTCAAAGCTCACTATCTCCTGCCGGCTTCTTATGTTCTAAATTCAATGGAATCGATTACTTAAATAATTTAAGAGATATAATCAAGGATTTGGATAAAAACATACCAATACTAATAGAAGAGCTATCAGCTCTAAAAGAAAAGGTTTTTTGTGTAAACAGAGCTGATTTAGTAATTAGCTCTAATGGTGATTTTTACAAAAACCTCAAAGAAAATAATTTTTATTCTCTTTTAGATTTAAAATTTAAAAATTCACCTCCATTTTCTAAAAATTTCGAAATAGAGAAAATAAAATCCCAGCCAACTTTCATATCATCGCCTGTTGCTTTTACAGCTTCTTCTTATAGAGCTATTGGATTTTTACATGAAGACTCCCCTTCTCTTTTAATTGCAAGCAAGCTTTTTGGAAATAAAATTCTACATAAAAAAATAAGAGAAGAGGGTGGAGCATATGGATCGGGAGCAACATATTCACCAACAATAGGTCTTTTTTCTTTCTTTGGATATAGGGATCCGCATATTTCATCAACTCTGCAAGCTTTTAAATTTGCTATTGAAGAAATCTCTAATGGTAATTTCTTAGATGCAGATATCGATGAAGCAAAGCTTGGGATCATTCAAAAAACAGATGTTCCTATTTCTCCTGGATCTAGAGCAATAACAGCATATTTGTGGCTAAGAGCTAATAAAACAGATAAGATGCGCCAAGAGTTTAGAGACAAAATTTTAAATACAAAAAAAGAAGATATTATTAAGGCTGTAAAAAATCATCTCTTAAATCAAATTGATGATGCTATTACATCTACATTTTGCTCTAAAGAACTATTTGATAAAGAAAAACCAAAGTTGTAAATGTTGTTTACTTTTTGTTATGAATATTCTTAAACCAGTGATTCTTGAATAGGTGATTTGCAATAATTACATGTTTTTTCACACACAAATGTTAAAGCTCCCACCACCACTCCAAATATTGAGCTAATAATTGCAATATCTTTTAATAGAGGATAATCTTCATCGTTTCCTTCTGTTGCAATTACGATAGAAGCAGAGATCACGATGGGCATAGTACAGCAACAAACACTTAATATAATTGTGTAAAATAGTTCTTTTGCATATTTGGCAATCTTACTTTCCTTTTCGGAAGATAGTAAACAAGAGTTATCCAATTCATCCAATATAGAATTGACTTTATCTCCCTCTCCTTTTGAAGGACATACTGAAAGCACACTCATATTTGCCTCTTAAAAATTAAATGTTTTTAAAAATCTTATAATAACCTAGCTTTTAAAGCTAAAAAAACAGAAAAACAGATTCAGATTTTTGATTTATTATCTGATTTTTTGAAATTTTGACTTGAGAAAAATCAAAAGATCTCACTAAAATTATTAAAAAACTTTGATATTTAAAAGGAGATACAATTTATGACTCGTATAGTAATAGTTTGATACCTAACTAACATCAAAATATTACTAAGTTTATTACGATTCGACTGAAATAATCTTGAAGGGAGCAAAATTGCTCTCTTTAATTTTTATTATTTTTTGAAAAAATGTTTGAAAGCAGGATCATCTTTGACTTTATCAAAGTATTTTTCTGATAAGACTTTATCTAAATCTAGTTTATCAAACTGAGTAGCAGTTTTTAACCAACCGCCTGATGGTTTTGCCTCTCCTAGTATAGCAAAAGCTTTTGCATTTTTTAGAGCTATTTCCATAGTTGGAGATAATTTATAAGAGCTAGCTGATAACTCTTTAACTAACTTAAAATCCTCCTCTTCAAAAGCGAGTTCATGAAGTAGGCAGATAGCATCATCAGCAATTTTATCTTTGATAGAGAGAAGATATTCATACGTTTTTTTTCTATCTTTTTGATCATTGAATAAAAAAGCTAAAAGATGAGTTGCTTGAACGTAGATCAACCCTTCTTTGGTTTTAGATCGAAGATCTTCTAAAAGCTTTTGAGCTTCGTCTTTATTACCATCTTTAATTAGAAACTGAGCTTTTATAAGTAGATCTGATAGGTTTTCATCCCTATCACATTTTTGAATATTCTTTGATTTTCTATACATATCAAAGCTTTGAAAAGCGAAAAGAAAAAATAGAGCGCCGAGAAGATAATATTTAACAGCGAAACTAACCAGAGCTAAAATGGATGCAAAGATAAAGCCTAGCAAAAGAGATAGCTTAAATCCTTTTATACCAAAAAAGGCTTCTAGAACAATTCTAAGTAGTTGCCCCCCATCTAGAGGGATGATTGGAAGTAGATTTACAATGGACCAAAAAAGATTAACTACTTGCATAACTTTAACGGTCGCTAAAAGAGTAGGATTTGTGATGAAATTGAGCCATAAAATCAAAGATGCTAATGCAAATAATAAAAACCCGAAAACAGGTCCCATCAAAACTATTAAAAACTGTTGATAATATTTTAGTTTTTTCCCTTTATAAGAAGTGAGTCCTCCCATAGCTACTAGTTCAATTTTCGGATTTTGTTTAAAGACAAGAGATGTAGTAGCATGGCCAAGCTCATGAACTAAAACCGAGATAACAATTATAATTATCCAAAGAACAGTGCCCATAATAGTTTGAGACATTAAAAACCCAATTAGAGCAGCAAATATCCAAAAAAAGGGATGGATAGAGATAGGTATTCTTGGAATAATCTTCATGTTTTATATTCTTTAGTTAATTTTCTATATGTGTTAGAATCGCATTTCAATCAAGTAAAAATTTTATAAATGTTTAAATTTTTCAAATCCAAATTAAAAAAAGTAGCTATTTCCCTAAAAAAGTTCTCGATTGGAAGAAAGCTAAAGGCCTTATTTTCAAAAAAACTAGATGCTAGTTTATTTGAAGAGTTAGAAAAGCTTTTTTATGAATCAGATTTAGGCGTTAAAATAGCGTTAGAGCTCACTGATAAAGTAAGAGAAATCTTAAAAAAAGATCCAGATACTTCATCCGATGAGATTCTAAAAATTTTAAAAGCTGAGCTATTAAATGATATCATTGAATATGAAGAGGTTGAGAAAAAAAAACCGCATGTAATAATGATTGTTGGAGTAAACGGATCTGGCAAAACAACATCTATTGCAAAAATTGCAAAACACTATAAAGATGAAGGAAAAAAAGTTCTTTTAATAGCAGCGGATACTTATAGAGCAGCAGCGGTTGATCAACTAGCCTCTTGGGCTGAAAAAACTGATGTTGATATCGTAAAATCAAAACAAGGCTCCGATCCATCCTCTGTCGTATTTGATGGTTTAACAGCAGCTCTAAATAGAGATGTAGATATTGTAATAATTGATACAGCAGGAAGGCTTCATACTAAAACAGGTCTCATGCAAGAGCTTGAAAAGCTAAAAAGAGTATCTAATAAAGTAATTGAAAACTCTCCTCATGAAACTTTGCTTGTTGTGGATGCAACAAGTGGGCAAAATGGAGTTGATGGAGCTAAGATTTTCAATTCTTATACACCTATTAGTTCAATATTTTTAACAAAATTAGATGGTACAGCAAAAGGTGGCATTGTTTTATCGATACAAAAAGAGATAAAAGTTCCAATTCAGTGGATAGGGCTTGGAGAAAAGTTAGGTGATATTACAGCATTTAATGCAAAAGAATTTGTAGATGATCTTTTATCAACTGAGTAGTTTTATTTTTTTCTTTTCTCTGGTATAACTTAAGATAAAATAATAGATCAATTATGTCCCTTTTAGATGAGCATCAAAATCTTTTAAAAGATACCCTAGCCTTACTTCAAAATATTGATGAAAAATATGTAGAGTCCAATAGCGATTTTTTTGAAAAAGACCTTTTAAATTTCTTAAGTAAAAAAACAAATAAGTCTAATCCATGCACTTCATATGAGAAAAAAAAATATAATGTAAATGTTTCTCCCTCTGATATATCTAGAAACGTAGAAAAAAAAGAGATTAAAAAAGATCAAGATGAAAAATTTAAAAATCTTGAGAAAACTCAAACTATTAAAAGTGAAATAATTAATAAGCCTGACAAAGATAAAGCTCTTGCCACTAAACCCATAGAGAGTATCTCTAAAAATCCTTCAAGCGTCCTAGAGACTCCCATTAAAAAAGATGAGATAAAAGTAAAAGAACCGAAAGCACCTATAGAAAAGAAAATATTAGAGAGTAAAAAGGTTATAAGAGAGGATAAGCCAAAGATTTTTGAAGATAGTTTTATTGATATAAAAAAATCTATAGAAAGAATTTTTCCAAACATCTCAATTTTAGAAAAACCCATTGATGACAAAGTAGCAAAACAAAAATCTCAAAAATACAAACTTAAAAACATCTCCTCTACTATCACTATTTTAGCATATAAAGAAGATGAAAAGTTCTATCGTTTTTTAGAAAAGCTATCTACAGCACTCAGTGTATATTTTTATCCCTCAAAAGTTGTCTCTGCCTATTTAATTGAGAAGGAAAATAACTGGTCAGATTTTTTAACTAATGATATTTCTCTTATAATTTCTTCTGACTATACGGTATTTGAGCTGCCACATTTAAGAGCTCTTTATAAAGAAAACCCCTCTAAAGGAGAGAAATCCTTAAAAGATATCCCTCTGTTTTTACTTCCTGATATCTTTTTATATCTAAAAGAGCCCTCTTTAAAAAAATCACTTTTCAATGCTCTAAAACAAAAAATTGAAAATTTAAAAATTTCAGATTTGAAAAATGACAAATAAAATATTTGCAAGTGTAGTTTTAGAATCTAACATCGCTAAATCGTTAGACTATGAAGCGCCTCAAGATCTCATCTCTAAAATTAAAGTGGGTCAGTTAGTTGAAGTACCACTTAGAGGTAGGTTAAAAAAGGGATATATTCTATCACTCCAAGATAAAACCAACATAAAAAAAGTCTTAAAAATTAATAGAATTGTAAAAGATGAAGTTCTATCGAAAGATCTTTTTAAACTAGCCATATGGATGGCTAAATACTATTCATGTTCACTTTCTAAAATTTTAAGATGTATAATCCCCTCTTCTATTAGAAAAGAGGTAACTCAAAAATATCATATTTACGTAACATCTAATAAAACCAAAAAAGAGCTTTTAGATATTTTTAAAGAGCTCTCTAAAAAAGGCTCAAAACAAGCAATAATAGTTGAGTATTTCCTGAAAGTAAAAAAAGGAGTTTTGCTCACTCAAATGCTAATAGATACTAAATTATCTAAAGCTCCAGTTGATAGCTTAGTAAAAAAAAGGATCTTAAATGCTAAAAAGCTTTTTTCAGATGAGTTAGATATCTTAAAAAATTTTGAGTATTTTCAAACGAAGGAAAAAATTTTAAATGATGAACAACAAATAGCTTTAGATAATATCTCCACTAGCATAGAAAAATCCAAATTTGAAACCCATCTTATTTTTGGAATAACAGGAAGTGGTAAAACTGAAATTTATCTAAGAGCTATTCAAAAAGCTCTAGCTCTAAATAAAAACGCTATTATGATGGTACCAGAGATAGCTCTTACCTCTCAGACAATAGAAAGGTTTAGATCCCGTTTTAAAGAACAAATAGCCATTATTCATCATAAAAGATCCGCTGGGGAAAAAACAAAAGAGTGGGAAAACATTTTATCTGGAAAGGCAAAAATTGTAATTGGAGCAAGATCTAGTATTTTCGCTCCTGTAAAAAATCTTGGATTAATAATATTAGATGAAGAACATGACCCATCTTATAAGCAAACAGAGGAGATGCCATCTTACAATGCTAAACATTTAGCTATAATGAGAGCTAAATTTTCAAATGCTACTGTAGTGCTTGGCTCTGCTACTCCTTCAATTGAGAGTTACTACAACGCTCTTAACAAAAAATACACTCTTAGTACTCTTTCTAAAAGAATAGGTAAATCCAATCTAGCTCAAGTCAAAATCATCAACATGAAAGAGGAGATAAAAAAATCAAAAAGCTATTTTTCTAATGATCTTTTAGATGCTATAAAACAAAGACATGAAAAAGGTGAGCAAACCCTAATTTTTTTAAATAGAAGAGGCTATAATACATCCTTGCATTGTTTAAAATGCGACTATATTTTTAAATGCAAACACTGCGATATCACTCTAACGTATCATAAAAAAGAGAACATTTTATCATGTCACTCCTGTGGGTTTAAAACACGTACAGCACAAAACTGCCCTGAGTGTAAAAGCTCAGAATACATTAAATACAAAGGTTTTGGAACGGAGCACATACAAAGCGCTCTACATGCAATTTTCCCAAATATAAAAACCATTAGAATCGATAGAGATACAACCACTCAAAAGCACTCTCATGAAATCCTATTTAAACAATTCAAATCAGGAAAAGCTGACATTTTAATAGGAACTCAGATGATTGTTAAAGGTCTACATTTTCCATCGGTAACGCTCGTTGGCATCTTAAATACTGATGGAGCTCTAAACATCCCAGATTTTAGATCATCAGAGACGGTTTTTCAACTAGTTACTCAAGCATGTGGAAGAGCGGGAAGATCATCTCTACCAGGAGAAGTTATCATTCAAAGTTATATGCCGGAAAATAGCACTATAAAGCTAGCATCTCAGCAAGACTATTTAGGTTTTTATGCATCTGAGATAGAAAACAGAAAACTTTTTGGTTATCCTCCGTTTTCACAAATGGTAAAAATAGTCTTAGCATCTCAAGATGAGAAAAAAGCTGAGGGTTTTGCTAATTTTTTTAGAGATAAGCTCATTAAAAGTCTCACATCTGGCTATAAAATTCATCCAGTATTGCCATCTGGCAGAGCTAAAGTTAAAGATGTATTTCGGTTTCAATTTCTGATTCGAGGCAAGAATATGCCTCTTTTAAGTTCTATTTTAGATAAGGTGAAAAATGAGGTAAATCTACCGAGGAGCATTTCTCTTTTTATAGATATAGACCCGCTTTCTACTTTTTTTTAAGTATCTATCCTGAAAAAACAAAGCCCAAAATAAATAAAAACCTAAGTCGTTGATATTCAGCGCTATTTTAATATTCTAAGGATTAGTGCTTTATAAATAGATTTAAACAAATCTTTCATCTCAGCTCATAAGTCTCTTATAAGACAAGAGTTATGCCGTTATTTAACTATACAGTTATATTAAAATAATAATTGATTATAATCATAATTTTATTTATAATAACTGTAATTACTAATACTAATTAATACAGACATAACGTTAACACTTAATGTAAATTTTTAATAAAAGCAAAATAATAAGAGGTAAAATATGAGTACAGTTCATAGAGGCGGTATAATCGATACATATGCGCATCTTTTCGAAAATAAAACTTCAGTAGAAAATGAAAGAGAAGTTAATCTTTTTATTAGCATGAAAGGAAGACCAGGTTATGAAGTAAGAGATGGAAAAATGTTCTTAACAGAATGGTCAAATCCGCTTCAAGATAAAAAAATGTTTGGGATTTCATTAACTGCATTAGGAAATGCATTCGTTGATGCTAAAAGAACCATAGCATCTGATGAAAGTAAAAATCAAATTATCGATAGCGAAGTATGTGCAATAATTACACAATACTTATGGCTACCTTCAATTAAGACTACTGAAAGTTCAGAAAAGATTGTATCTAAACTAAGAGAGAAATCTGAAGAATTTAACAATCGCTCAAATTCTCTTAAAGATAGAGATAATAGAATTAGTCAAATTTATGACCATGCAGCAAGTGCATTTGAAAAGAAATCACAAGAAAGCCGTGATGTATTAACAGCACTTTTTCGTAAGTAAAATATTTGTAAATATAATAAAAAAATACAGGGATTTATTTATTCCTGTATTTTTTTTCTTTTAACCGATTTTATTTATCAATTTGAGGCTAATCTCTATTTTTTCAATGATGAAATTCACTAAATCAAATCTCAAAAATCATCTAAGAAAGCTCTAGAAAAGTTTAAAATTTTGCGCATGATAGTCATATATAAATTCGACTACTTTTTTAGCTTCTTTTTCTGGAACATACGGGCATGCTCTTTCGTATAAAAAACTTAAAAAATCTAAAACATTTCCATGTTGATCTAAATTATTAATTTGAATAATTTCTCTTTGTATTTCTATTTTTTCAAAATAAATACGGTTTCGAAATTGATCATACCCAGTACGACATTGACTTGTAAATGTTTCATATCTTGATCTATCGGATGTAAAAACGAATTCAAGATTTTCTTGTAATAATTTTACATAAGATTGAACATTCTCATTAATATCCATTTTCTTAATTTCTAATTTTTTAAGATAATCTTCATACAAAGGCGTTGTTGCATAAGTCTCTAGATAATAGCTACATTCATTAAAGAAAATATTTACATTAACACTTTTAAAAAATAAAATAGACACCTCAAACGTCTAAATGAGAGGTGTCTTATGAAAAATAGTTACCGAATAAGTAACTGGAAACAATATAACAAATCTTTGATTAATCGGGGAAGTATTACTTT
>SDBV01004432.1_pt1 | contig 20220 bp, 18 predicted proteins | sample 2277081 | NCBI WGS metagenome assembly SDBV01 (sample SAMN10402039, study PRJNA504765) | marine sediment metagenome | isolation source: marine sediment core GS10_PC15, 223 cmbsf | place: Arctic Ocean: Southern Knipovich Ridge | collected 2010 | reverse complement strand
TCAATTTGGCTCCGCCAAATTGAGAACTGCCCCTATATGAAGACAAATGCCTTCATTTTCAAGGCGTTTTGCCCATTTTCCCTGCGAAACGCAAGAAAATGCTGAACGTGTTTCCCCAGCAGTTTCATATTGAGAACTGCCGAATTCGCGCAACATAGTTTGACAGCCGGCGTCATATGGCTTACGATTAAGGATGTATGGGTGACACGGAAATCGACACGGACTCGACCCCCGCTCAGAAAGAGTCTGCCCCCGCGCAGGCGGGGTTTCTGAAGGGGCTGTTGTCTTTCATCTTTAGCGACGACGATCCGAAAAAGGAAAGACGTCGGCTGCTCAAGGATATCGGCAAGAGTCTGAAAAAGATGAAGCAGAAGTACTACAATCCCCGCCAGGAGCTGGTGCTTCCGGCTTTGGCCGGCCTCGTGTACGAGTACTACAAGCTGTTGGGCCCGGCGCAGCAGTTGGTCAGAAAATCCGAAGCGCCGAAGGTGCTCAAGGCCGTCGTCATCGAGAGTTGTTTGAACGATGAGCTGCGCGAGGTGAAGGCGAGGCTGGACGTGGAAGCGATCCAGGAACGAGCCAGGAACTCGCCGGTCAAGGCCGTGGCGGCGGAGGTCAAAGACGACATTACCCGCTTGTACGCGGATTTTACGCACAAAATGGTGCGGCAAATCGACACGAGCTACGCTCAGCTCTCGGTGTTCCTCGAGTTGATACACTTCGATTACTTTTTTTTCCTGAAGAAGTTCGACGCCGCGATTGCCGAAAACAGCTTCACGTACAAGCCCAAATTCGAGGCGATCAACGCGGACTATGTCTGCGACGAGCTCAAAGATTTCAACGATATCCTTCTCGGAATCGACAATGACACCGACTGGAACCGCATCTTCGACACCTTCAAGATGTACCGCGACATGGAAGTCGTACCCCGCAACCTGTGGCGTAAGGCCTTTCGAAAGATCATCGAGCTCAAGAAATCTCACGTTTTCGAGCTCATGATTCAGCACATCAGCAAGGACCCCTTCTACACCTCCCGGCCTGCGGTGCACCGCGAGCAGATAGTCGATCAGTTTCTGACGAACCTAAAAACGCAGGCTGAGCTCACACTTCAGAAAACCGCGACCGAAAAAAAGAACAAAAAGATCGAGCAGCTCGCCATGGCCGTTTTCAACACCACGTCCGTATCGCGCATGAATCAGTACACCGAGAAGGCCAATCTCATGTACAAGAAGCACATGATGGCCGGTTTCCTGCACGTCCCTGCTCTCAACTATACCAAGGCTTTCTTGCTCGATTTTTACAAGAAGGATATTCGCGAGCTCATGGACCTGTTGCTCATAAAAGGCAAGTGGAGCAGCCAGGTCTATTCGCAGGCGCTGTCGGATTCCTACCACCAGCTGGCCCAGCTCGCTTCCGATTTGCTGGCTTTCGACGAATCCCTGAGCGAAGAGGATGAAACGGGCCGAAAGCTCAGAAGTCTCTTCCACAAAGTGGACAGGGACAAGAGCCTCGTCCCCCACGCGCGCAAGATGCTGATGCAGGTCAACGACGAGGCCAAGGCCCTGATTGCAGAAACGGGTCAGAACTTTGTCGCCTTGGGCAAAGGCCTGAAAACGACTCTGGAAGATTCTTCCAAAAAGCTGCACCAGCTCATAATGAACTGGAAAGAGGTGGACACAGCGGCCGACGGACAGATCAAGAACAAGATAGTCGCCGTGTACAAAAAGATCTACTACTTCGTGCAGCTTCTCTCCTTCTACGGGAAATAGCGTTTGCGGCCGGCTGAGGTGTGGCCGGCCGAGGTGTGAGCGGTCGGCAGCCCCGGCCCTGCGAGACTGCACAGTGTACCCCGATGGGTTTACTTGCCGGTCCGGCCCGTGCCGGTCGGCGCCCGGCCCGCTTCGCTTTGCCCGCCGTGGGCTGAAGCCGAGTCGCCGTGCGTCTCGTCTTGCCGAGGTGCCAGGGATTCCACTTTTTCCAACGCCGCCGCCCCCATCACCGTACCCAGGGACATGGATTCGAGAGCCGATGACGGCAGGATCATGAGGTTAATTACGGTTACCCACAGAGGTAAAACGGCCATTATGCCACCGGCAACCAAGACGCCCAAGGCCGCGGCCGCGAGCAGTTCCGTATCGAGCGCACCTTCCAGCAGGTATTGCAAAACGAGCCCCAGGCCAAAAAAGAAGGCCGGCACAAGAAATGAGAAGGCGTTGTAGTGGAAATCCTTGTGGAATTTGATGCCGCCGACGTTTTTGATTCTTTCGATCTTACTCGTGAACAAACTCATGATCTTCCCCCTGCCGTTAACTGTCTTTGCTCAGTTCCTCCAGATAGCGCGAGACGTCTCTCACGGTGAACCCGTAGGATGCGGCCTTGATGATGAAGCTGCGTGCCAGCTCGGACAGGACGCGCTCACGTTCGACCTCCGACATCTCGATCTTGCGATCGCTTATGAATGTGCCCGTTCCTTGTTGAGTTGTGACGATGCCTCTGATTTCCAACTCGCTGTACGATCTGCCCACGGTGTTCGGATTGACCTGGAGATCAACAGCCAGACCTCGAACCGTGGGCAGTTGATTCCCGCTGCTGAGACGGCCATCAGCGATGGCCATCTCGATCTGGAGCATGATCTGTTTGTAGAGCGGAACGCCACTCTTCGGGTCGATGCTGAACTCCAGGTTGTCATTCGAGCCTTTTACTTTCACCGGCTGCGCCTTTCCGTCTATTGTATTAAAGTAATAGTACAATAATAAAATAGGGCGTTTGGCTGTAACTGTCAACGGGATGCACTGTGATTCTGGGCGGGCCGTCGATGCGCGAGCTCCAATAAAAAGGCCGTTCTGTCGCCGGCACCGCGTTTAGTTAGTATTATTTCCTCTGAGCAAGGGCTCTCGCGCTCAGCAGCGTGACCGCCGGCTCGAGGTGCGATCTGATGGCCGACACTGTGATAGTAGCCATGAGCGGAGGAGTGGATTCGAGCGTCGCCGCGTGCCTGCTGGCCGAGGGGCCGGCCGGCCCCGGCGGCCTGAAGGTGGCAGGCGCCAGCCAGGATATCTGGCCCCCGGGCCATGTCCGCGGGCTGGCCCTGACCGGCGCTGCGGATGTGTGCCGGCTGCTCGGAGTCCCGCATCTGAACATGAACCTTTTCCGGGAGTTCCGGGAGACCATCGTCAGCAACTTTTACGAAACTTACGCGGCGGGCAAGACGCCCAACCCGTGTGTACTCTGCAATCGCCGGATCAAATTCGGCCTGTTCTACGAGCGAGCCCGCGAGAGGCTGCAGGCAATGCGTTTTACAGCTCCCGAATCGCGGGTGTATTTCGCTACCGGCCACTACGTTCGCCTCGAGCACAGTGGTGACGGGTTGTTTCTGAAAAAGGCGCGGGACCCGCGGAAGGACCAGAGCTATATGCTCTATCGCTTGCCCGGGCCTATGCTGGCCGATCTGATCTTCCCCCTGGGCGCGTTGAAAAAAACCGAAATAATCGGCCTGGCCGAAGACCGAGCCCTGCCCAACGCCCAGCGTAAAGAGAGTCAGGACGCCTGTTTCATCGACGGCGGTTACGCCGACTACCTGACCCGGCTGGCCGGCGGCGACAAGCTGAAGCAGCCCGGAGACATTGTCGACAGGCAGGGCCGCTTTTTGGGGCGGCACAGGGGTTACATCAACTACACGGTGGGCCAGCGCAGGGGGCTGGGCCTTGGCGACGGTCCGTGGTACGTGAGCTCCGTTGACCCTCTGAAAAACAGGGTCGTTGTGGGCCGCCGGCGGGACATCTTAATGCGCAATTTTGCGGTTACCGACCTAAACCTGTTTTGCGATTTTCCGCGACAGCCTCTGCGCTGCCGGGTAAAGGTGCGCTATCAGGCGGGAGAGATACCGTGCCGCATTCATGCGGGATCGGAAGCGGGCGGATCGGCGGACGGGCGAGTGAGAGACCGCGCAGACGATCGGGCAAGCCTTACAGTCGAGCTCGATCGGGGCGCCGTCGTAAGCCCCGGGCAGTCGGCAGTCTTTTACGACGGCGAGCTGGTGCTCGGCGGTGGGATTATAAGGTAGGCGAAGCTATGCTGAACCACTCACGTGGGGAAAACCAATGACAGTACTCGAGCAGGCTCGACAGGCCAAGCAGGCCGCCATCAGGTTGGTTTCCGTGTCGCATGAGACCCGAAACCAGGCTCTGCACAACATCGGCGCTCGCCTCGACCGGGACAGGGCCGCGATCCTGGCGGCCAATCGCGCCGACCTGCAGGATGCCGGGAACCATGGAATAGGGGATTCCCTGCTCGCGAGATTGAACCTGTCGGACGGCAAAATCGACGGGATGATCGACGGGATACGCGACCTTGTCGGCCTCCAGGACCCGATCGGGGTAGAGGTGAGCCGCATGGAGCTGGACACCGGCCTGACGCTGACGAGGGTGACGGTGGCCCTGGGCCTGATAGGGGTTGTCTTCGAATCCCGCCCCGATGCCCTGGTTCAGATCGGGTCACTGTGCGTGAAGTCCGGCAACGCCGTCGTGATGAAGGGTGGCTCTGAGGCGCGGAGAACGAACGAAACACTGTTCAGCCTGATCCGGGGTGCGCTGGAAGCAACCCATGCGGATTTCCGTGGTTCCCTGCAGCTCGTGGAGACTCGCCGGCAGATCGAGGAGCTGTTGGCCTTGGACGATCTCGTGGATCTCATGATCCCCCGTGGGTCGAGCGAGCTCGTTCGGCATATTAAAGAAAACACCCGCATCCCCGTGTTGGGCCACGCCGAAGGCGTCTGCCATCTCTACATCGACGACGAAGCGGATATCGCCATGGCTCTCGAGCTGGCTTACGATGCAAAGTGCCAGTATCCCGCGGTGTGCAATGCGATCGAGACGCTGCTGGTGCACGAAAGCCTGGCGGAAGAGATCCTGCCGCGGCTGAAGGTCAGCCTTACGGGCGTGGAGCTGCGTGGCGACGAGAGATCGCGCTCGATCGTTGACATGAACCCCGCCACGGAAGATGACTGGCGCAAGGAGTACAACGATCTCATCCTCTCCGTGAGAGTTGTCGCCTCGTTGGAAGAGGCCGTCGACCATATCAACTGTTTCGGCAGCCGCCACACCGATGCCATAGTAACGTCGAGCCGCCCTAAAGCGGAACGTTTCATGAACCGCGTCGATTCCAGCTCTGTTATGTGGAACTGCTCCACGCGATTTGCGGACGGTTACCGTTACGGCCTGGGGGCCGAAGTCGGCATCGCGACGGGCAAGATCCATGCCCGGGGGCCGGTAGGCCTGGAGGGGCTTACCACCTATAAGTACAAGCTCGTGGGAAACGGAACCATCGTCGCCCCGTACGCCGACGGCACTAAAAAGTTTTCCCACAGAAAGCTCTGACCGCACTTTCCATCCCCCGCCGCTGCCCGGTAGCAGCAGTTCTCATTTTTCCTTCGTCAAATTGAGAACTGCTTGCCCGGTAGCGAACATTGTTGTCTTTAACGGCAAACCCTGATAAGATAACCGCGGAAAATCGAAAAATGCACACCTGTACACGCAGATGCTGGCTGCGCTAGGCTCCTGGCTCAACAGTAAAATTGCTCGTTTCCTCTATGCCGCCGGGTTCTTTTTCAATGTGCTGTATGAGACGTTTTTTTTCATAAGGCGCAAACAGGTAGGCCTGCGTGTTCTGATGTGGCAGATACTGTTCACCGGGTTCGAGGCGCTGACCATCATATCGGTCATATCGCTGGCGATCGGCGCCGTAATCATCATCCAGGGTCAGACACTGCTGCCCCAGTTCGGGCAGAGCCGGCTCATGTACAGCATATTGATTGCAGTAATAGTGCGCGAGCTGGGCCCCATACTGACCGCCTTTATCATCATAGCCCGCTCCGGCACCGCCATCGCCACCGAGTTGGGCGGCATGGTGGTGAGCCATCAGATCGAGGCCTATGTGTCGGTAGGCATAAACCCCATCTCCTACCTGGTAGTGCCCCGCTTTTTGGGGGTGGTCATCTCCATGACGATCTTGACGGTGTATTTTATAGGCACGGGCATCTTCGGCGCGTACTTTGTGGCCCAGATAGTGCAGCCCATACCTTTCGCCGATTACTTCGAAAATCTGGTAAAAGCGCTGAGGCTGGTGGATATATTCTCGGCCCTGCTCAAGAGTGTCGTGTTCGGGACTATAATTTCGATCGTGTCCACCTATCAGGGCTTCAATGTCAAACTGTCGTCCACGGAAATTCCCGTCGTGGTCATCAAGGCCGTCGGGCAGGGCTTTGCCCTCTGTGTCCTGGCCGACATCATCATCGTGCTGGTACTGCGCATGGGGATTTGATGCGATGAATGACGCCACGCAGGACACCTTGATCCGGCTCGACAACGTCTCCATCGTGTCGGAAAACTTCGAGATACTGCGGGATGTCTCACTTTCCATTCCACGGGGCAAGAGCACCGTAATCATCGGCCCTTCGGGCTGCGGCAAGAGCACCTTACTCAAGGTGGCGGCCGGAATTTCCATACCGGAGCAGGGCAGCCTGCGGATCGGGGGCAAGAACTTCCTGCGGTACACTGAGAAACAAGTCAGGCTTTTCAGGCGTGACAATGGGTTCGTGTTCCAGGACGCGGCTCTCTGGGAAAACAGGTCGCTGTACGAAAATCTGTCCATACCGCTGGAGTTTCACTACCCGGATAGGACGCAGGACGAGCGCAACCGGCGCGTGCGGTCACTGCTCGAAAAAACAGGATTGAGCTCCGAGGCCCAGCTGCGACCGGCCCAGATTTCGACCGGCGAGCGAAAGATCGTTTCTTTCCTCAGAGCACTGGTGAACGAGCCTACGCTGCTCTTCATGGATGAGCCGACTTTGTCCATCGACAGGGAAAAAGCGGCGATTATCTACGACATGATACGCGACCTGAAGCGCAGAAACTGCACGCTTGTCACCGTTACCCACGACCCACGGCTCACGTCATGGCTGGCGGATTACGTCATCGTGCTGAAGCAGGGCCGACTCGTGATGGAAGGGCCGTTCGATGCCGTAAAAGCCTCTCCGGAGGCAGAGGTACAGGCTATCCTGCGCAGCGTCCTGGAAGAAGCGGCGACTTACGATACCGACATCCTCGGCCTATTGAACGATGAATAGATAATGCTTAGAATGGGTAGCCTATGAAATTAAAGATTCGTTTTGCCGACCAGATAGTCGGGCTGTTCATACTGCTGGCGATTGTCGGTTTGGCTGCGACGCTCGTATTTCTCGGAATCAACCAGCGCTGGTTTGCCAAGAACTACCATTTCCACAGTCTCTTCAAGTCCGGCGGCGGGCTCAGTGCGGGCATGTCGATAACCCTCAAGGGCTTCGAAATTGGCAAGGCAGACAAGATCACGCTCGATCCGAAATCCCGCATCGTCACCATGTACTTCCACATATACGAAGAGTTCTACACCGACGTGGTCCTGGAAAACTCCGTTATCGAGCTGGCCACCAGTCCGATCGGCATCGGCGGCGGCCTGTTTTTCCACCCGGGAAAGGATCAGGACCCACTCAAACCTCCCATTGCGGATGGCTCCTTCATCCCCTCCCTGGATTTCAAGCAAGGCATGAAGCTGGTGCGGGCGGGGCTGGTGGACAAGCCGGCGGGGGGCGAAGATTCGATCGGGTCCCTTTTGAGCCAGATTGGGCCTATTGTAGAAAAGGTTAACAACATCCTGTACACCATCGACGAGTTGGCCGAGCGAATCGACGATGCCGTAAGAGGCGAAACCGAAAACAATCAGATCGGCGCGCTGCTTCACTCTACGGACGCGCTGCTCGTTACGGTAAACAACATCATGACCGGCAGAGACGAGGGGCCCGTCGGCGACATCATCGACGATGTCGCCGCCACCACCAAGACGCTGGAAACGTCTCTCGGCAACGTTCTCGACAATGTCCGCGATACCTCCGATACGGTGGAAGCTTCCGTCGTCAAGATAACCCAGGACCTGACAGCCCTGTCGAGCGATCTCAGGCTCATTACCAAAAATATAGAGGCCATAACGGCTGAGCCTGAGGGGCTCGTCATGCGCCTTATCGATCCCAAGGGGTCCATCAAAACGCTGCTGGATGACGACAACGTGCTCTTCGAGAAAATCGAGGCCATGATGGAGAGCGTCAGGCAGATAGTGGCCGAGTTAGAGGAGTTTGCGGGCTTCGTTACGGGCACGGCGCCCCAGATTGCCGGGCTCATCGAAGAGGGCCGGGCGGCTCTCGCCATGAGCCAGGACGTGATGGAGGCGCTCAAGAACAACCCTTTGCTGAGCGGCGGGGTTCCTGAGGAAAAGGAGCAACCCACCACGTTCAAGAGCTTTCGGGACGAGGATTTCTGATGAGGCAGACCCGCGCCTTTTGCAATGTCTGGCTTGGCTTGCTTGCGCTGATTGTCCTGGGTTGTTCGACGCCGCCGCCGCCGCAGGAGTTCGCAACCGAGAGTAAAAACAAGGCGGCCGAGTACGCAGAGTTCGGCAACGATTATTTTTCCCAGGGTATGTACGAGAGAGCGATAGAGTTCTTCAAGCTGTCCCTGGCCTACAGCGGCTCGGTGGATCATCAACCCGGCATTGCAAAGGCCTATAACTCCCTGGGAAAAGTTTTCCAGGCCCGGGGTCTTCTGGAAAACGCGGAAAATTATCTGGGCCAGGCCGAAGAGATCGCCAACAGACTGGAGGACCCGCGGCTGATCGCGCAGACGCTCAACAACAGGGGAGAGCTGCAGTTGGTGCGGGAAGACTACACCGCGGCCATGACCCATTTCGCGGAAGCACGGCGTTACGCGGAAACCGCCGGCGCGCAGGGCGGCGGCCAGGAACAGAGCATGTCGGACATAGCCGTTATTTATCACAATATCGGCACGGCCCATAAAAGACTGGGCGATGGAGAGGCGGCTCTGGAGCACTTTCAAAAAGCCCTGGAGCTCAACCTGAAGGAAAAAGACGCCGCGGAATCGGCTTCGAATTACTATATGATCGCCTCGGTCTATTCTGAAAGAGGGGAATACGAGCAGGCTCTGTCCAGCGCGACGCTGGCCCTGGATATGGACAAGAAGGTCGAGAATTCTCTCGGGATCGCGAAAGACTTTCTCGCACTGGGAATTATTTCCAGGAAGTCGGGCGAAAGCGACGCGGCCTACGCCTATCTCAAACGGGGCTTGTTCGTTTACCGGGCCATAGCCGTTCTGCACTCCGGTCTGAACATCGAGCGTGACGTGGCGACTATTCTGGACCATCTCGTTTCCATGGCGGAAGAGCTCGGCAAGAGCGGGGAAGCGGAAAATTATCGCAGTATCCTGCAGGGTAAAAAGGAGTAACCCATTCCCCTTTCGTTTCGGGCCAGTCTGCGAGACATTGTCACCGGCTACGCGAAGGCTCTGCAGGGAATCGGGCTCTTTATTTTTCTCCTGTTGTTGGCGGCCCTGGCCAGCATCGTTGTCGTTCTTCCCCTATGGTACGGCGCCATTTACGCTCGTGAAATCTACACGATATGCGTCTTCAGCCTGTTCGCGGCCCTGATACTGCTTGGCATCTCGATCAGGATCAGGGCTGTGGTTCAGCAATCCGGATTGCTTTTCAGACACCATTTGCTGAGAGCTCTGAAAAAACTGCTGCTGTTGCTCCTGTTTCTTGTTTTCCTCTATGGCTTGCTGTGGCTCTTTGCGCGCCGGCACTACTACCTGGCCCTCCCGCTGCCGGTCGTCTATCTCCTGCTCATCGGCTTGATCAAGTATGGCAACAAACGCGGCTCTTCTGCGGGATAGGCGCCTGTTGATTCTGCTGCTCACGTTCCTCTCCCTGCGCACGAGCGCCCAGTACCCGGTAATGCTCAACCTCGACTCGGGGGATGTGCTCTTCCGGCAACATCAACGAGATGTAGAGTCTTTCCACCGGGCGACGGCGGCCGGGCAGGAACAGCTGATGCCGGTTCTGACTTTCTTCTTGTACAAAGTAAAACCCGGGGAGGACTTGCTGTCGTTGGCCGCCCGGCTGAACCTGTCCTACGACACGATTGCTACTCTCAACAGGATGGCCGGCATCGGGTCTTTTGACGGCGGGCAACCGTTGATCGTTCCCAACTCACTGGGTCTCTTCGTACCCCTGACAGCTCGATCGGACCTGGAAAGAATCATGCTGTCCAGTCGTCTCGACCGGCCGGCTCCCCGTATCGTTACACTGTTGACGCCGAGAGCCGTGCCGGTATCCGAGCAACCCGGGCCGCGGTCCGGCAAGCCTGCGGGGGAATTCGAACGGCACAGGTTTTACTTTTACGCGGGCGAGCGGTTCCATGCGGTAGAGAGGGCCTTTTTCCTGCAGATCCTGTTTCGATTTCCCCTGAGGAAGGGCCGTCTTTCATCCTCTTTCGGCCTGCGCAGCGACCCCTTTACCGGCCATCCCCGCTTTCACAATGGTGTCGACCTGGCGGCACCGATCGGGACGAGGGTAATGGCGGCCAGGGAGGGGGTAATAATTAAGACCGGGCGTGACGATATTTATGGTATATATGTGCTCATTGCGCACGCCGGGAGTTACGAAACCCTCTACGGGCATCTGAGCAGCATCAGCGTTTGCTTGAATGAACGGGTGAATTCGGGTATGATAATCGGGAAAGTGGGTATGACAGGACGCACAACGGGTCCCCATCTGCATTTCGAGATCCGGAGAAAGGGCGAAGCCCGCGACCCGGTTACTCTGATACCTTTCAAGAGAAAAAATATTGAGTAGGACGCCGGCTCGTATCGCCCTCGTGGGCGTACTTCTGATTCTCCCTTTTCTCACTTTTCCCGAATATATACGAGGCCTGTTGACGCGCCAGTTGAAGCTCCGGACGGAGCGGGGCTACGAAATCAACTTCGAACTGCTGTCTGAGGAGATGGCCGTCATCCAACTGGGAAGCGACACGCGGTTTCTCGAGGGCATCATCCTGGAATTCGTCATACCGGAGGCCTTGAGGAGGTATTCCGACAGTTTTGGCCTGAGCGTGTACCGCGACATATCGCCGGAGCCCCGCACGGGCATGAAAGCCTTTACGGGTGAAAAGGTCTTCTTTTCGGTGCTGCCGCGGTCCAACAAGGCAATGATCAAGGTCCCCCTGGCCGCCCGCGGTGATTCGGGCGGGTTGTTGCCTCCGGGTTTGATGGGTATAACGGAGGTCATCCCCCCTTCCGCGTTCCCGATACTGGTGACGATTCAGCCGATAATGAAAGGCGTGCCTTCATCCGTCTCGAGGCGGAAGTTTTTTTTTACGGTCAAGGAAGAAATCGCCAAAAAAGGACTCTTAAACCTGCGGATCGTCAAGCCCGAGGGCTTCGAAACGGAAGAAACAGCCGTTTTCCTGGACGATCGCGAGCTGTTTGATTTGGCCGACGCCCCTCTCGAGTTGGCATCCGGAGTGCACGAGCTGATAATTACGTCCGCCGCGTTCAAACCGGCTACGACCAGCTTTGCCCTTACACCGGGCCAGGTAGTGCATTTGGAGATTGCCCTGGAGCCGAATATCTCCACTCTGTCGATCGAGAGCCTCGAAGGCGCCTCCGTTTATCTGGACGGCAACAAGATAGTGGGCTCTCAGGACGGTAGAATTCAGTTGACCGAAGGGGAGCACTCTATTAGATTTAAGCTAGGAAAGTATAGTGTTAGCAAGAAGTTTACGGTGGTCAGCGGAAGAAGTTACGGCATTTCGCTGCTTTTTGATATCGTGCTCGACGAAGAATAGCGGCAGACTCGGGGGACGCTACAGAAGACACTGAACGAGCCGTTGTCTGTCCATCAAAAAAAGGGCAGCGACAGTAATTTTTCGTTAAATAAAAGATGGCGGGAGACGATAATATTAGTGTCGGTTACTAATAGTTCCCCTCCCAGTTTACTATAAATAACCGGCAGTTTCAACAAAGCCGGCTCTAAAAAGAGCCGGCTTTCTTTTTGGTGCGCCCGGCGCCTGCGGTCTTTAGCGCAGTCCCTTGACAGCATTCCCGTGCACGGCTCGAGGCTCCCTGGAGATTTCCACGGAGACCCGGCCGATCGTACCATCGTTTCGACGGCCCGCAGTCTGCAAGCCGTACTTCTGACTAGGGATCGATCCTGGAGTATTCCCGGCAAGGGCATCATTTTCTTGCGATTCGCAGGATATATTGGGCGAATCGTCGAAACGTCGCACCGCTGGAAAATGCGGGGTTTTATCAGGGTTTGGCGGCAGTTCTCAATTTGGCGGAGCCAAATTGAGAACTGCTCCGCGGACCTGATCTTCCCTTGACAAAGGCAGGCCTTCGCCTTACTTTTGACCCGTGCGATATAGTCACGGAAGTACGCATAGAGCGGCGCGGGCGGACACGCACAGGGGTAGAAGGCTCCTGCCCGTACTGCTGGCCTTTACGTTTCTCTTCGCCATAGGAATCGGCTCAGTTTTGGGCCTTGCCCTCGCCGGAGTGCGCAACTACCGAAATCTCGTCGGCATCGATGTAACCCAGTCGGCCTTGCCGACCAGAATCTACGATATCAAGGGCAGGCTGATAACGGAGTTTTTCTCCGATGAAAAGCGAGAGATCGTAGCCCTCGACGAAGTTCCACAGCATCTCATCAACGCAATACTCACGCGCGAGGATCAAGAGTTCTACAACCACATGGGCTTCAGCCCGAGGGGTATCCTGAGAGCTGCCATCGGGTATTTCTCCGGCAACTATCAAGGCGGCGGAAGCACCATTACCGTCCAGGTGGCCGGCAACAAGTACGCCGATCGCCGGGAATACTCTATTAAGCGCAAACTGAAGGAGATATGGTACTCCCTGCTGCTGGAAAAGCACTATACCAAGAACGAAATTCTGGAGTTCTACCTCAACGAGATGCCCTTTGGCGGGGGCACCAACGGGGTCGAGGCAGCGTCGCAGTTCTACTTCAGGAAATCGGCCCGGGACATATCGCTGGCCGAATCGGTGCTGCTCATCAACGCTCTTTCCAGTCACACCAAATACTCGCCTCTCAAGAACCCGGAAACCGCCCGTGCGAGGCAGCGCCAAATTCTGGACGAAATGGTGGTGTTGGGCTATGCCACGCAGCAGGAGACGGACCTGTCATTTCGCGAATACTGGGACAATTACGATTTTACCAGGTACGCTGCGTATGGCGCCTGGTCGGAGAGAGAGGACAGGGCGCCCTGGTTCAGCGAATATGTCCGCATTCAACTCGAGGATTTGTTGCTCGGGTCACAGGACATTTATCGGGGCGGGTTGACGGTCTACACGACCCTGGATCTGGATATGCAGAGAATTGCCGACGAGGTGATGAAGGAAGGCCTCGCCGACGTCAACGAGAGATACCAGAGGCAGGCCGACACGCGACTGAGCTTCGGTGACGATGCCTTCATACCCATGGTCGACCTGCTCTCGCTGTCCTTCAACCTGGGCGATTTAAGGGTCCCCGGCGAAAAAAAACGCTCGAAGGCCGAGCGAATTTTCCACGAAGAGATCAACCCGGTTATGGACCTGCTATCCACCCTATTCGACGTGGAATCCCTTAAAAAACCGGCCAAGGCGTCGCTTCTGAAACAACGCGCCGAGGAGAAAAGGACCGAGGTCGAGGGGGCGCTGGTCAGTATCGATTCGACGACCGGGCACATTCTGGCCATAGTCGGGGGCAGCGAGTTCAGCAGCGCCAACCAGTTCAATCGCGCCGTGCAGGGCAATCTGCAGCCGGGCTCTTCGTTCAAGCCCCTCTACTACTCCGTGGCTTTGGAATCGAAAAAATACACCACGGCCACCCCTATCATCGATCGACCGGTCATCTTTTTCAACCCGGATGGGACGCCGTACATCGCCACGAACTACAGGGGTCGCTGGCGCGGTGAGGTTCTCTTGCGGACAGCCCTGGCTAAGTCGATGAATGTCCCGTCCCTCAAAATTTTCGAGAAGGTCGGTTTTGATGCGGCCATAGAACGGGCCAGCCGCATGCTGGGCATCTCCGACCCTGAGGAGATAGAGGCCAACTTTCCCAGGTATATGCCGCTGGGGCTGGGCATATGTTCCGTCTCGCCGCTTCAGATGGCGCGTGCTTTCGCCACCTTTCCCAATCAGGGGCGTGAGGTGGAGCCTATCGCAATCCGCTACATCCTGGACCGCGACGGAAGGGTTATCCTGGAACCCGAGAAGGAGGCCATCGCCCGCAGGAAGCGGGCCGAAGCTCAGATCATGAGCCCGCAGGTGGCTTACATCATGACCACTATTCTGCAGAGTGTCGTCCGATGGGGCACATTAGCCCACGGCCGCTGGAAAATTGGGGGGTTTGACGACCGGCCGATGGCGGGCAAGACGGGCACGCCGCAGAACTGGTCTGACGCCTGGGCCATTGGTTTTTCGCGCCAGTTCACAACAGCCGTGTGGTTCGGGTTCGATATGCCGGGAAACTCACTGGGTATAAACCTGACCGGCGCCACAGTGGCAGGCCCTGTGTGGGCCAGGTTCATGAAACGAATCCACGAGGGGCTGCCGAACGAAGAATTCCACGTACCGCGGGACGGCATCGTAAGGGTCAACATCTGTTCCGATTCGGGACTGCTGCCGGATCCCGACGGCAACTGCGAAGATACGTACGAAGAGGTGTTTCTAAAGGGAACAGAGCCCACGGAATACTGCTACAGGCATCAGCAGAAGCAGGAGATGCGGGAGGAAATCGTGGAAAACCTGCGCAACACCCTCGTAGGCCTGGACCTGAACATTCAGACCCCCCTCTTTCCGGAAGTCAGCAACAGAGTCAATGTGGAAGAACTGCTGACCGACAGCCTTTCGGCTGAAACCGGCAATCCCCTCTTAGAGTAACCGTCTGAGTATCCGCCGACCGGTACCGTTCATTCAGGCCTGCCGCATGGGGAGACTCCGAGTTGTATGATAGCAGAGACATCGCTGTCGAGAGCATCAGAATAAAACAGAGAGTGAGACGGGATCTGGGGGATGTGACGTCTCTCATGGAGAGCTTGCGCCGTTACGGGCAGCTCACGCCCATCATTCTGAACCAAAAGAACGAGTTGATAGCAGGCCATCGTCGGCTCGAATCCGCAAAGAGGTTGGGCTGGTCTTCGATACGAGCTATCATCGTGGATCGCACGACCGAGCTCGACATGCTCGAAGTCGAGATGGAGGAAAATATCCAGCGCAGGGAGCTGACGCCTGATGAGCTCACCATCGGGTTTCGCAGGATGGATCGGCTCAGGCACCCGGGCTGCCTGAAGCGTGTCGCGGGTGCAATTTTTCTCGCGGCCCGGCAAATTTTCAGGCGCAAGCCACGGCGTTGAGCCTGGGTCAACGGATGCCGGGTGGTTTGAAAAAGGCCTTGCCGTTCACTCGTATCGCTCGAGGGCCGCGAGAGTCCACTGCCTCGTTAGATTCATCAGCACCAGAGGGTCCTGTATGCCGAGCCCGGCCTGCTCTTTCAACCCTACAGCGGCTGGAAACTGGGTCAGCCAGAGCTCCCTTTGATCGGCCGTTAGATTGTCCCAATAGGAGGCCAGAGGCAATTCCACTCGCGGCAGCCCTTCGATTCCCCGTTTAAACCGGCGTAGAAATGTGCGCCAATCGGTTTCGATCGCGCCTTGGGACAGAATATAGCCCATTTGATAATGGCGCCTGGGGCGGAGGCGGGGCTGGTGGATAATCAGGGGTACACCTCGCCCTTCGACCTGGATCACGCGAGCTTCCATGTCCGCGATCGCGTTTTCCAGCCGGTCCTTGTAGCTGATCATGGGTATGGTTGTGTATCACACGTAGTCGGGTTGCCTGTCCCTGATCATGCGCTCATTACGGCGCAGAAAAGAGAAGAAGCTGGTTTCAAGGGGCAACGTACGTTGTTCCTGTGACCTGAACAGGGGGTAGATGTAGGTGCCCCGGGCGTAAGATTTCCCTTCCGGAAAAGAAAAATCCACGCCGAACAGATAGATTTCATCGGGCCTGAGCAAGCCGGCGAGCGAGAGAGCGGCGTGCGAGACATTGCCCCCCGAAGTGTCTATGACCGGCAGGCGCCTCCAGTGCGATGTCAGGTATTGTGAAAAGGGGTGTCCGCTGGAGAAAAAAATGAGTTTGTCGGTGAAGCTGGTGAGTACGTGGGGAGACGCCAAATCCAGCATCAGGGGCACATGCGCGGGATAGCCGCTGAGGAAGTGGTGATAGCTTACCTGTTGACAATCGATCGAAACGACCAGGTCCGGCATGATTTCGTGAGCCAGCAGGAAGGGCAAGGATGTATCCGACGCGACAAGAAAGCCGTCGGTTTTCATCTGCACCAGTTTGTCGATCTGCCGCTCCAATGAAGGCCCGGCTCCCGTTATCAATATACGTCTGACCGGACGCAGGGTTTGAGACGAGTTTTCGGCCTTCGACAGGTTGGCCAGCGTGTTGACAAACCATTTCTTGCCGAATTGAGATTGTACGGTATAATCGTCGGCCACGCGGTTGATTACCGACCTCAAAGCGTCGACGACGCCTTCGAAATAGCTCTGCTCGACGGCAACTCTGGCCTTGAGATCGATGGTTTTCAAATTTCCAGCCAATGCAGGCCGATAATCGGACAGTATCGTGCGTTTGATGTCGGCGAAGTCGGCGTCAATCAGTATCTTGACGCGCGGGTCCATGAGCAGCGCACGCATGTCGATCTCTTCGAGAACGGAACGAACCATGCCCATGCCTTTTTCGATAACGAGTATGTTGGCGACGTCGCCGGACTTTAGAAACGGCTCGATGTGATAGCCCGCGCCAAGGCCCAGGAACACCAGGTAACCCGCGCCTCGGGCCGCGTCCAGGTAGCGCAAGCCCTCTTTAACGGGGTCGAAGCGAGAGTGCAAGGTAATCAGACGGCCCTCTCTGAGCAGGGACGGAACGGTATGCGAGGATTTCGCTCGGATGAACCGGATCGATTTGTCGCTGGGCTCTGAGCTCAGACGGGCCGATAGCTCGGGGTCTCGCGAGGAAAGGGCCAGCAAGTTTCTATCGAGTATCCGGGTTTCCGTCATCGTGCCCGATTCCTGCTCTCCGCTTCTTCCAGCAGATCTGCCAGAAAGCTGTTGAGCGACCGGTTAAGGGCGTGGGCGCGATCGAGGGTCGCCTTCCCGAGGCCGCGCCGCTTGTCCTGGTCCAGTTGCCTCAACCCATCCATGTCTACGAAATAGGCCAGGTGGCGGGGCGCCACATTGCTGAACGGGACATCGAGCGTTCCCGAGAGGCGCAGGTTGTACTCTTCATTATCTACGACCGTGAGCCAGTCGCGGATCAAAGCTGCTACAATCCGCGCACGCTCTGGTGCCGTCGGGTACCGGCCGTCGGGCAATGCCGGTTGCTTGTCAGGCATCTGCCGCCCGACCGTAACCAGAGCGAGAAGCTCGGTTTTGCTGATAGAGCGCATCGGAGTCTCAACCTGACCGGAGGGACTCAGGCGATACAGACGGCCGTCGCTGCGCCGTGCCGCTTCGGCGAACCAACCGGCATACGTGTCCAGCGGCGCAGAGGTCCTGATCGGGCCCCTTTTATTCGTCGTCCTGATGGCAGCCCAATGAAATGCCTGGCTGTAGTGCGGCGCTACACGGCTCGCTGAGAGCCTCAGCAGACCGTCAGACGTGTTCGGTCGCGCGTGAGAGCGGATGTCCTGATAGCACAGGTCCAGGCCGCAAAAAATGATTTTTGACCGGGTCGCGGCAAGCAGGATATCGAGAGCGCTGGCTGCCACGGTGCCCATCGCGTTCAGACGAGGTGCGCTGATGCCGGCGCGCCGGATTATTTCTTCCTCGAAGAAATTGGATTGGCACAGCAGGCTTATCCGATCCGTGATGCGCCATGCGCCTCGTGCCGCTGACAGGGGCATGGCCAGTCTGATGCCCAGCTGCTTGATTGAGTCGAGATGGCGAATCGAGTAATAGCCCGGATCTGTCATGAGCACGAGGTCCGGAGAGATTCCGCTCTCGGTAAGTGCGGGCACAGCGGAGGGAAGCGCCCATAAGTTCACAAACGGCATAGATTCTCGCAATGCGGGGATGCCGTCCTCGAGGGAAGGGCCGGATGCGGCCACGATAGTCGGCAGATCGGGCCGGCAGAGCCTGCCGGAAAATACGGCATCGATATCCAGGAAATTGAGCACACTGTTTCTGATCCAGAGCTTACCCAGTGTGTTGACCGTAACGAAGTTTCCCGTTAACTCTCTGACGTGCTGATGCACCGCGGTTGCGACGCGTCGGGCGCGCTCCGGGAAAAGGCGCGAGCAGGGTCCCCAATTCAGTATTTTCAATCCCACTCCATCCAGATCGGTCAAACTGTTCCTGAGGAAAGACTCCAGGGAAGACGCCAGGCCGGGATGCCAGCTGGGGGAGGGCCTTTCCTGAGCCAGATCGTAGACTCTCTCATCGTAGTATATGCCGATTATTCTGGATCCCGGGCTGCACCGTCTCAGAGACCGAGCGACATAGCCCAGGCCCGGGCCCAGCAGCACAATGCTGGAGGGAGTGGCGTTCTGGAGCGCTTTTGCAGCGAAACGGTCAGCTTCGCGGACCGGATCGTACCGCGAATGGATCGAGGCCTTTGCGTCTGTGAGTGTCAGGTGACCTGAGCGTGTTTTCTCCAGTCTGAGCATTACCGGGGGGCGGAAAGGGCTGGGGAGGGGGAGGACTCGGCCGCGATGCGCAGCGACAGGGGCGTCTTTGTTGCCCGGAAGTACGTCTTCAGCGCTACGTACGACTGGTGAACGAGTAACTCCATGTCGACATCTCCACCTTCGTCCTTCAGGAGATAGAAGCGGCCGGCCCTGTCCGTGAACAACTCTCCCGTGCAGCCCAGAACGTGCCGGAGAACACAGGCCATATCTTGCTCGTGCCACACGGCGTTGAGCAGAGGGTTTTCCACCTTTAGTTCCTCGATTATGTGATGATAGGTGACGCTCAGCACGGGCTTGTTCGCTCCGAGCTCGCTCAGAGCCTTCACGGGAGCGGGCATGATGCGATCCATCAGCTCCCGGCGTGACAGCATCAGCGCGAGTGCTTCGCCCTTGATTACTTCTTCGATGTCCGGGATGCTGCTCTCCGGCCCATCGATCACGACAAATACGGCGAGCAGGTTTTCAGAATCGATTATCGGCTTGACCGTAACCGTTTCCATCTGATAGTCACTGGGTTGAGGAAGCAGAGACCGTATGTGGTCGAGAGTTTCCGCATCGAGGCGTGTCACGGCAGGCGCCCTGGCGATATCTTCGATGTCTGAACGCGGTATGCGAAACTCTGAAAAAGAGCCCTCAGCCCAACCCGCGGCGGCGCAAGGTATATAGTGCCGGCCGTCATTGTCCAATACCAGGAGACAGCCTTTTTCCAATTCTAAAAAATTCTTGAGGATGCCGAACAGAAAGGCGGGCGAATCAATGCCGCCGGGCAGGCTTTTGATATTCTTCAACGCGGCCTGCAGTGGAAGGAGTGGCTCCGTATCGTTTCGATCGGTGGTATCTGAATCTTGCGGCTCTGCCGTATCGGGTTTCCGCGAAACGGCCGCCCTTGATTCGGAGTGATCCTCGACCGGAGTGCTTACAATGGCAACAACTTGCTCGGAAATCTCTTGCGCGTTCGGGCTCTCGTCCTCGACGTCATCTGGCTCCGGTTCGGCCAGCGTCTCTATACTTGTTCTTAACAGGCCCTTCCCGGCATTGCTGGTAAGGCTGTCGACTTTTTTTAGAAGACCCATCTAAGTGACGATACCTAGCTCATCAAATAATTTCTTGTAGATTTCGAAATACTCTGATTTTGCGAATTTCTCGATTTGTTCTTCCGGCAGAGATTCGAGCAGTTGATCCATATAGAGAAGCACTGTCTTGATATCATCCTGGAGCTGTTCGGCCATCGGGGGACCGGCCTCTTCTCGGGTAGAGTCCGCTGCCGGTGTCTCCTGTACTTGTGTGGCAACTTCCGGTACCGCTGCCGGCTCCTCGTCGATGCTCTCCAGCGCTTCTATCTCTTCCTCTTCGCCTTCCGGAAGCGCCGGCTCGATATTCTCCTCGTCGGGAAGCTCTAAGGACAGCTCCTCTTCGTCGGCTTCCGGGATCTCGATCTCCTTCTCGTCAAGAAGCTCCAGATCCACCTGCTCTTCCGGAAGCTCTCGTGTGTTCGCCGCGTCCGCCTGGTCCGCATCGTCGGCCTGGGCCACACCTTCGGCCTGGGACACATCTTCGGCCTGGGCCACATCTTCGGCCTGGGCCACATCTTCGGCC
>SDBV01004431.1_pt1 | contig 20222 bp, 15 predicted proteins | sample 2277081 | NCBI WGS metagenome assembly SDBV01 (sample SAMN10402039, study PRJNA504765) | marine sediment metagenome | isolation source: marine sediment core GS10_PC15, 223 cmbsf | place: Arctic Ocean: Southern Knipovich Ridge | collected 2010 | reverse complement strand
ATATAATCGATTTTGCCGGCGTCAATCTCGGCAAGATTATTGATTAAAACCTCTGCTTTGGTAGGGTCGACGGTGTCCAGCAGTGCGGTTTTTTCGCTGCCCTTAATCAAATAAGCATTGTAGCTGGTGCCGTCCGGTAGAGGGATAAGCTCATCAAATAATCTTCTGTCCCAGTCAATAGCCCCTACAAAATAAACGTTCGGTTTCAATTGTCTCATGTTCAGGTACTCCTAATTTTAAGGACAAAACTATAACATATTAAAGTTAAAGATAAAACTATAACATATTAAGGCATGCCGGGAAATAAGGAAAATACCTGCTTCCCTTATAGGGGAATACACTATACGGTTTTCCATTGCCGTACAATCCTGAAAAACCGCCATTAGGGTGAAATCACCAATTTGTAGAATTTCGGGGTGTTATTTGTGGCTATTTGTCAATTTGCCGTGGTTTTTGCTGGCTTTGCCTGGGCAAACAGCTATAATCTGCGGCAAGTGCCAGGGCATGGCAGGGTTACGCACAATATGGATGTGAGTATGCGAAGCAGACGGTTATTTACTTTATTATTATTATTGGTTTTATTACCCGCAGTGGTTTCATTTGGAATCGACAACCAAAGGGCTGATGTTTTCATCGGTCAGGATTTGCGCCTGTCAGGCGCAGAACTTACAAGCTATCAGCCGAGTTCCGGCGAACATACACTTGTTTTCCGCGACGGATTTTCGATGTCAATCGGCGGCAATCAATTTTCCGGCGAAAAGGCGGTGGTGTGGCTGAAGAGTGTGGTAACTGAGTTCGCCGGCCGAACCCTGGTCGATTATGACGCAAGGGTATATATGACCGGCGATGTATCCGTCAAAAAAGGCCCAGGCGCCTTGACTGTCGATTTGAGCCAGGCGGTTGTTGAGGATGGCCAGGCAATGATGGTTCGATTTGTGGTCAGCGGCGAGGTTTTTGTGACGGCTGATAAAAGAGAAATAGCCGACCCTCGCGGAACTGAGCTTTATAAAAGGGCAGCAGCCCATGCTATACCCACAGGGCCTGTATTTTATGTTCATCCCCAAGCCCGGGTTCCCGGGCTTGTGACAGACCAAGCCCGGCCGCAAGAGGCAGCCAAAGAACCGTTGGCAGAAGATGTGGGCAGGTCGGAATTTATCGAAGAGGTTATGGCCCGCGAAGAGCAGGCTGGGGAGGCAGCTGAACCGGCTGGGGAGGCTGAAGCAAAGGAACCTCAGTTCAGGTATCCGGTTAATCTTGCTCCGGCGGGGGTGACGCCGCTGGATATAGCTTCGGCCAAGGCCGCGGACGGGACAGATATCACAACAGTCATTGGTCGAGTGTATCTGTGGCAGAAGCAGGATGAAAAAGGCGGGCTGATGGAATTGCAGGCTGATAACGCAGTTGTCTTTCAGTTGGCGCAGCCTGGAGAAGAGAAAGACGAAGCTGTCAGAGACGAAGGTGCTTTGGCAGGCGGGGACATAAAAGCGGTTTACCTGTCCGGTGACGTTGTTATGACCGAAGGGCCTCGAACAATTCGGGCAGATGAATTGTATTATGATTTTCAAAAGAAACAGTCGCTTGTGATAAACGCGGTGATGAGAAACTTCGATACCAAACGCGGGATTCCGATTTATGTTCGGGCTGTAAGGTTACGACAGGTCGCGGAAAACAAATTCGCCGCTGAGAATGTCACCTTGACCAGCAGTGAATTCTATAAGCCTCAAATTTCGGCGACCGCTTCAACGATGATAATTACCGATACCACCGCACTCGACCAGCAGCAGGACAATGTTACTGACAGCAGCTATGATGCCGAGATGCGCAAGATGCGTTTGAAGATGGGCAAGCGTACGGTTTTTTACTGGCCCGTTATGCGCGGCAATATGCAAAGGCCTGATATCCCCATAAAAAGTGTGAGTGTAGGCAATGACAACACATGGGGAACATCTGTTGAGACACGATGGCATTTGTCGCGGTTGTTAGGGTTGCGTGAGCCGGAAGGAGTTGATACGACGCTGGCACTGGATTACTTCGGCAAACGCGGCGCGGGAACGGGTGTAGAGATTGATTACCAGAAGGAAGATTATTACGGCAGAATCCTTGGTTATGTGATTCGTGATGCTGGTGATGACCGGCTTGGCAGAAGCAGCACCAGAAAGGATGTTGACCCCGGCAAAGAGATTCGCGGTCGATTCAGTTGGCTTCACAGGCAGTTTTTGCCTTACGGCTGGCAATTGACGACAGGGGTCGGTTACGCATCGGATGAGAATTTCATAGAGGGTTATTACCGTGGAGAATTCAACGTTGGGACAGGGCAGGAGACTTATATTCATCTCAGGCGTCTGCAGGACAACTGGGGGGTTTCTCTGCTGGGCAAAGGACGAATAAACGATTTTTCCGACTATCTGGAAGAGTTGCCAACTGCCGAGTTTCACCTGACCGGTCAATCGCTTTTTGACGATAAGTTCACTTTTTACAGCGATACCCAAATTGGCCGGCTGCGGCAGAGAATTGGCGAGGACCATACGATAGCAATCGATGAAGACTTTTTCGGTTTCGTGTCGCACAGGGCAGAACTGGATATGCCGCTAAGTGCAGGCGAGTTCAAGGTGGTGCCTTTCGTGGCGGGAACCTTCGGCTATGATGACCGCAGCGGCTTCACACAGACGCTTGTCAACGGCAGCGATACGGGCGAATTCGGAGACGACAAGGTTTGGCTCGGCGAAACAGGGGTCCGGTTGTCGTCTCAGTACTGGAATGTTTATCCCGATATCAAATCACGGCTTTGGGACTTGAATCAATTGCGACACATTATACGTCCTCGAGCGGCGGCGGCGTTTTATTTCGAAAGCGACTCGGTTGTTGAACAACGTGATACCCTTAACATCGGTCTTTCTCAGCGGTTGCAGACCAAGCGAGGGCCTGCCGAGGAGCAGCGTACTGTCGACTGGATGCGGCTGGATATTGACTTTACGTTTGTCGATAACCCGGAGGATGTTTCTGATTCAGGTCCCGGTGCGGACAGGTTTATCTGGAACAGACCCATTGTGCCGCTGCGCAAAATTTCAGTGCCTGATATCTATAACGGTGATTTTGATGAGGGCCTGCAAAAATTTGAAATGTTCGGACCAAGACGCAATTACTTCAGTGCCGATTATATCTGGCGGCTGAGTGACACTACCTCGATATTAAGTGATATGAATTATGATTTGCAAAGTTCGGTGGTACAGCAATTTAATATCGGTCTGACCCGCCTGTTCTGGCCTAATCTGAGTTATTATATAGGCAGCAGATATTTGCGACGGCTTGAGATTCTGGACGAGAAGGGTTCGAACGCTTTTACCTTTGCCGCTACATACGTGCTTGACCCACGATACACGCTTATATTTTCACAGCAGTTTGACTTTGACTACGGCGCAAATATCCGAAGTGATATAACATTGATAAGAAAATATCACCGGATGAACTATAGTTTTACGTATAGTGCCGATGCCTCGCTGGACAGACAGGCGATTGTTTTCGGTTTCTGGCCACAGGGTGTTCCGGAGCTGGCAATCGGGCAGAGGAGATATACCGGGCTTAGCAGTCCGGCTGAATATTAAAAAACCAAAGGTATAGAAAAATAATTAATCTTGTTTAAGGAGAGTGTCATGGCGTTGGTTAATACCAAAAAAATGTTCGAAGCCGCTTACAAGAACGGCTATGCGATCGGCGCGTTCAATGTAAATAATATGGAAATTACGCAGGGTATTGTAAGCGCAATCGCTGAGGAAAAGGCGCCGCTTATCTTGCAGGTCTCAAGGGGCGCCCGCTCTTATGCCAGTATCGGCTACCTTAACGCGATTATCAATGTCGCTGTCGCGGAAAACCCGGACATTCCCATCGCGACAAACCTGGACCACGGCGATAATTTCGAGACCTGTAAGCAGTTTATCGATGATGGTTTTACGTCGGTGATGATAGACGCATCTTCCCGGCCTTTCGACGAGAACATTGCGCTCACTAAAGAGGTAGTGGAGTATGCACATGAAAGAGGTGTAGTTGTCGAAGCTGAATTGGGCCAACTGGGTGGCATCGAAGAAGACGTGGTGGGAGTGAGCCACGACGATATCAGCAAGCACATAGCCAATCCGGCCCAGGTGGCTGAGTTTGTCGAGCGAAGCGGCTGCGATTCGCTGGCAGTGGCGATAGGAACGAGTCATGGCGCCTACAAGTTCAAAAAGGAACCTAAGTTGGCCCTTGACGTTCTGGCTGAGATTGGCGAGAGGCTGCCGGGATTTCCACTGGTAATGCACGGCTCAAGCAGCGTCTTGAAGGAGTTCAAAGACCTTATCAATAAGTACGGCGGCGATATGCCTGATGCGATGGGTGTGCCGGAAGACGCCATCAGCAAGGCAGCGAAAATGGGTGTCTGCAAGATAAATATCGACACAGACCTGCGAATGGCCTTGACTGCCAAGATCAGGCAGGTTTTTGCGGAAAAACCAAGTGAGTTCGACCCGCGTAAATATCTTGGCCCCGGCCGAGAAGCTATCCGGGAAATGGTCAAGCACAAGCTGGGCGTCTTAGGTTGTGCCGGGAAAGCAGCTGAGTGCATGTAAGTGAAAAAATTAGAAATCAAAATTGCGGAATTGCCGCTCTGCCGCGGTGATTTTCTTAACATTGAAGGGGTAATTGTTTAGTGTTACGAGAAACAAGAAATTGGTCGAGGGTAGTTAAAAGAATTTATCTGCTTAGCGTCAGTTGGCTGGTATTGCTTGTCTTTTGTTCGACAGGTTACGGTCTTTCGGCCCAGCCGTCAATTAGAGAAACCTCCAAATCCCTATCGGTAGATGCCAATGCCGTTGAAGCGGTCTGTCGGTTAATTTACAGAGGCGAATTCGAGCAGGCAGGCAGGGTGATAAAAGAATCCGGGCAGGCCGGCAATCCTACTTTTTCTCAATTGGCTGATATTGTCGCTGAATACAGGGACATCGACCAACGTCGTCAAACCGGGCGCCAAAAGACGTACGAGGAGCAATTAGCAGAATTAGAGAAACTGCGTCTTGCGGCTGATGTCAACGGTTTAAGTGACGTAAATGACATAACAAAAGCGTTTTCAACCATCGTTCAGTCCAGTGAAATTGCTGATGAACAGCAGAAGAAAGAACTCCTGGCTGATGCGTTTGTGAAGCGGGTTTTTCAAGAGGCCAAGACAAAGGCCGCGGAATTCGAGGCCGAAGGCAAGTGGCTTGACGCATATTTGACCTGTTACAACTGGCTCAAGGCAATTGATAAGGACAACGAGATATACTCGGATTACGCCGAGCAGCTTATGGCAAAAGCCAACATTGTAGCGTCTTTTCAGGACAGTCCCTGCGAGACCAGTACCGAGCGATATTCGGGCGTGAAGAAAAGGATGTTTATTCGTGCCATCGATGCCCTGAATTTCTATTACGTCAACCCCATTGATTATCGTCAGATGGCATCCGAGGCCATAGAGCGTTGCGCGTTATTGGCTGAGGTGGTGGTCCTGTCATATTCAGAGATTAAGGAAAATGAATCGGCGGCATCTCTCGGCGAAGGTTCTTTTTCCCTGCCGGACAGTAATCAACTCGCTGACTGGTCGTCGGGTCTGGCTGAGATTTCAAAGCCGGTAAATCAGTACGAGGCCCGCATCAGCAAAGATAAATTTATGGGTATTTTTGAAAACGTCGTTGGCCTAAATGAAACAACGGTGAGGCTGCCTCGAACGGTGCTTATCGCCCAGTTTGTGGAGGCGGCGCTGTCTTCTCTCGACCCTTATACGGTCATGGTCTGGCCCAAGCAGGTACAGGATTTTGAGGAGATGATGACTAATGAGTTTACGGGTATCGGTATAAGGATTTCAAAACCTAAAGGTTTGTTGACTGTGGCGAGCCTGCTGCCTGATACACCAGCGTTTAACTCTAACCTTGACGCCGGAGATTTGATTGAAAAGGTTGACGGCGTAGACACTAAAGACATGTCGCTTTTCTGTGCGAAAAAAGCGATTACAGGGTCTGCCGGCACAGAGGTGATATTGACCATAAGGCGGCTTGGAGAAGATAAGGCCGACGATAAAGTTTTCGATGTCGCAATAACCAGGGCCAAAGTTATCGTTCCACCAATTCGCGGGTGGCAAAGGACCGATGAAGGCAAATGGTGGTTTATGATAGATAAGGCGAACAAAATCGGGCATGTTCACCTTACCAGTTTTGATACAAGGACGGTCCCTGATCTTGAGAAAACACTAAGACAACTTGAGGTCGAGGGAATGAAAGGATTGATTCTCGATTTGCGGAATAATACCGGCGGGCTGTTACCCAGCGCCGTTGAGGTCGTTGACAAATTCGTCAAAGACGGAACGATAGTGAGTACGCGTCCACGGTTCGGACTTGGAACTTATGAGCGGGCACACAAAACAGGAACGCATCCGGATTATCCGCTGATCATACTGATAAATCGCTACTCGGCCAGCGCTTCGGAAATTGTGGCAGGGGCATTGCAGGACCAGCGACACAATCGGGCTGTACTGGTTGGCGAAAGAACTCACGGCAAAGGCAGTGTACAGGGGATAACGGAGCATCCCGGTGACAAAGCACAGTTGAAATATACAATGGCATATTATCATCTGCCTTCCGGTCAGAGGGTCGAGGGCCGAGAGGCTATGGAGAAACTCGGCAGAGACGACTGGGGTATTAGCCCGGATATCAGAATCAAATTAAGTCGCGATGAATTTAAGAAATTAGATAACATGCAGTGGGACAATCTTATCCTGGCCAAAGCCGGGCACGATAACGGAGCGGTACCTTTGAAAAAGCACACCTCTGAGGAACTTCTTGCCGCTGACCCGCAATTGGCGGTCGCCATTTTGGTTATTAAGACCAAATTGATTGAAGCTGCCTCCAAAGTCAATTAGTAAAGAGGGATGTGAATTTGTCAAACACCGAAGACATGAACAAATTTGAAAAACAACGGCATCAAAAGCTGTCAGCCATCAGGGAATTAGGTATCGACCCATACGGGGCAAGATACGACGGTACGGAATCCGCCAGGGACATCAAAGCCGGATTTGTTGACGATGACGACAGCCAGCAGGCCAAATGCGCCGGCAGGATTGTGCTGCTGCGGGACATCGGGAAACTGATATTTATTACACTGCGTGACTGGAGCGGGACTATTCAGATTGGCCTGAGCAAAAAGCTGTTATCCGAGCAGTGGAAGCTCGTAAAACTACTTGAGCTTGGCGATCTAATCGGTGCCGGCGGTCAGTTGGGCAAGACCAGGACCGGTGAGATTACCATATGGACAGACCAACTGGTTGTATTGAGTAAGTCGCTGATGCAGCCGCCGGAAAAATTTCACGGCCTGGCAGATATTGACCTGCGATATCGGCAAAGGTACGTGGACCTTTGGGCCAATCCTGAGGTGATGGAGTTGTTTAAGAAGCGCAGCGCCATCTTATCTGAAATTCGTCGACATCTGAAGGACAAGGGTTTTGTTGAGGTTGAGACGCCGATGATGCAGACGATAGCCGGCGGAGCGGCTGCAAAGCCATTCGTGACCCATCATAATAGTCTCAATATGGACCTGTTCCTGCGTATTGCGCCGGAATTGTTCCTGAAGCGGCTGCTGGTAGGCGGGATGGAAAAAGTGTTTGAGATAAACCGCAATTTCCGCAACGAGGGTTTGAGCAGGTGGCACAATCCGGAATTTACGATGATGGAATTGTACCAGGCCTATGCCGACTATAATGTTATGATGGACCTGACCGAAGAGCTTGTCAGTTTGCTTGTGGAAGAATATTGCGGCAACGAGCAGGTCAAGTTCGATGATATGGAGATTGATTTTACAAGGCCTTGGCGGCGGGCAAAATACGCCGACCTTTTGAAAGAGTATAGCGGATGCGATATTAACGATGTCAAGGCAATCAGGCAAAAGGCGTGTAAACTGGAACTTGGCGAAGCGAATATGGACGACCTTGTTGTCATTAATGAGGTGTTCGAGGCCTGCGTTGAGGACAATCTGGTTAATCCTGTGTTTGTCATTGATTACCCGGCGGCGCTGTGTCCCTTGACCAAATGTAAAAAGGACGACCCGGAGTATGCAGAGCGGTTCGAACTATATATCGGGAAGATGGAACTGGCGAACGCCTATACGGAGCTAAATGACCCGGCTGTTCAGGAAGAGAATTTCAAGATTCAGCTTCGCGGGCAGGAAGATACTATGGCGACTATGGACGCTGATTTCGTGACGGCGTTAAAATACGGTATGCCGCCGGCAGGGGGATTGGGTATTGGTATCGACAGGCTGGTGATGGTGCTGACAGGTGCTACAAACATCCGTGACGTGGTACTGTTTCCTCTGTTAAAAAACATTCAGTCATAAGTGTAATGCGAAATACGAGATGCTGCGGAAATGTTAAAGCTATTTCTCTGGCTCAAATACCTGCGTAAGAAAAAGATTGTGCTTTTGAGTGTCGCTGCAGTTGCGCTTTCCTGTGCGCTTCTACTGGTCGTTGCAAGTCTGTTTAATTCATTTATCGATGCCTTCGAGCAAAGCGCGGTTGACGCTGCCGGCGATATTGTACTTGCGCCTCCGGCCAGGTTCAGCAAATATCGGCAGCTTGTCGAAAAGCTGGAGCAGCTCGATACGGTAAAAGCAGCGACGGCAACTTTGTCGGTGCCGGGCCTGCTGCACTTGGGCGCAGGCAATGTCCGTGCGGTCAAGATTCTGGGAATTGAGCCGGGGCGTCAGGCAAAAGTGACCGGTTTGAAACAGGCTTTGCGCAGACAGGGCCAATTGCCAGGGGAACCATCGTTTCAAATTGCCGGCGCCGGCCAAACTCTGGGAGGATTTGTAGGAGTTGGCGTGGTAGCCGAACCTGACGAAGAAACCGACGAGTACGACTTCGAGGCAATTGAAAGTATGATTGGCCAGAGTGCCATTCTTACCACGGGGGCAATGATAAAAACAACAGACGCGGCAAGGCGATTTAAGAGAAGGGCTGTGAAATTTATAATCGCCGATATCGTTTTTACAGGCATTTACTTTCTTGATAAAAATTTTGTGTACCTTCCGATAGAAGATTTGCAAAAGAAATTGTATCCGGGCCAAGACCGACTTATTGCCGAGCAAATTCAAATCAAAGTCACCTCCGAAGACCAGAGGGAATTTGCGATTGCGCAGATTCGCGGTGTATGGGAGGATTTTGCCGCCGACGAGCTTGGTTGGAGTTCGTATCTTATAAAAGATACCCTTATCGTTACCTCCAAACAAATGCAGGCGCCGCAGGTAGCCGAATTCAGGAAACAGATGGGGATGTTGCTGTTAATATTCGGGGTTGTAAGCTGTAGTGTGATTTTGCTGGTATTCTGTATATTTTATATGATTGTCGAAACGTGCCAGAAGGACATCGCGATAATAAAAAGCTGTGGAGCGACGAACATCTCGGTGGCCTCTATCTTTGTAGGCTTTGGCGGCTGTGTGGGAATAGTCGGTTCGGGACTGGGTGTGGTATTAGGCTATGTCGTAACAAAGAATATAAATACTATTGAAAATTGGATAAGGCTGATTTTCGGCCTTAAGCTTTGGAAAAGCAGTGTGTATATGTTCAGTAAGATACCAAACGAAATGGACTGGGGTTCGGCTTTGCCGATTATATTGTTTGCTATTACAGCCGCGGCGTTAGGATCGATAATACCGGCTATTGTGGCAGTAAGAATCAAACCGGTGGATATTTTGAGGTACGAATAAACAGTTATACCCTTAAGAATGTATAAGATTATTCTGGCATTTCGTTATCTGTTCAAACGGCGCATCAGTTATCTTGCGCTTCTGGCGGTTGCGCTTTGCGTGTTCATAGTTGTTGTAGTGATGACCGTAATGACGGGCTTATTAGCGGATTTCAAAGCCAAAAATCATCGTTTTACCGGTGACTGTATCGTCGGTAGTGAATCGTTAGTGGGATTCGCGTACTATGAAGATTTTGTGAAGATACTTGAACAGGCCGATTTTGTTGAAGCGGTGTCGCCTGTGATAAGAAGCTATGGGCTGGCAGGGCTGGCAGGTTCAGAGGAAGGAGCCGGCGTTGAGATTATGGGTATTGACCCGGTCAGGCACAGTCAGGCCACCGGATTCGGCCAAACGCTTTATCATAACAAAGAAGATGCGTCAAAGGCCTTTAAGCCTTCATACAATCCGGAGCTTGATGGGTGTGTGGTTGGGATTGACATGTGGCTGGTTCGTAATACCAGAGGAGGATATTCTTATGATACCAGCCCCATAAGGGCCGCACTTAACATAACGTGCTTTCCATTGACGGCCAAGGGTGCTTTGGCCCGAGCGGGGGCCGGGATGGTCAGCAGCAAAACGTTCTATTACAGTGACATTTCCCAAAGCGGCCTGGCGCGTGTCGACAGTTCGACGGTTTACCTTCCGTTCGAACAGGCCCAGCAGCTTTGCGGTATGGCCGGCGCCGACAAAAGAGTCAATTGGATTCATATAAAGTTTACGCCTGATACAGACCTTGAGGACGGTTGTGAGAACGTCGCTGCGTTGTGGGACAATTTCGTCAAAGATAAAAGCGGCGAGAAAAGGGCTGGGCTGCTGGACAAGGTTACCGTACGCAGCTGGAAAGAACACCGTCGACCATTTGTCGCGGCTATGGAAAAGGAACAGATTATGGTGACGGTGATGTTCGCCCTTGTCGGAGTTACAACTGTTTTCATTATCTTTGTTGTTTTTTATATGATTATCTGCCACAAGAGTAAAGATATAGGAATACTGAAAAGCTTAGGTGTTTCAAACGGCAATATCATCGGATTGTTTTTAGGGTTTGCTTTTTTGGTGGGGATATTAGGTTCTTGTGTGGGAGTGGTTGGCGGATGGCTGTTTGTGATAAGAATGAACAGGATAGAGGACTGGCTTTTTGAGCATTTTAAGTTTCAGCTTTGGGACAGAACCTTGTATGCTATAGGCCAGATACCTGACACCCTTGATGCAAAGGTTTTGGCGATTATCGTATTAGCTGCCATTAGTGCGTGTCTGGCAGGTGCTCTTGTGCCGAGCTGGCAGGGCAGCAGATTGAAACCGGTAGATAGCTTACAGGTTAACCAGTTATGAGTAACAATGACATCATAATAGAAGCACGGAGTATTTATAAATCCTATAAGATGGGGGCGGCTGAAGTCAGCGTTCTAAAGGGCCTTGACCTGGCTGTGAAGGCCGGCGAGTTTGTTGCGATAGTCGGTGCTTCGGGCAGCGGCAAGAGTACGCTTCTGCACATATTAGGTTCTTTGGATAAGCCTGATGGCGGCAAAGTCCGCTACAAGGAACAGGACTTAAATAAGCTCGGCGCCCGGGACTTGAACAGGTTTCGCAATAAAAAGGTGGGATTTGTGTTTCAGTTTTATCACTTATTGGATGAATTAACGGTATTGGAGAATGTTTTTCTGCCAACGATGGCCTCCAAAAGCGTGATTGGCTGGTTTGCGTGCCGGGGGTGGGCGAAGAGTCGGGCCATGGAATTGCTTGGCCGACTTGGTCTGGAGCAAAGGGCCGGTCACAGACCATATCAGCTTTCCGGCGGAGAAAGGCAAAGGGCGGCAATCGCACGGGCCTTAATGAATGAGCCGAAGCTGCTTTTGGCAGATGAGCCGACAGGAAACCTTGACTCGGCGACAGGAAATGGTATCTTAGATGTCTTTGAAGAATTAAATACCGCCGGTCAGACGATTGTTATGGTAACACACGATGAAAGGATTGCACAGAGGGCCGGACGCATAATAACACTGGCAGACGGCAAAATAGAGGGTAGTCGATAGTTCTGGAGAATTATTATGGCACTGAAAGTTTGGCTCGACGACCGACTTGTTGATGAGGCGGACGCTAAAATATCGGTTTTCGACCATGGTCTGCTTTACGGCGACGGGGTTTTCGAGGGAATTCGTGTTTATAACGGCAGCATATTCGAGTTTAAGGCACACATTAAGCGGCTTTATGAATCCGCTATCGCTATCCGGCTCGAGATTCCGATGAGCAAAGATAAACTTATGCGTGCAACCGAAAAAACCGCCGAAGCCAACGGTATTGTTGACGGCTATATTCGTCTGGTGGTCACTCGCGGAGTAGGGACACTGGGACTGAATCCTTTTATCTGTAAAAACGCACAAGTATTTATTATCGCAGACAACATTCAGCTTTATCCGGAAGAGCTTTATGCAAAAGGGATGAAGATAATCAGTGCAACCACGGTTCGCAATCATCCTCTGGCGGTTCCGCCGCAGATCAAGAGCTTAAATTACCTTAATAATATTCTTGCCAAGATTGAGGCCCTTGACAACGATGTTCCCGAAGCGATTATGTATAACCACGAAGGCTACGTCGCAGAAGCGACCGGCGACAACGTTTTTATTATAAGAGACGGCGTGATTTACGCCCCGCCCGTTCAGGCAGGGTCTCTGGACGGGATAACCAGAGGCGTGGTTATCAAACTGGCCAGGAAAGAAAAAATCGAAGTTGTGGAGAAGAACCTGACGAGATTTGATTTATATGTCAGCGATGAATTTTTCCTGACGGGGACCGCTGCCGAGGTCATTGGTGTTATCGAGATAGATGGCAGGGTCATCGGCAACGGAAAGCCGGGACCTGTTACAAAGCTGCTGAGAAAGAAATTCTTTGCCTATGCCCACGGAAAGGAAAAATAGCGATTAGCCTGTTCACTATGCAATCCTGTTCACTATGCAATCCTGTTCACTATGCAATCCTGTTCACATACAGAAATCAAACGTGTCCTCGAACAAGCAAAAAAAGCCGGTCTCGAAAGACCGGCTTTTTATTTTGCTGCATCAATCTTTTTTTAGAAGCTTATTGTGTAAGACAAGCTCGTCCAGAATTCATCCTCTGTGTTGACGGTAGCTTCCATTGACTTTTGGAAGTATAGTGCCGGGGTGAATGTTCCGGGACCATAATCAATCGAGGTCGAAGCGCCCCAGACTATGTGTGACCAGTCGTGCTCGACGGCTGCACCGGCGAATCCGTCATTATAGACCGCTTCCACACTTAGGCTGATGACCTGTTCCGGTACGTTCGGCAACAGATTTTCCACCGTCAGGTCATATCCCAAACCAAAGACATGGAGCCAACCGCCATATTCGCCGGTAAGAGTCGAATTGGATCTTGCTGCCCATATTTTGCCGACATAGTAGCTGGGAACAATACCAAACGGACAAATATTCGGCCAGGCAAAGCCCGCGCCTATTTCCTGGGCATCGGCACGTCCGCGTCCGGTGCGAGTCGAGCCTTTGGTCGGCTGGTCTATAAAATCATAGTAAACGTACTGGGCCGTAAAATCGGTCGCGTAGCTTTCGCCTTCAAACAATTTGGTGCCATAAGCAAGGATATAATCCAATTCAGTAGCGTCTACCGTACTTACCGAACCGCCTCCTTTACTGGAACCTGCATAAGAGGCCCACAGCTTGGCACTGAAACCGCTGCCAAGATCAATAGTAACGCTCGGCTGGAAAGCGGCCTTGTCGTCAAGTTGATCGAAACCACGCCAGAGGTACTTGCTGACCCAAGTGGTATCCACGTCAATACCGAGCTTGCCCTCTTGTGCCTGGGCCAGGCCCGCCGTGCTAAACACGACCACAGCAATTAACAAAATCCATTTCTTCATAATCGTTACTCCTTAAAAAAATTTTATCCCATGTTCCCTTATATTTTGCACACGCAATATATTCTGCGTAATCATAACAAATAAGTCTTAAAGATTCTATCGGCGCAAATGCACAAAACAAATAAAAAAATTTGTTTTTTAACGTTTTTTTTTGGTTTTGTGGTGCAGCAAAACTCTGCCAAAAGGCTTAGATAAAAGCCTTTTGGAAATAAATTTTCGACAGTTCTGTATATGTTGCGTATAATAAGTTCGATGCGTCAGAACAAGGGCAATGAAACGCTGTTTAGTCGTGCCGAACAGGCCAATATCGCCTCGGCGGCCCCGCTTGCAGTTCGGATGAGACCCAGAAACCTTGATGAGTTCGCCGGGCAGGGGCATTTTATCGGACCAGAGAAATTGCTGAGCAGGATGCTTGAGGCCGATAAGCTCAGTAGTCTGATATTTTACGGTCCGCCTGGAGTGGGTAAGACCTCACTGGCAATGGTAATCGCCAATTGCACTAAGGCTGAGTTTCACTACCTAAGTGCGCCGGCAGCTACCGTTAAGGACATTCGCCAGATAATCACCGTCGCCAAAGACCGGCTCGCCGCTACCGGCCAAAGGACAGTTCTTTTTATCGATGAAATCCACCGATTCAACCGTGCCCAGCAGGACGTACTGCTCGATGACGTCGAAGCAGGGGTATTGATACTGATAGGGGCCACTACTGAGAATCCGTATTTTTCGATTAATTCTCCTTTGATTTCCCGCAGCACGGTATTTCGTTTCGAGCCGCTCGGTGAAGAAGATATTCTAAAACTGCTGAAAGCCGCAATCGCTGACAAAGAGCGGGGGTTAGGTAAATTTGATATTGATGCAGACAGCGATGCCCTGAAGTTTCTGGCAGTGGCCGGCGATGGCGATGCCAGACGGGCGCTAACGGCCCTTGAGGTAGGTGTGTTGTCTCAGGCAGCTCGTGAGCACAAAACGAAAGTCAAATTCGACCTCAAGACCGCAAGAGGGTCGATTCAGCAAAAGGCCATCGTTTACGACGGTACCGGTGATACACATTATGATTTGGCAAGTGCGTTGCAGAAAAGTATGCGCGGCAGCGACCCGGACGCTACGGTTTACTGGCTTGCGCGGCTGATAGCCGGCGGCGAGGACCCACGTTTTATTGCCAGGCGGATTGTGGTTTGTGCGGCCGAAGACGTAGGCAACGCCGACCCGATGGCGACGGTGTTAGCGGCAGCGGCGGTGCAAATCTCCGAATTTGTGGGCCTGCCGGAGGCACAATTGCCTCTTGCGCAGGCTGCCATATATATTGCCTGTGCGCCAAAATCGAACGCTTCGGCATCGGCTGTCTGGAAGGCCGTCGGGGATGTGGAGTCACAAAAAACCATACCCGTGCCGAAGCATCTGAAAGACAGTCATTACTCAGCTGCCAAAAAGGCGGGCTTCGGCGCTGATTACAAATATCCGCATAATTTCAAGGGTGGATTTGTGCCACAAGAGTACCTTCCGGGGGCAAAGAAGGGAAATTATTACCAACCGAAAGAAATTGGTTACGAAAAAAATATTAAGCATTATTTACAAAAGCTGCAAACCTTGATAAAAAGTAGCAGGTCAAATGATATTCGAGAAGAAAGGTAGCTTGATGGACAAGGCACAGTTACGCCGACAATTACAGAAATGTCTGCTTGAGATAAAGCCTGAGCAGAGGACCAGCAAGAGCCACAAGGCATGCCGGAATTTGATTTCAACCTCGCAGTTTCAAGAGGCATCGACGGTTATGATGTACCTGCCTCTTCCGCACGAGGCTGACGTCTCCGATGCGATACTTTGTGCCTGGCAGCAGGGCAAGATAGTTTTGGTGCCGAAAGTTTCGTGGCAGCAAAGACATATGATAGCCGTGCGGATAAATACGCTTGAGACCGGTTTTTCGACCAATACCATCGGCCTTCGAAATCCCACTACGGGTGTGCCGATGCCGCCTGAAGAAATTGACCTGGTGGTTACTCCGGGCTTAGGATTCGACGCCAGAGGTAATCGGCTTGGTCGGGGCGGTTCCTATTATGACAAATTTTTTGCTAATAAATCACTTAAAGCCCAGAGGTGCGGCTTTGCTTTTGCAGAGCAAATGATTGACTCGATGCCGGTTACAGAATATGATGAACCGATAGATTTTTTGGTGACCGACGAGCAGGTAACGTATTTCGATTCCAATTTAAGTCGAAGCGAACAAGGAGGTTAATATGGCCCGTTATAGTCCCGGCTATTACGGCAGGCGAAAAGCCCGAGCCAGAAGACGACTCTATCTGATTTCGGCGCTGGTTATCATTGCTGTTGTAGTTGTTTTTGTTTACCGCCCTTTCGATAAGAACGAAGGCGAACGCGCCAAACCTACAGCCAATTCCGGTACAGCAACAGAGACCGAAAATGTTCCGGCAGTGATTACCGAGCCTGAATCAGAATCAACCGAACCGGAACCGCCGCAATTAGCGAAAGTAGCGCCTGAACCTACCGCTGAATCGAGTGCCGCCGTTGATGTGCTTATTGGCCAGACGATGGAATTTATTAATTCAACGCCTGCCAAAATTATAGAGGCACGGGACAGGTTGAACGAAGCACTGCCGATGCCTATGAGTACTCAGCAGCGTCAGTTTCTCAAAGAGCAATTATCAGCGCTTGCTGAGAAATGGTTGTTTAGCAGAAGTATTTTTACCGGTGACAGACTCTGCGGCAGTTACAAGGTCAAAAGCGGCGACCAGCTTAGAAATATAGGCCGTCAGCACAAGGTGCCGTACGAAATTCTTATGGAAATCAATAACATCAAACGTCCTGAATCCCTGAAGGCCGGCGAAACAATAAAAGTAATTAACGGGCCGTTCCACGCCAGGATATATCGTTCGAGTTTTACAATGGATTTGTTTTTACAAAACACTTTCGTACGGAGCTTTCCTGTTGGTCTCGCCAAGGCTGAATTTGAAACTCCCACCGGGCTTTGGCTTATAAGAGTCAATGGCAAATTAATAACACCAACGTGGAAAAACCCGGATACAGGCAAGACCTACGAGTCCGAAGATCCCGATTATCCACTGGGTTCGAGATGGATAGGACTTAAAGGGCTGAGCGGAGCCGCTAAGGATAGGACCGGCTTTGCCATCCACGGCACAAAGGACCGGGAAAGCATCGGTACCCGCAGTTCACGCGGATGTATTCGCCTTTATAACGGAGACGTGATACTACTCTACAACATGGTGATGCCGGGCTTTTCCCAAGTGGAGGTGGTGGAATAAGATTTGGCTAAGATTCTCGGCGCAAAAAACCAAAGGAGGGTTTGAATTTTGCGAAACGGCCGGGCAGTACAAACAACGAGGGCAACAAGAGGCAGGTGTGGGCCGAAGTTCTGGGCGTGGACCGTCTCTATCGTGGTGCACCTGATTTTATTAACTGCGTTTGGTCTGGCCAAATTCTCACAGGCCGGCGCCGGTGACAAACCGCGGCCTGCGCCGATGGCAACGGTAAACCAGATAAAAAAAGCTATGCCGGCCGAAGCGGTACTCCCTAAGCCTAAAGTTAAAAAACCTGTCAAAGGGCAAATGCCAAAAGCGGAACATAAATTACAGCCGGTAACCGGAATTCTTAACTCTCCAAAATCTTCGTCACAGGACCTGGGCAGGACAACAAAACCTGAGTCTTCGCAGAACAGCTTTCAATTGGCCGGCAGTGATGGCTTTTCACAAGGAACAGAATTTTTCGGTGCCAGGACCTGCGAACGTAAAATCTGCTATGTTGTGGATTGTTCGGGAAGTATGCGCGGAATGTTAAGCGGTGTTCGACGGAAACTCCAACGTTCGATCGCAAGTTTACAGCAGGACCAGTACTTTTATATAATCTTTTTCGGCAACGGCCGATTGTTCGAGTCCGGCGAGGGGCGAATGGTTCGAGCAACGCAAAAGGCCAAATCGGCAGCTTGTGAATTTGTTGATTCTATCCGGCCGGCCGGCCAGACAAACGCCCTGGCGGCACTGGAAAGAGCTATGCAGATTCATGATGCCGACAACCTCAGCCCATCTGTGATTTATTTTCTCACCGATGGGTTCGAGTTAACTACAAAAAACCGGCAAAGGTTCGGCAATCAGATTGCGAATCTGCTTCGTCGATTTGCACCGAAAACAAAAATAAATACCATAGGCTTTTGGCCGCAGGACGGCGACCGTAATATGCTCGAGATAATTGCGAAACAAAGCGGCGGCGAATTTGTTTTTGTCACAGACAGTGATTATGAATAAAGGCTTTATATTAAAGATTGTTCTTCTGCTTGTTACGCTCGGCGGCGTAATAGCTGTAATAGTCGCTTTGGTCTGGGGCAACTCAGCCGCCGGTACAGCAGACTCTGCTCGGACACAGACCTTCTTCGAGCAGTTTGTCATAGCCGGCGGCCCCATCGTATGGTTCGTGCTTTTGCCAATGTCACTTATTATGGTTTTTCTTTCTGTCGAGCACAGCCTGACTATTCGACGCAGCAGGCTTCTGCCGGAGGGGGTCGGCAACGAGATAATCGAGATAATGCGACACCAGGGAGCCGGGCAACTGCAATCGGAACTTGGCCGGCGAGATGATTTTGTCAGTACATCGGTTCACAGGGCTGTTACGCACGGCGGCGGTGACTGGCACAGGATGCGGAACCTGCTTTTCGAATCGCTGGAAGAGCGAGCGATGGTCCTTTTGCGCAAGATCGAATGGGTCAACCTGATAGGCAATATCTCGCCGATGGTGGGTTTGTTCGGAACGGTTTTCGGAATGATAAAGCTGTTTAACGCAATAGTTATCGCGGGCGGACAACCACAGGCGACACAGTTGGCAGCAGGAATATCGGTCGCTCTGGTAACGACCTTCTGGGGCCTGCTTATCGCGATACCGGCGTTGGCTGTGCACTGGGTGTTTAGAAATCGAATTGAGACGCTGGTAAGCGCCGCTACCACAGAAGCGGAGAACATCCTGCCAAGATTGAGAAAAAGCCTTAAAATTCAAAGACAGGATCCGGCCGGTACTATCGGGAAGACAAAACCGCCTATAGTCGAGTTCAGAACCAAGTCAGCGACTCAGGTTCGCCAATCATAATCTTTGAAATAACAGAATGAAATAGAAGGCCCTATGTTTCTAAGAACAAACCCTCGATTTAGTAGAAGGACAGCATCATTTAATATGACGGGCCTTATCGATATCGTTTTTTTGCTTATCATATTCTTTTTAGTGGTCTCGCGGTTTATCGAGGCAGAGAATTTTGACGTTGTTGTGCCGGACGGCTGTGATTTTGCGCAAAGCGGGGTCGAAGCAAGCAACCCTGTGACCACTGTCACTGTTCTTGAGAACGACGAAGGAAAAATCGATTTTGCCGTCAATGCAGAAAAGATTGTCGCATCCGATTACGGCAATTTGGTTCAAAAACTTGCCGAAATGATAGATGATCGGCTGGCGGATTTGCCCTGCGACAATCGAATCGTTACGCTGCGTATCGATAAAGATATTTGTTTTTCCCACGCCCAGTATGCCCTGGCAGGCATCGCTGTAAGCAGCGCAACAGATATTCGGCTGGCAGCACTAAAAGACATACAACCCGATTCGCAGTAATTTTGTTACAGGCCGGCCACACCGTTTTTGCCGGAAAACCCCGATAAAATTTTACAGAGTTTTCACAGGAATCTTAATGTCTTTGTTTTTGCAGTTTTGTTTTTGCAGACTCAGCGTGTTTCTTTCCCAGAATACGCCGTCGTGGTATCCCTGGATGGTTTTGTCGTAATCAGCCAGATGCAGGCGTTTGGCGGCAAGGAGACAATATTGGGGGTCGATTTCGATACCAAGGAATCTGCGGTTCAGTTTTTTAGCTGTCACGATGCTGCTGCCGACACCGGCAAAGGGGTCGAAGACAAGGCCGTTTTCATCTGTACTTGCCAGTATCAGTTTTGCCAATAGTTTTTCCGGCTTTTGGGTCGGGTGGTCGGTATTTTCGGGCATCGACCAAAAGGGGACGGTAACATCGTTCCATAAATTTGAAGGGTGTGTTAGACGAAATTGGCCTGCGGACGTTTGTTTCCAATCTTTTGGCTTGCCGTTGGCATCGGTATATGGGGCAAGGACCCTGCGTTTGAGCTTCACTTCTTCGACGTTGAATATGTAATCCCCCGAAACCGTGGCGAACCAAATATCTTCGGAGGCGTTTTTCCAGTTCTTTTTTGCGCCCCTGCCCTTTTCTCTTTCCCAGGTGATACGATTTCGCACTTTAAGATGCTTTTCCAGCACAGTATGAATCGCAGTGGAGGAATACCAGTCACAACAGACATAGACAGAGGCGTTGTGTTTGAGTGTTGGCAGCAGCCGGACCAGCCAGTCTTCAAACCAGCCGGCGTACTCATCGATGGTCTTTTTCTTAAAGCTCCTGGCCCTGAAGGTTTTGTTGAGATTATAGGGCGGGTCGAGAATCAACAAGTCCGCGAACTTTTCGGGGAGAAATTCAAGAACTTCGAAGATATCCTGATTTATTATTTTATTTTCAATGGCA
>SDBV01004430.1_pt1 | contig 20222 bp, 24 predicted proteins | sample 2277081 | NCBI WGS metagenome assembly SDBV01 (sample SAMN10402039, study PRJNA504765) | marine sediment metagenome | isolation source: marine sediment core GS10_PC15, 223 cmbsf | place: Arctic Ocean: Southern Knipovich Ridge | collected 2010 | reverse complement strand
GTTCCGGATTTCCCTTTGGTCCATCTGGATGACATTCAACACTATTTAGCTGGCTTACTGCTTCTGCACCAATTATCTGTTCCTGTTTCTTACAATTTCTACAAGTGAAAGATTTGTAGTAAACGACACCTTGTTCATTCAAAGCTTCAACAAATGGAGTGTAGTCTTTCTGAGCCACAAACTCTTTTTCTTTTTCCTTCAGAATCGTAGCTTTTTCTATTTGATTTTGTATTTCCTTATCAAATTTAAGTAAAGGCCATTTTTTTTGAGCCTCTTCGTACTTCAGTAGTGCCTCGTTTGGCATGCCCAGTTGAAGATGTTTTTCGCCTTCTGCAGCAATTTCTTCAGCATTTTTTATTAAGGGGAAGACGAGAAATACTGCTAAAGAAATACCTAAAATAAATGATAAAGCGGTTATTGAGATTAACTTAACTTTACTCATTAACCAAATTATCTACTTCTCATTTATCGTTGTCAATTAGGATTCTAATCCCCTTAGGTAGTTAGTCCCATACGAAGTGGTAGGCTCAACTGATTCTAGAAGATTTTTACTTTGCCAATCGTTCAGAAGCTGGATCAGGGTGTCCGCTAATCTCAAAGAAATTTCTATACGTTTAGCAAATTTTAGTCAGAGTCGTTAGGGTCACCAGAAACAAAAACAGGCAAATTATGCCTGTTTTTTGTGGTTGTAGTCTAGGTTCTATATTCAGAGACGATCTGATATAATTTCTCACATTATTTTAAAAAGTAAATTCTTCAACTCTGATGGTTAAATATATAAATATTTTATTAATAGGTTTCTTTATTTGTGTGGCGCTATTCCCAAATGTTGTGCGGGCTCAAGACGATCAAACGCAAGTACCACCCGAGGAAAAATTTAAAGCGGTTATAAAACAAGTACAAGAGGTGAAAGAGAACGTTGCTGAAAAGGGGCAGACCGTTCAAAAAGTCATTCTTGAGGCTACTTCTGGACAGCGAAAGGGTGATGAAATTTCTGTTGTTGTTTCTCCACTGACTTCTGCAAACCCCATTAAGTATAAGGAAGGTGATCGGGTAATAGTCTCTATGACAATAGATTTTGAAGGACAAGAGAAATTTTATATTACTGATTTCGAAAGAAGTAATGTTCTCTTGTGGCTATTTATCATCTTTATAGTATTTGTTGTTGGTATTGGTTTTATCAAGGGTCTTACTTCTTTACTTGGCCTAGCAATTTCATTTTTAGTTATCTTCAAATTTCTACTGCCGCAAATTATTGCCGGAAGAGATCCTGTCCTGATCGCGATAGCATCAGCAATTATTATTGTTCCAGTTACTTTTGTGTTTTCACACGGGTTCAACAGGAAAACAATCAGTGCGCTGTTAGCAACCATAATCGCCCTTTTTATTACCGGACTTTTAGCTATTTTTTTTGTAGAAGCAGCAAGACTCACCGGTTTTGCCTCAGAAGAAGCCCACTTTTTGCAAACTGCCCAACCAGATATTACCAACATGAAAGGGCTGGTTTTAGCTGGAATAATAATCGGAGTTCTGGGTGTTTTAGATGATGTAACAATTTCCCAGGCAGCTGCGGTCGAACAGCTTAAAAGTGTTTCGCCAGATATAAAGTTCAAAGACCTGTTTTCGAAGGCAATGCGGGTGGGTAGGGATCATAGTGCTGCCATGATCAACACCCTTATTCTTGTTTACACAGGTGCATCTTTACCGCTACTATTACTCTTTACCAATTACGATCAATCTTTGGAGCAGGTCGTCAACCTTGAGTTTATTGCTGAAGAGGTAATTCGAACGCTAGTGGGGAGTATTGGTTTGATATTGGCTGTTCCCATCACCACTATTATCGCTACTTTCTTATTTCAAGCAGCCAAAGTAAATGAAAAGTAGGTTTGATTCTTAGCCTAAGCCTAGTAAAGCTGATTTAATTATTATTGAGTTTGCATTTTGCTAATAATTTCTCCCAGCCTTTTTATCTCTTTTCCATAGGTAGTCCAGTCACCCTCCCTTTGGGCTTCAAGGGCCGCTTTGTAGGCGGCTTGAGCTTGACTGGTTAGATCCGTTTCTGACTGTGCCTGTTTTTCCACCGTTTTCTTTTCTACTGTTGGTATATTCTCACCAAAGACTTTTGCCAAAGCTTTCTCCAGAGTTTCCTCCATAGCAATTGTTTTATCATATGCCAAAATCACCCGTTTGAGTTCGGGAATCTTTCCTCCCTCACCGCGAAGATAAAGGGGCTGAACGTAAAGAAGAGATTCTTCAATCGGAATTACAAGAAGGGCACCGCGGATAACCTGTGAGCCGCGTTGATCCCAAAGAGAAATCTGACGGGATATTTCCGCATCTTGGCTAATCCGCGACGTTACTTGCTTTGGTCCGAAGATAAGTTTTTGTTTGGGAAAGCGGTAGACCACTAATTTTCCGTAGTTTTCTCCATCGCTTCTAGCTACCATCCAGGCGATTAGATTGTTTTTGCCTTTGGGTGTAAATGGTAGCATTAGGATAAATTCCTCTTTCTTCTGTCCCGGTAATTTCATGATCATATGTCGCATCATGGTTCTTTCATCCGTGCTCTCTTGTGTTGTTTCTACTAGAGGAAGGTCCCACTGGTCTTCTTTGTTGTAAAATATTTGAGGCTTATCCATATGGTAAATACTATAAAGGGCGCTTTGGTAGGCAAAAATGTCCTCGGGATATCTCACATGAGCTCGTAGATCGGTTGGCATATCCGAAAGAGGCAAAAACACCCCAGGGAAAATCTTTTGATAAGTCTTTATCAAAGGATCAGCCGCGTCGGCAACATAAAAACGTACCGAACCGTCATATGCGTCTATAGTAACTTTTACTGAGTTGCGGATGTAATTGACTTCATCACCAATCAATTGAGAAAAGGGAAAACGATTGCTGATGGTGTAGGCATCGTAAATCCAAACCAGACGGCCGTCACTATTGATTACCATATAAGGATCGCCATCAAGGCGCAAAAACGGGGCAATTTTGGTAACCCTTTCTTTAATATTGCGGTAAAATAGTGTTTTTGAGCTGCCGGTTATGTCGTTTGAAAGTAAAACCCGTAGTTGTCCAAAACGAAGAGCAAAGGCGGCTTTTTTAAAAATCGAATCTATCCTTACTCCTGCCTTTCCTTCATATGTTTGAAATACATTCTCTTCTCCCTTCGGAAAATTAAATTCAGCGGCTCTGGTATTTACGAAAACATAATCAGAGGACAGCTCACCAAAGTAAATCTCCGGTCTTTTTACCTCAAGTGTTTTTACCGATGAGGATGGGGGGATATCCTTGGTAAAAAGAACTGGCAGTCCTTCTCTTGTTACTTGATTTACTGGACCAGCCGCCAAACCAAACCCATGAGTAAAGGTAAGACGCTCGTTGATAAAGTTTTTGTTGGGCAGGTTGTCTGTATTTAGCTCTCGTGGCGAAAGCATTATTTGACGCAACTCCCCATCTATCTGGTAGCGGTTGTTATCGATAGAAACAAAATCATAGTAAGTCCGAATTTCCTGAATCTGACCAAAGGTATCCAGAAGCGGTTTTCTATCCCACAACCGAACATTTTTAATGGTAGCTTCGTTATTTAAAATATCTTTTTGGGATAAGGTGGTTTCGCCAGTCAGATTTCGTTCCTCAACGCGCTCTAGGTTAAAAGCGGCCCTAGTGGCTGCAATATTATATTCGATAAACGGACCTTCTTTGACAAGTTCGTTTGGGGATACAACTAGTTTTTGCAAAGCCATCGGATAAACGACTATCCCGCCCAGCCAAACTAAAAAGTATACCGCCACCGACAAAAAAATCAGCCTTTTGCTGTTTCGAAACAAATTTAGCAAGAGTGTTCCTGAGCAAACCAAAGCCAAGACAGCTAGAATTGACAGGGCGGGAAGAATCGCGTTTACCGTAGTGAAATAAGCGCCGGTTCCCAAAGAGTGCGGTTCGGTAAGAGAATTGAATCGGGCCAGGATGTTGCCAGCGGCGAGTAGAATAAAAAACAAAGCCCCGAAAGCAAAAAAATGTTTTCGGACATTTTTTTCGATAGTAATACCGCTTTGATCAACCCAAAGGGCAGTTTTTAGAAAGTAGAAAAGGGGAGTCAAAATAAAACTGGGTAAGATCACCCACCAAGCAAAGGAAAGTAGGGCGTTAAAGAAAGGGAGTGTAAAAAAATAAAAACTGATGTCTTGGCCAAGAAGGGGGTCCTTCAAATTAAAGGTAGTATGGTTTAAATAAGTTAACAGAGTTAGCCATTGAGCGGAGGCGGCTTGACCGATGAAAAAACCAAATAATATCGAAGTTGGAAAAAAAAGTCGAGGAACATAGTTAACCACACCTATCGGTATAGAAGCCTTTTTAAGTAAACCGACATTGATCGGTTTGTCCTTTACCAATTTTGCCGCCAACCGCAAATTGGCATACATAAAAAAGGTGGCAAAGATACCGGCACTCAACCCCAAAAACAGCTTGGTGCCAATAATGGTAGTGAAGATTTTAGTGAAGCCTATTTCACCAAACCAAAGCCAGTCTGTGTACAACCCAACTAGCAAAGGCAAAACGAATAGCGATCCTAGGAAAAATGCATATATAAAATATTTTAGAAAACCCGTTTTGGTTAAAAGTGCCATAATTACCGTTGCTACTGGGCAAAATTAAGCAGAGTGATTATAGCATATCCCGTCCTACAGGGATTAAAAAACCTCAGTAGTTTATAATTAGAAGATATGCTTTTTGCAGCGTTGCTTTTCCCACTAGGACTTTTGATCCTGATAAAGGGGTCTACTTGGTTGGTAGATGGTGCTTCTTCGATCTCATTGAGGTTAAGGATTGCTCCTTTGGTGATTGGTTTGACTGTTGTTGCCTTTGGTAGCTCTTCGCCGGAACTTCTAGTTTCCATGCTCAGCGCTTTGCGAGGCAGTACCGATATTGCTTTGGGCAACGTGGTTGGTTCAAATATCTTCAATATCCTTCTCGTTTTGGGTATAGCCTCAATTATTTTTCCCTTGAAAGTACACGTGAATACGGTTTGGCGAGAAATACCAATATCATTTCTGGCGGTAGTTGTACTGTTGATTTTGGGATTACAAAACATATTGGATAAAAATAATTTTTCAATTATGGTTTCAGGTGGGGAAAACGTAATCGGCCAGATAAATTTTAGTGGTGGTCTGATATTGCTTGGATTTTTCGTTGCGTTCCTGTATTACGTTTTTAAGGTTGCCAAAACAGGTGACGAACCAGAGGTTGGACTAAAGAGTATTTCTTTGTCTAAATCTATTGTTTGGATTCTACTAGGAATTGCTGCCTTAGCTGGGGGTAGTTATCTTGTAGTGGAAAATGCGATATTTTTGGGTAGAAGTTTGGGTGTGAGTGAGAATTTCATTGGTCTAACCCTTGTAGCAGTGGGAACCAGTCTCCCCGAACTTTTTACTAGTGTAACCGCGGCTATGAAGAAAAATGCTGATATTGCGGTAGGCAACGTGGTAGGATCGAATATTTTCAATATTCTTCTTGTTTTGGGAGCAGCTTCACTAGTAAAGCCAATAACTATTAGCGGCCAAAATTTACAGGATATTTTTATGCTTTTTGCGGCCACTCTTTTGCTATTTGTTTTCTTATTCGTCTTCAAAAGACATACAATTATCCGACTCGAAGGAGTAATAATGCTCGCCCTCTTCCTATTTTATATGGTTTTCCTCGTGTATAGGGGATAGGAGTCAACTATTTTGTACTTTTTGAACCGTCCACTATGTGATCAAAATTTCTATGTCTTCCGTAAAAGTAGCTATCAAAATATCATTCTATTCAATATCTTGACAGTACACTGATGTTCACCCTATAATTTATAAAGAAGTTTCGAAATATCGAAACATTCCGCCGGTTGGCGGACAAGCTTGCCCAAAAATGAATTCAACGTCAAACACAAAAGAATCACTTTTTAGCATACCGAGAGTTCTAATAGCCCTCATCTCACTAGGTGGGTTTGGCATTATGGCCTACCTGACCTATATTCACTTTACCGAAACTAGTTCTTTTTGTGACGTGAATGAAGTGGTATCGTGTGATGCCGTCACCACCAGTATTTATTCAGAAATTTTCGGATTACCGATATCTATTCTTGGTCTTGGCTATTTTGCTTTGACGTTTTTAGCTTCTGTTTTTTATCGAAATAAAGCATTTTATCAAGCTCTATTTTTTCTGACGTTATTTGTTCTTATCCCCTCGTATTATTTTACGGGGCTCGAAGCCTTTGTGATAAAAGCTTGGTGTATATTGTGTGAAACCAGCAAAATACTGATGATAGCCATTCTGGCGATTAGTTTTGTGGCGATGAAAGAAAAATTCTCCGTTGTTTTGAGAATGGCGATACCGGTAATAATTGCCGGTTTGGTAGCGGCCGGAGTAACTTATTTTGCCCAAACCTCTATCACAGCTCAGAAAGACTACACACCATTTGTTGAAGCTTTGAATGAACAGGGGGTTGTATATTACAAATCATTTACTTGTAGTAATTGTAAGAGGCAGGAACAAATGATTGGTGAAGCATACAAAAAATTAAATTCCGTTGAATGTCATCCCGATGGACCAAAGGGAAATCCAGAGCTATGTTTGGCGAAGAAGATCAAAAATACACCAACGTTCATAATCGAGAAGGACGGTGACGAAATAAAAAGAGTGGTTGGACTGCAGCAACTCGACGATTTAGCAAAATGGGCTGGAGTACCCTTATCAAAATTAGAGGAATAATATGGGTGAAGAACTTACATTACCAATTGTAATAGCAGCTGCAGCAATTGATAGCATCAACCCTTGTGTTTTTGGCGTGTTGATCTTCCTTATCGCCTTTATGACAAAGATGTTCAAAAGCCCAAACAAAATGCTGGTTTTTGGCCTACTTTATTCGGCAGTTGTTTATTTAACTTATCTTCTTATTGGCTTCGGTATATTGAAATTAGCTATTGGAACTGGTTTTGCTACCACTTTTTACTGGATTGCCGCTCTTATTGCGATAATCGCCGGATTACTCGAAATAAAAGATTTCTTTTGGTATGGAAAAGGGTTTTCCTTATCAATAGTTCCTGGTGGTGGGGATAGAATAAAATTTTATGTTAGCAAAATAGAGAAGATGGAGGCGCGTCATCCAGCGCTGATTATATTAACCACCGCGGTCCTGGGGGTTCTTGTAGTTTTGGTTGAACTTCCTTGTACAGGCGCACCGTATTTGGCGATACTTGGACTCTTATCAAAGGGAGCCTTTGCGAGTGCAGTACCCATGCTACTTCTTTACAACTTTATTTTCATTATCCCGCTTTTCATAATCATCGGTATCACTTACTTTGGGACGAGCTCAGAAGCTCTTGAAAGCTGGAGAAAAGAACACCGAGGAATCATGAGACTGGGTATCGGGTTGTTCCTGCTACTGCTTGGTTTTTACATGATTTATTCTCTGAACCCGGTTTTTTAATGATTGACCGAGGTTTTGGTAGTCTGCTAAAATAATTGCATAGTATCGAAAGATGGAAACTATGGAAAAATGGATGATTTGTTGCACTAAAGAAGGATTTGATGAAAACGCATCAATTTTTAAAATGATGTCAAATCCTATTCGATTAGAGATTTTAAATAGATTACGGGTAAAAGATCATACGGTCGAGCAATTAACAAAACTACTAGATCTAAGAAAAGCAAACACTTCTCAACACCTTTCAATACTGCGTAACGCAAAAATTATCTCACCTCGTCGAAACGGTCAAAATGTTTATTACCACTTGGCCCAACCGAAAATAGTAGAGGCTTGTAGGTTATTAAAAGAAGTACGAGAGGAGCAAATAGCGAGCTAAGATGGAAATAATTGGTCAACTTTTGGATCTGCCTTTTTGGAGTAAGTTTGCCAATGTTCATGGTTTGTTGGCTATGCTTTCTCTAATTCTCTTTGGCGCTGGTATAATTCTCTATTTTGCAATAAGAAAGAATATTGAGTTTGTTGGCTGGTTGAAAGCGGTTTTGATCATCCTTTTTGCCGATCTTGCCCTGCTAAATATTTTTGGCTTGACTGTTTATATTCCATATCGAACTGAGGGTGGTCCCAGAACTATTTTGAAGGCTTCTGAATCAACAGCTTGGATTCATGGAGTGATATTTGAACATAAAGAATTCTTGGCGTTCGCGCCCTTTTTGATCATTTTGGTTGCCTTTATTGTTACTGAAAGCCTAGGGAAAAAATTCAATGATAAAAGCGTCGCCTTACTGCGAAAATCAGTAATTTTTTCGCTAATTATAGCTTTAATTTTTGTGCTTACAGTAGCAGGTGAAGCTGTTATTGTTAGCAAAGTCGCACCAGTGGAGTAGTAACTATGGAAGAAACAAACGAGCAAGCTGTAACAACTGCAAACGGATATTTAGTAGCCGCGGCGATTGCGTTTGTGTCATTTTGGGTATTAGGAATTCTAAAAGTGGCTTATCCAGGTGTAAAAAGCTTGTTATCATTTTATGACCCAATTGGGCCGTTGTTGGGTTTGTACAGCGTATCAATACTGGTCTTTGTATTATTTTCAGTTATCTTTCAATTCTCAAAAATAAAAAACCAAGCTTTTGCCTTTTGGTTTTTTGTAGTTTCCACGATTCTTTTCGCTATTATGGTCTTTCCCCCAATATTTGAACCCATGGCCCATGCTTTGGGTGGGGAATAATTTGAAAGGTAGGTGAATTAAATGACAAATTCTAGTAGGATTCCTGTTCTATTGCTCAGGCTTAGTATTGGTTGGGTATTCTTTTACGCTGGTTGGGATAAAGTGAGAACTTTCTTTACCTCCGCAGAAGATTGGACTGCCGCTGGCTTCTTGTCTCATCTTGAAGGACCGCTCGCAGACTCTTTCGCCACCTTGGCCGGAAATGTAGTGGTTGATTATTTGAACGCTTATGGATTGTTGCTGATAGGTATAGCATTGATTCTTGGAATTTTTGTGCGTTGGTCTGCTTTTTGGGGTACCGTGATAATGCTGCTTTATTTCTTGGCGAGCTATCCAGCCGAGCATTCATTCATAGTCGATGACCACATTGTATACGCATTCGTGTTGATAGCTCTTGCTGCGATCGGTGCTGGTCGAGTCTGGGGATTGGATGGAATCGTTGAGAAATCTGATTTCGCCAAATCAAACCCTTGGATACTCAAACTTCTGGGTTAACACTGGTTGCCAAATAAGCTAGAATACTTAACGTGAATAAATTAACTGAAAATTGGCTTTATATTGGGATTGGAGTAGTAACACTTTTCTTCATTGGGGCTGGAATATTTCTGTTTACTAGTGAGAGTAAGCCAATTGAAGTATCCGAAAAAGATTTGGTTAATGAAAAAAGCCAATTTTTGGGAAGTCGCGATGCAAAGGTAAAGATTGTCGAATTTTCCGATTTCCAATGCCCAGCTTGTAAAGCAGCCCACCCAATCGTAAAAGAAGTGATAAAAGAGTATGGTGACAAAATACTTTTTGCTTACCGTCATTTTCCCATAGTTACCGCCCACCCACGAGCTATCGACGCGGCTCAGGCGGCTGAAGCAGCTGGTGAACAGGGGAAATTTTGGGAATATCACGACCTGTTATTTGGAAATCAGGAAAATCTTGAGGATGATGATTTAACTAGCTATGCCAAGAAACTGAAATTGGATATGAACAAATTCGAAGATAGTTGGAAATCCGGGAAATTTAAAGATAAGGTAACTACGGACATGAATGAAGGTGGTAAGTTTGGAGTCACTGCTACCCCGACATTCTTTATTAACGGAGAAAAACATCAGGGTGTACTGCAACTAGACCAATTTAAATCACTAATCGACGCTGAATTGGCAAAAGAGAATTGATTTAAAGATTTCTACGGTGGCGACGCTTGACACGTAGTTGAGCGAGAGCTTTTTGGAGACTAGCCGCCGTGAGAGCAAATTCCTCTTCGGAAAGACGTTCGCGATCTCTCATAGCTTCCTCGGCCCTTTTTTTAGCTTCTTCGGCTTGTTTTTCATTTATTTCTTCAGATTTCTGGGCGAGGTCGGTTGCTACGGATACTTTATCCCCGGTAATTTCCGCAAAACCACCACCACTGGCCATGATTATATGTTGATTACCTTTTTTAATCGTGAGTTCTCCGGGTAAAAGTTGGGTCAAAAGGGGAATGTGACCTGGTAAAATTGTAATTTCGCCATCCGCAGTTGGTAGCGATACCTGATCGGCGGTTTCTGAATATGAAATTTTTTCAGGTGTGATTATCTCGATTTTCATAATTTAGCACGTAAATTACAGGTTTTAATTTAGCCGATAAATACGTTTTCCCAATTTATATTACTTTTTCTTTACCTCTTCGATCGGGCCCTTCATGTAAAACTCTTGTTCGTTGATGTCGTCTAGTTCTCCATCGAGTATTTTCTTAAATCCCTTTACAGTTTCAGCGATCGGGACATATTTACCGGCACTGCCAGTGAAGGTTTCAGCGACAAACATTGGCTGAGAAAGAAATCTTTGTACTTTTCTGGCACGAGTTACGGTTATCTTGTCCTCATCGGCTAGTTCTTCTATACCCAAAATAGCGATAATGTCCTGAAGTTCTTTGTAGCGCTGTAGTACTTGCTGAACCCTTTGAGTAACGCGGTAGTGATCTTCCCCGACAATCGCCGGATCAAGAGCTCGGGAATTTGATGTGAGAGGATCGACTGCCGGATAAAGCCCTTGCTCGGCGATCGATCGTTCTAAAACAATTGTTGAGTCAAGGGGGGCGAAAGTTGTTACTGGGGCTGGGTCTGTATAGTCATCGGCGGGAACGTAAATTGCTTGAAGAGAGGTGATTGAACCCTTTTTGGTAGAAGTTATTCTTTCTTGCAGCGCTCCCATTTCGCTGGCCAGAGTAGGTTGATAACCGACAGCAGATGGTATTCTACCTAGCAGCGCACTTACCTCACTTCCTGCTTGGGTAAAACGGAATATATTGTCGATAAATAAAAGGACGTCTTTGTTCATTTCATCGCGAAAGTGTTCAGCAATAGTTAACCCAGTTAAACCGACGCGGAGTCGGGCACCTGGTGGTTCGTTCATTTGACCAAATACCATGGCTAATTTGTCTAGAACCCCGGCTTCTTTCATTTCATTATAGAGATCGTTTCCTTCACGAGTTCGTTCACCGACACCAGCAAAAACAGAGTAACCGCCGTGTTCCTTGGCGATATTATTTATAAGTTCTTGAATAATTACCGTTTTGCCAACTCCAGCCCCACCAAATACCCCAATCTTCCCCCCTTTTATAAAAGGGGCGATAAGATCGATTACCTTTATTCCGGTCTCAAGAACTTCCTGCTTTGTTTCCTGCTCGGTTAACGGTGGTGCGGCACGGTGGATGGGGGATCGCTTTTTGGATTTCACCGGGCCCATATTGTCAATCACATCTCCAGTAACATTAAATATTCTACCCAGCGTGTCTTCACCAACTGGGACTGAAATTGCCCCCTTTGTATCAGTAACTATTTGTCCCCTTTTGAGCCCATCAGTGGCGCCCAGACTTACCGTACGGACAACCCCATCACCCAAATGATGCTGGACCTCCAAAACCAATTTGTTCTTATCCAAATCAACTTCAAGAGCATTGTAAATTGACGGTAGTTCGCTTTGTTTGAATTCTACGTCAACCACCGGGCCAATTATTTGTACTATTTTTCCTTTATTCATATATTTATTATTCTAAAGCTACGGCAGCAGTGCTGATATCAAGAATTTCCTTTGTAATTGCTTCTTGACGGATACCATTGTAAGTTAGAGTCAGATCATCCACCATCTCCTTCGCATTTTCAGTGGCATTTTTCATAGCCACCATTCGGGCTGAATGTTCACTTGCTCTGGCTTCAAGTAAAATCTGGTAAAGCTCCATGAGAATGTATTGTGGTAAAACCGCTTCCAAAACTGTGTCCGGATCAGGCTCAAATAACGGTTCGTGAATTTCCTGTGTCTCGGCTTCCTTGGCCAGTTCAGCCAAAATCTCTATGTCAATAATCGGTAGTAACTGCCTTACTGCGGCATCTTGTCTTAGAGTGGTAACAAATTCTGTAAAAAGTATGTGTACCTGATCAATATTTTTATTCAAAAACTCCTCAATTATCAATTTTGCCACCGGTCTGGTTGCCTCTACGTTCGGTTTTTCTGGCAGGGGAAAGTCCGCTACCAATTCGTGACCAGATTTGGCAATAAAATTTCTGGCTTTTTTGCCGAAAGTAATGAATTTGAGACTGCCTACCAATTTTTCTAATTGTCTAAACAAATTCGAGTTTAGCGATCCGGCTAAGCCACGATCAGAAGAGAATATGATAATTAAAGACTTATCACCCTTGGTTTGGGCTAGAAGAGGGTGAACAGAGGGATCAATTCTGTTTGCCATTGAGCGCAAAATACCATTGACTAAGGTAGAGTAGGGTTTTCCCGAAATTGCCGAGTTTTGAGCCCGCTTCATTTTGGCGGCCGCTACCAGTTCCATGGCGTGGGTGATCTTGGCCGTATTTTCTACAGATTTTATTCTTCTTTTTATTTCCCGCTGTTTAGACATATTATTTCTTCTTTACACTGGTACTTTTGAAGCTTTTTTTGAATTCCGAAAGTGATTTTTCCAATTCTTTTTCCGTAGCGTCATCAATGATTTTTTCTGTAGCGATTTTGCTCAAAAGCTTTTCTTTTATTGTTTTCATAAAATCGAGTAATCTTTCTTCAAAATCCTTAATATTTTCCACTTCAATACCGTCTAAATGTCCGTTGGTGACTGACCAAATCATCACAACTTGCTGCTCAACTGGAAGAGGGGTGAATTGAGATTGTTTTAGGATCTCGACTATTCGTTGGCCTCTCTCCAACCTATTGCGGGTTGATTCATCCAAATCGCTGCCAAATTGAGCAAACGAGGCTAGTTCTCTATACTGGGCTAGATCAAGACGCAGACTTCCTGCTACTGATTTCATCGCTTTTATTTGGGCGGCACCCCCAACTCTCGAAACGGAAAGTCCGACATTTACCGCTGGTCTATTTCCTGAGTAAAATAGATCGCCTTCCAGGAATATTTGGCCGTCAGTTATGGAAATAACGTTGGTTGGAATATAAGCGGAAACGTCCCCGGCTTGGGTTTCGATGATAGGGAGGGCGGTTAGAGAACCACCACCAAAATCCTTGTTCAATTTAGCGGCTCTCTCCAGAAGTCGGCTGTGCAGGTAAAAAATATCTCCTGGGTATGCTTCGCGTCCCGATGGTCTTCGCAGTGTCAGAGAAATTTGGCGGTAAGACCAGGCGTGTTTGGAAAGATCGTCATAAATTACCAAAGCGTCTTTGCCCTGATCCATAAAATATTCACCGATTGCGCAGCCGGCGTAAGGAGCAATGAATGCTTCGGTAGCCGAATCCTTGGCAGTAGCGGCTACAACCACGGTGTGCTTCATAGCCCCGTGCTTTTCCAAGATATCTACTACTTGGGCAACTTTGCTCGTTTTTTGGCCGATTGCTACATAAATACAAATAACTCCAGAATTCTTCTGATTTATAATGGTGTCGATTGTGAGGGCTGTTTTCCCCAAACCACGGTCGCCAATAATTAGTTCTCTTTGACCGCGACCAATAGGTATCATCGAATCTATTGCCTTGAGACCAGTTTGGAGAGGGGTATCGACACTTTGGCGGGTAATTACTCCAGGGGCAATTTTTTCAATCGGGTAGGAAGTTGAAGTTTTTATCGGACCCTTCCCATCAATTGGTTTACCCAAAGCGTTTACAACTCGCCCGACAATATTTTCTCCAACCGGAATCGAAAGTATTTTACCGGTTGTTTTTGCCCGGTCACCTTCTTTTATAAGAGTATAATCCCCAAAAATTACTACCCCAACGCTATTTTCTTCAAGATTCAAAGCCAGGCCATTCAAACCATGTGGTAATTCCACCAACTCATTGTAGGCAACATCGGATATACCGCCGATTTTTGCCACCCCATCACCTATTTCCACAACAGTTCCAATATTACTTTTGGAAGGTGTTGTTTTTAAATTTTCAATTTCCTTTTTGATATCAGCTACTATATCGCTCATTTAGATGTTCCTTCATTTGATCAATTTTGCCTTTTATTGAATAATCCCATTGCATATCATTGAGAGTAATTCTCAACCCACCAATAATAGTAGGATTTTGTTTTACTTGAGTCAAAATTCTTTCTGAAGTATTCCTTTCAAAGTTCTTTTTTAACCGTTGAACTACTTGGTTACTTATGGATTGAGCAGATTCTATGATCAGAGTTTGACGGCGCATTTTATTTTGCACAATAGCTAGGTAGCTCTTTAATACCCCCAACGCGGCACTTTTATATGATTTTTTAATTTCACTTACCACGGTTTTTACCTTTGCACTATCCAGATTATCATTGCGTAAGCTTATCTTAAAGAACTTTTTTGCAATTTTTAAATTTTCTTTTTTACTTTTTTTCATTTAGCTGTTTCATTTAGGACTTCGGTAACGATTTGATCCTTGTCCCTCTTAGTCATTTTCTGTCCTACGACTTTTTGAGTAGCCAATGTAACTTCATTCTCTTTCTCTTTTTTTTCTTCACTAACCATTTTTTGTTTTTCGAGGGCTAGTGTTTCTTGGACCCGTTTCAAAGTTTGATCCGCCTGATTACTAGCCTCGGTTTGTATCTGGCTTGATAGTGTTTTAGCTTCAGACTTTGCTTCATCAACAATTTGAGTGGATTCCTTTCGAGCATTATCCAATATCTCCTGTTGTTTTATCTCCATTTCCTCGAATTTCTTTTGAATCTGTTCGCTTTGCTTCATCGAGGTGGCAATTTTGTTTTTACGCTCCTCTAATACCTTTAGTATCGGTTTGTAAAGAAACCGTTTTAGTATGAACAGCAAAATTGCAAAATTTACTATCTGAGCCAGTAAAAGGACTGGCTCAACTCCAAAGTCCTTTAAAAAATCCATTTTTTAGCTTTGAAATGCCAGTACTAATGCGTATATTGCAATTGCCTCGGCAAAAGCCATTCCCAAAAGCATGGCCGGTAATATTTTTGCTTGTGCTTCTGGATTTCGACCAATTGCTTCCATTGCTTTGGCTCCGATAAGACCAATTGCCAAAGCCGGAATCATACCGCCAAGAGCTATAATTAACCCACCTGAAATTGATATTTCCATTGTTGCACCTCCTTTCTACTGACTAGCATGAGATTCTGATAAAATAACCATAAATACTAGTGTTAACATCATAAAAATAGCCGCCTGGACAAAACCAACTATAAGTTCAAGAAAAATAAACGGTAGCGGAAGAATAAAGGCAAATAAGGCCGATATTGTTAGCAGCAGGGATTCGCCTGCAAAAATATTTCCAAACAATCTAAATGAAAGAGAAGCAACTTTGGTAATTTCAGAAATTATTTCCAAGATTCCTACGAATAGCTCGGCCGGATTCAGACTGAAATATCGTCTTAGATAAGAAATTATTCCTAAACTGGTGATGGAATAATAATGAGTTACACCTACAGAAATGAGAGCTAGAGCTAAAGTAACATTCAGATCTGAGTTTATACCACGAAATATGGGTAGAAATACACTTTCTCCGTGATGAGTTCCATGAATGCCGATAGTGGCGAAACCGGGAAAAAGACCTAAATAATTTGCGGTGAGGATAAAAATGAAAAATGTTGCTATTACGGGGAAAAACCTTTTGGCTCTACTTGTATCAGAAAGACCTTCAATTGTGGAGAATATCTGCTCAAGAACTATTTCTGAAGCGAGCTGTAGTTTACTGGTGGGGACAAGAGTTACTTTTTTTGATACCGCTACGGCAAAAAACGTTAGTAGACCGGTGGTAATAAGGGTGGTAAGTAAAGTATTTGTAATTGGAAAACCACCTATCGAGAAAAGTTTTTCTGCAAAAAGAGTTACTTCCATTTATCTACCCACCTTCTAAAATATAAATCCGAGTACCTTTTAGCTTGCTGCAATTTTTTCATGAAGGAATATATTATCAAACCTACCCAAATCTGTCTAGAGGCCTTTATTCCCAACTTTTTGATTAAAGCTTGTAAAAGGTTAGGTAGTCGCGATAATATTAAAACATGGCCTTTATTACCAAAATAGAGAGTAAAGAGATTCTTGATAGTCGAGGAGTGCCCACTCTGTCCACTACTGTTTTTCTCCCCGATGGAACTAGCGGAACAGCCTCTGTTCCGTCTGGTACATCAACCGGTACAAATGAAGCAGTGGAGCTGCGTGACAGAGATCCAAATCGTTATGGTGGTTGGGGAGTCTTGAACGCGCTGAACAATGTTCAAGGAATAATTTATCAAGCCATAAAGAGTATCGATGTGTCAGATCAAGAACGAATTGACAACGCGATGATTTCCCTTGATAGAACAAAAAATAAAAGTACTCTTGGTGCTAACGCGATACTATCAGTTTCCTTGGCCTGTGCTGTTGCCGCCGCGGCAAGTCAAAAAGCACCGCTGTATGAATACCTACGAGAAAAAGCTCCCTTTATTCGGGATATGGATTTTGAGATACCGACAATAATGGTGAATGTTATTGAAGGTGGGGCTCATGTGCAGAAGGGGGTCGATTTTCAAGAATTTTTGGTGGTGCCAATAGGTTTCCGCTTTTTTGGCGAGGCTTATGCAAATACCAATAAATTGATCTCCAGTTTAAAAAAATTAATTAAGCAAAAAAAACTAGGCAACCAGTTTGGGATGGAGGGTGGTTTTGCTCCCAAAATAGCGACCAACGCCGATGCCATCAAATTGATAAAAGAATCCATGGCGGTAATCGAACTTTACGAAAAAGGGTTTGGAATAAGCCTAGATATCGCCGCCAATAGCATATTTAAAGACGGAAATTACTACGTAAAAGATGTCCAGGAGCCACTTACGAAAGAAGAGTACGTGGATTTTTTAGTAAAATTTTCAAAGGATAATAGTTTATATTCAATAGAGGACCCCATCGTTGAGAATGATATGCCAGGTTGGACCGCGTTGATAAAAAAATTGGACCAGAAAACTCTGGTCATCGGTGATGATTTGACTACCACGAGTAGGGAGAGATTAAAACAATCCTTGGCTTACGATAGTGTGAATGGTGTGATTGTCAAGCCAAACCAGATTGGTACATTGACCGAAACCCTGAATTTTATCGCCAGATCAAAGGAAGTGGGTTTAAAAATAATCGTATCACATAGAAGCGGTGAAACCTTGGATACTTTCATAGCAGATTTGGCGGTGGCGGTAAATGCAGATTTTCTAAAAGCCGGATCGCCATTGCAAAAAGAGAGATTGGTAAAATACGAGAGATTAAGCGAAATAGAAAAAGAATTGGCCGAAAGTGGTTAATAGACCCCCTTAGTGCTTATTTTTCCGTAAAAGAAGTGTAAATTCGCCTTTTAAAGTAATCTTTTTATGAGAAACTTCTTCTACAGTACCGCGAATAAATTCCTCGTGAAGTTTGGTAAGTTCTCGAGCGACAACCAATTCGCTTTTGGGGAATTTTGTCGCCAAAATAGATAGAGTTTTGGTCACTCTATAGGGAGAATCGTAGAATATTACTGTTGCCGCTTTTTGCCCAGAAGCGAGCTCTATTTGAGCAAGGAAAATATCTTGCTTGCCCTTCTTTTTGGGAAAATAGCCGAGAAAAATAAATTGGTCGGTTGGTAATCCTGACGCGCTCAACGCTGCGATGACGGCGCTTGGTCCGGGGATAGGTACTACTTTTATGGTTTCCTTAATAGCATATCTAACTAATTTATACCCGGGATCGGAAATAGTTGGTGTTCCGGCGTCGGAGACTAGAGCGCCGCTTTTACCAGATTTAAGTAGATTTAAAACCATTTCTAACTTTATATTTTCATTGTGCTCATGGAAGGATTCTAAGGACTTTTTTATTTTGTAAGTCTCTAGCACTTTCTTGGTTTTTCTAGTGTCTTCTGCCAAAATAAAATCAACCTTGGTGAGTGTTTCTATAGCTCGGATGGTTATATCTTTTAGATTTCCTATTGGTGTCGCAACCAAATACAAAGTAGACATGGCAAATATGATATCATAATTAAAAGCTAGATATATGTTATGTTAGAATTTCTATCCCCGCTAACCGATTTTGTTCTTGGTTCGAATTTTAGTTTGGGTTTATTGGCCTTGATTTCTATTGCCGAATCAATATTTTTACCAATCCCACCTGATTTGTTTCTGATCCCCTTATCTTTGATAAATCCAAAATTATCTTTTTTCTACGCGCTGATCACCACTTTAGCCTCGATGCTTGGCGGTTTAATTGGTTATTATGCCGGTAACAAAGGCGGTAAACCTTTTGTTAAAAAATTCATGACGCTCGAAAAATTGGATAAAGTCAAAATTTTTTATAATAAATATGATACTTGGGCCATCCTTATCGCTGCTTTTAGCCCTATTCCGTACAAAGTATTTGCAATATCAGCGGGCCTTTTTGATCTGAATTTGAAGCGCTTTTTGATCTCGTCATTTATTGGAAGAGGAGCCCGGTTTTTCTTAATTGCTACCCTCATTTATATATTTGGACCATCGATTAAATCTGCCCTTTCTAGTTATTTTGAATTATTTACGATGGCATTCCTGGCTTTGTTGATTGGTGGGGTATTCGTTGGTAATAAAATATTCAAGTAAGCAGCACAGCCCGGGAATTTTGGGGTCTGACAAAGGGGGTAGAATTAGATATAATTGAAAAGGAAAGCAAAAAATCATGAGTAAAAATCTATTAATAGTTGAGGATGACGATTTTGTATCAGAACTCTACGATCATCAGTTTAAAAAATTTGGTTTTGACGTTCAAATAGCTCCCGATGGTGAAACAGCCTTGGAATATGTCAAGAAAAGCAATTTTGATGCGATTTTAATGGACATCATGATACCAAAGATTGATGGTTTAGAAGTGTTGAAGAGGTTGAAAGCAAATTCTGCCACAAAGGACGTTAACGTGATAATTTTGAGTAACCTGGGTCAAGATGAGCTGATAAAGCAAGCTCTCAAGGTAGGTGCCAAAGCATATATCATCAAAAGCCTTTATACCCCCGCACAAGTAGTTGCCGAAGTACGCTCAATCCTCGGAGTTTAGATGAAAAAAATAAAAAAGTTTTTCGCTTCCCTCGGCCCTGGATTAATTACTGGAGCCAGTGGCGATGATCCTTCCGGTATAGCTACTTATTCAATTGCCGGGGCCTCCTTTAAATACGCCACCCTTTGGACAGTTATTTTCACATTTCCCCTTATGAGTGCCGTACAGGAAATGAGTGCGCGTATTGGTTTGGTGACTGGCAAAGGTCTGATCGGGAATATGAGACTTCATTATCCAAAAATCCTACTTTATGTAATTGCGATTTTTGTCGTTTTAGCAAATACTATCAATATCGGGGCTGACCTTGGTGGTATGGCAGCAGCTAGCAGTTTGATATTTGATATAAATCCCCTTATCTACGGAGCGCTTTACACTGTATTTATTGTTGGAACGATGCTTCTCATCCCCTACCATATTTTTGTTAGATATTTAAAATGGCTAACCCTAGCTCTTTTTACTTATATTCTTACGGCTGTGATGGTGCATCAAAATTGGTGGGAAATTATCACAAACACGCTTATTCCAAATATTAGTTTCAAACCAGAATATATTACCATGATCGTAGCTATTTTTGGGACCACTATTTCGCCGTATTTATTTTTTTGGCAAGCGAGTGAAGAAGTAGAAGTGGTAGAGGAAGAAATGAGGGTAAAAAAACTTAAAAAGCACATCGTGACCAAACACGAATTAAGAAATATGCGTGGTGATGTAACGACTGGTATGTTTTTTTCCAACATGGTTATGTTTTTCATCATTGCTACCGCCGCCTCAACTCTTTATGCAAACGGTATCCATGACATAAAAACTGCAGATCAAGCCGCTCAGGCTCTACGTCCAATCGCCGGTGATTTGTCTGGTCTTCTTTTTACTTTAGGTATAGTGGGAACAGGGTTGCTGGCGATACCCGTATTGGCCGGAAGTGCTGCTTACGCACTCTCAGAAGTTTTTGGTTGGAATGAAGGTTTAAATAAGAATTTTCGTGAAGCTAAAGCATTTTATTTAATTATTGCACTTTCAACAGTGGCGGGCTTTTTGATGAATCTTTCGGGGATAAACCCTTTCTCGGCTCTATTTTTGACTGCCGTGATCTACGGTATAATGT
>SDBV01004429.1_pt1 | contig 20223 bp, 15 predicted proteins | sample 2277081 | NCBI WGS metagenome assembly SDBV01 (sample SAMN10402039, study PRJNA504765) | marine sediment metagenome | isolation source: marine sediment core GS10_PC15, 223 cmbsf | place: Arctic Ocean: Southern Knipovich Ridge | collected 2010 | reverse complement strand
TATAAATTTGGTAGAGTAATAGAATTAGATTTTATAAGTAAAGATGTTTTTATAAAATATTTTACCAAAAAAGCTAAATATCATAAAATTAATGTGTCAGAAAAATTATTGGTAAAAATATTAGATTTTACTGAAGGTCATCCTTATTATTCTCAGTTATTTTTTCAAGAATATATTATTTATAAAAAACTTAAATTACCTGTAGAATTAAAATTTCAGCAAATTCTTGATAATGTATTATTAATGGAAAAAAATTATCTGGAAAAATCATGGGACATTATATCTTCTAGTAAACAATTAAAAATTGTAGTTCTTGCTTTAATAAAGGAAGGGGCTTCCTTATATTCGAGAATCAATACAAAAAAAGTTAATATATCCAGAGCTTTACATCAATTAAAGGGTTCAGGAATGATACTCCAACGAAAGAATTATTTTGAATTTTCAGATCCTTTATTAGCTTATTGGATTAAAAGAAATATTATTTAATACACATTGCGTATCATACAGGTTTTGTACTTTATTTTAAAAAAGCAATAAAAAATATTTATCCGTGCTAATTCGCTGCCATTTGTTGTTGTAATATAACTTTCCTAAACCTACTTGTTCTGCTTAAATATATTTGTTAATATCCATAAAGTTAATTTTAATAAACTATTATTAAAGACTGGAATAAAAAGAATGTTAAATAGTATTATTTTGCTAAGTTTTATACAAATAACTCTGAGTTCTCTGTGAGCTTTGTGAGAAATTTTTTTATTTTAATACTTTTAATACTATGAAAAATACTTAAAGGAAATTGTATGAACACATCGATACTGGACACAGCATATAATCCAAAAGATTTTGAGGAAAGACTTTATAAATTCTGGATGGATAATAAATATTTTGCTCCAAACGGAAGCGAAGATTCGTATGTAATAGTTATACCTCCTCCAAATGTTACAGGAATACTCCATATGGGCCATGGCCTTAATAACAGTCTTCAGGATATATTGATAAGATACAACAGAATGCTCGGAAAAGCGGCGCTATGGGTGCCTGGAACAGACCATGCAGGGATTGCTACTCAGAATGTAGTGGAAAGAAGGCTCCGTGAAAAAGGCACTTCAAGAAAAGAAATCGGCCGTGAGAAGTTTGTAGAGGAAACCTGGAAGGTAAAAGAGGAACATCACAGTATAATAAAGAAACAACTTCAGAAAATCGGTGCTTCGTGTGACTGGGACAGGGAAAGGTTTACTCTGGACGAAGGTCTTTCTAAAGCAGTAAGAGAAGTATTTGTAAACCTGTTTGAAAAAGACCTTATATACAAAGGCACATATCTTATAAACTGGTGCTCATCATGCGGAACTGCAATTTCTGATGATGAGGTTGAACACGAAGAACTTAATGGAAAGCTTTACTATTATAATTATCCTGTTGCAGATGGAAAAACAGTAGTTCAGATTGCTACAACAAGGCCGGAAACTATGCTTGGAGATACAGCAGTTGCTGTTAATCCGGATGACAAAAGATATATGCATCTTATAGGTAAAAAGATTGCACTTCCTTTAACAGACAGGCTCATACCGGTTATTTCTGATTTCTTTGTAAGTATGGAATTCGGAACCGGTGTAGTTAAAGTAACTCCTGCTCATGATCCTAATGACTATGATATAGGTAAAAGACATAATCTGGAACAAATAAATATTTTAAACAAAGACGGCACATTAAATAACAATGTTCCTGAAAAATATAGGAATCAGCCTGTTAAAAGGGCAAGAAAACAGATAATAGAAGACTTAAAAGAAGCCGGCCTGTTTATTAAGGAAGAGGACCATGTTCATCAGGTTGGGCATTGTTACAGGTGCCATACTGTTGTAGAGCCGTTTCTTTCTTCACAATGGTTTGTAAGAATGAAACCTCTCGCAGATAAAGCGCTGGGCGCATGGAAGAGCGGTAAAGTAAATTTTTATCCCAAAAAATGGGAGAACACATATTCTCACTGGTTGGAAAATATTAGAGACTGGTGTATTTCCAGACAGCTATGGTGGGGCCACAGGATACCGGTATGGCATTGCAGTTCATGCGGCAAAATGACTGTAAAGAGGGTAGACCCGGACAAATGTGAACATTGTGAAAGTACGGATATTGCTCAGGATCCGGATGTTTTAGATACCTGGTTTTCTTCATGGCTCTGGCCGTTCTCCACACTGGGCTGGCCGGACAAAACTGAAGATATGAAACGCTTTTATCCTACATCAACACTTGTAACCGCATACGATATTATATTTTTCTGGGTTGCAAGAATGATTATGGCCGGTATGGAATTTCTCGATGTAGAACCTTTTAAGGATATATATATTCACGGGCTTGTAAGAGACAAAAAAGGCAGGAAGATGTCCAAGTCTCTAGGAAATGGTATAGACCCATTAGAAATTATTGATGATTATGGTGCAGATGCACTTAAATTTACGCTTGCATTTTTAGCAGCACAGGGTCAGGACATTTTAGTTGATAAAGATTCATTCAAAATAGGCTCCAAGTTTGCAAACAAAATATGGAATGCGGCAAGGTTTATTTTAATGAATGCGGAGGGAAGAAAACTTCTTAAAAGTGAGGAAGTAGAATTAACAGAAATTGATAAATGGATTTTCCACAAATTAAATGATGCAGCAAAAACAATTAAAACAGCACTGGAAAAATATTGTTTTAATGATGCATCTCAGGCAGTTTATGAGTTTTTCTGGAATGACTACTGCGACTGGTACATAGAAGCATCAAAAATATCCCTTTACTCAGATGATGAAAAAGAAAAAGACAGGGCATTAACATTGGTAATAATGATATTAGAAGAATCTTTAAGATTGATTCATCCGTTTCTTTCTTTTATTACTGAGGAGATATATCAGAAACTGCCAAATACAGAGGGAAGTATAATAACTGCTCCATATCCGGAACCTCAAAAAGAAAGAGAAAACGAAACTGCATTAGAAAGGTTCTCTTCTGTACAGGCGCTTGTTCGAGCAATAAGGACATTACGAAGTGAGTTCACAATCCCGCCGAAAAGCAAAATAAAAGTTTCGGTTAAAGCAGATAGTAATGATTCCATGGAAGTGTTTAATTCTTATTCGGATGTTATTAGCCAACTTATAGGCGCGGAACAACTTGATATAGTTCTTGATATGCCAAATAGAAAAGGTAGTATTCCTGTAATAGGTAAAAACTTTGAGGCATTTTTATTTATTAAAGAAGTTGTAGATCTTCCCAGGGAAATCGCAAAGCTCGAAAAGGAAAAAGATAAAATCCAAAAAGAGTACGAAAGGACGGAGAAAAAACTCTCTAATGAGTCTTTTATTGCAAAAGCCCCAAAAGAAATTGTCGAATCAGAAATTGAAAAACTTAAAGATTTTAAAATTAGAATAGATAAAATTTTTAATTATCTAAAGGAATTAAATGGCTAAATCCTTGAAAACTAATATAAAAGTATTAAATTCATAAGAAGTATTAAAAAATGGAGCTAATAAATGAAACAGAACCTGGTTATCTTATTTATTTTATTCAGTGTTATATTTTCAATTAATGCCCAGATCGCATCAGATCCAAATGATGAAATTTATTCGTATATAGACCTCTGGGAGGAAAATGGCCTTGTTAAAGGCCTGCCGCTTTTAAGGCCGTATTCTATGCAGGCAATAAAAGCGATACTAAACACAGTAATAGAAAGTGGGAATTCTTTAGAACAGAAGACTGCACAGAATTATCTGGATGAAATATCTAAACCTTTTTCTTTTGATATAGGTTTTTATAACGAGACACGAACAGATTTTAACAGTTATTATATGCAGACTGGCATAGATACAAAGATAATCGGTTCTTTTAGCCCTATTGTAACTGTATCTGCACAATTTGGTGTGTATTTACTGGATAATGAACATGGTAATATTCTGCCCAGGTGGACACAACCAAAAAAGGATTTTCTAGCGGATTGGACATCTTTTGAAATTGGAGCTAAATCATTTCAAGTCTCACAATCCCTAACTTCCGGTGCCTCTATTGGAAATGATAAGGTATATTTTCAGGCAGGTTTTATGAGAACTTCATTTGGTCCGTTTTTTGATACAGGATCTATAATTTCACCGGAAGCGCCTCATGCAGGTCATTTTTCATTTACCTACCGGGGTAGCAAAATCGTTTTTACTTCATTGCTTCTTACATTAGTTGCTTCGGACAGCCTTGGAGATGACAGCTGGCCGGACAAATATCTTTCCATGCATTCATTCAACTTTTTCCCCGGACCTGTCGTAGAATTAGGTGTTTTTGAAACAGTTATATACGGTGAAAGATTTGATCCGATGTATTTAATTCCATTTTCCAGTTTTTATTACAACCAGGTATTTGCCGGTGCTCATGACAATTCTATGATAGGGCTTATTGCAAGGTTTAAACTTCCACAATCAATCAATTTTAATACAACTCTTTTTATTGATGATATTCATTTTAATGATCTTATAAGGTTTAATTTTCGAACAAAATATAAAGTGGCTTTGCAGGCAGGAATTTCATGGACTCCATTATATAAAACATTTAGAAGAGTGGCTTTCGAATATCTACTGGTTACACCGTATATGTATACTCATAAAAATTCGAATTTCCCGGAACCAATAAATGATACAAAGCCTAATTATCTTAATTACACTCATAAAGGCCAGAACCTGGGAAGTAGTCTGGAGCCAAATTCGGACAGGTTTTTGTTAAAAGCAGCATTTGCTTTTTCTCCTCTTGTAAATATAGATGTAATAACTTCTCTTATTAGACATGGTAATGCTTCTACTGGAATTACACTTGGAGACGGGACTATTTTTGATGATGGATATGATGATGCAGGTTCTGCTACTTTTCAGGGTGCCACGAGGTTTCTCTCCCAGGATGTACTTGAATATACTTTACAGTTGGGAATAGATAGTGAGTTTCAGTATGAATTTAAAAGAGTAACATTAAAATGGGGGCTTGGTTATACTTTAGAAGCAATATTTAACAAAGACTTAAATGAAGGTGATACAGATGTGAATAATCTTGTAAGTATCAGTTTTGGTGTAGAATTTTAAAATATCCGGGTTAAATATTTACTTTAAATCCGGATAGAATTGTAATAGTATTTCATCCGGGTCTCCGCTCTGGTAAAGCACAGAGTATATTATTGCTGATGTTAATACATTTATAACATATCTACGTGTTCCTTTAAAAGGAATCAATTCCGGAACAATATCTGAAGAATAGTTTATAAACTCGCTTTCCCATTTTCTCATATTTCCAGGCCCTGCATTATAAGCCATTACGGATTCCGATAAATTATCAAATCTACTATTCAAATATCTAAAGTACCTTGTTCCAAGTGCCAGATTCTGGTAAGGATTTGTTAAATCTATTTCTCCAATACCGAGCATTCCCGCGACATCTTCTGCAGTGTCCGGCATAAGCTGCATAAGGCCCACAGCACCTGCACTGGATACTATGTCGAGGTCAAAACCACTTTCCGATCTTATTACGCCGTTTATAACAGGAATAGATAAACTGTCTCTCTTTGAAAGTTCCTCTATCTGTGTAACATATACCCAGGGGTATGAAATTTTTAATTCTTCATATTCGGGCAGCCCGGATTTTCTATTAAAATAATAATTTATTAAAATAATAGATTCTATATAGTATTCCTTTTCATTTAAAACTTTTGCAGCATCATAAAGAGTATTTAAATTTATTTTGTCCACGAACTTTTTTGTATACTCAAAACCTGATTCAGGAATTCCGTAATAAAAAAAATCGGAAATAAGAGTGTCATAAATTGAATAATCTTCTTCTGTTGTTTTTATTTCATTAATAGAAGTTAATAGCTTATTAACATTTGCTTTTAATGAATTATTTAAAAACGAAATAAGAAAATAATAATATCTACTTGTAGAGGTATCCGGATTTATATTTTCCAAATATGAGTTTAGTGCATCCCCTGATGTGTCTAATTGCCCAGTCCTTATTAATATATATTCTGCACGAAGTAGAAAATCATATGAATCGTCTATATTTTCTTTTAAAAATGTATATAGAGCCATAAGATTTTCATAATCTGTGTCTTTTGTAAGTACAGTTATAAGTTCATGTATTAAATCGGAAAAATAATCTATATCCGACCATTTATTAAAATTCGAAATAATCTCAAATAATCCTGTTTCTGCAGATTCATTAATTCTCATCTCAAAAATAAACCACAAACATCTGTTCTTTTGAAGCTGAATTAAACTATTATTTGCTACTGTATTTAATCTATCATAAGCCTTATCATAATCTTCAAGATTATTGTAAATCCTGCCTGCCATTTCTACTGCTTCCAGTTTCTTGACACCAGTAAGCCTTTTTGAAATATCATCAAGGTATAATGCACCGCTTAAGCTTTCTTCTAAATTTAAATATGCAAATCCTATTTCCTTTATTAATGGTGAATTATCTAAAATTTCCGGTTCAATTAAAACTAATGCTGATTCTAAAATAGGGATGCCATTTTCTCTGTCTCCAATAGAAATAAGATACTTGCCTTTAAAAAGAAGCTGCATTCTGTTTTCGAAAGAGTATATTCTGTTTGGTTCAATTATAGTTAAATATTGATATGCACGTATATGCAGGTCGGAAATAGATTGATTAATATAGAGATATTCAAACATGTCTTTCCATTCCGGATTGTCCAGTCTGGCCAAGCTTACTGCTCTAAAAAGAATGAGTTCAGACAATTCATAATAGGAAAGTGAAGTATTTGTATTGTTTTGTTTGTTAAATGTTTCTATATTAATACCCAGCTCATTAAACAAGCTGTCTATTGAATTTATTACTTGATTATCCTTTTTCTGCCAGTACAGTGCTTCTATATATGCTTTTCTGATATCGTATTTATAATTAGAATCGGGCATCCTCCATAAATATGATAATGCTGCATTTTCAACTTCCTGATATTCTTCATATTCCAGCAAAGTTTCCATTAAAATACTAACAGCTTCATCTGCATAAATACCATCTCCTCCGCGATGCATAAGATAAAGCATATCCAGGGATTTTTCATCGAGGTATAGTCGCTTAAAAATAAAATAAAAGTAGAAAGGTGCTTCTTCCCCGAGTTTTAATATTTCTTTACTGGAATAATTCTCATAATCAATTAAGTATAGGAAATTAAAATCCGAATTACTCAGTTTTTCCCTAACATTCTCTATTTTATATTCCCAAATATCTTCTGTTTTACATGATATAATTAGGGATGAGTATAAAAGGATTAATATAAAGAAGAGTACTTTAGTTTTCTGGAATATAAATGATAGTATTTGCAAGAATCAAGTCCGGGTTTGAAATATTATTTTTTTCATAATTGGCAATTACAGGATATAAAAAAGGGTCTCTATAGAATGTTGCTGCTAAATCCCATAATGTATCACCCCATTTTATAATATATTCAAAATCTTCTGTTGCTCCTTTTGTTTCTTCTGTTTTCGGAGTTTCTGTTGTGATCTCATCTGGAACATCGGTTGTTTCAGTAGTTTGCTCCTGCTCTTCTATTTTTTCTTCTTCTTCTATAACTTCATTTTCCTGCTCTGTTTCATTCTGTATGGTCTCTGATGTTGCATTATCGGCAGTGTCCTGGGCTGTTTCATCCTCTGCTATTTTATCGGACTCTTCGGTAGTAACAATCTGTATACTGTCAGTTTCCTCTATTTGCTCGACTCTTTCTTCTATATCGGGTTTAACCTCAGAAGGATTTTGGCTTATCAAAAAGAAAATAAGAAATGTTATTGCTGCGATTAGTATTAAACCAATTAGAATAAAAATAATTCTTTTTAATGGGTTGGATTCTTTTTTATTATCCGTAATTTTTGTATTATCTTCTGCTATAGTAAAATCCTTGTCCGGTTCTCTCATCATGGTTACTTCAGATTCCTTATCTGAAGGTTCATCTAAATCAAAGTCCGGAACATCAAGCAGTTGGTCTTCGCTTAAGTTTTCCAGGCTGGTTGTAAGCCTCTGTTTATTGCCCGTTGCCAGGTCACATGCTATTGCATTTAAGTTTCCATCGGAATCTATACCGATTATTACTTCAATTTCAGGTTCACCTTTTAATGCTTCCTGAATATTTTCGATTACAAGACTTCCAACATATTGTTTTGATTCATCGTCTTCAGTTTTTTTCTGAAAAAGGTCTATCTGAGCTGTTTCCTGATTATCACGAATAGTTGTTAGTATAAATTTTTTCTTGCCATCATAATCTTGCTCTAAAATAGGGTAAAAAGCTCCATCTGCTGTTTTTACTCCTATAACGCTTTTATTTTCCAAGGTTCCTCCTCGGCTTAAACCTGATTTTTCACCTTACTTTAAATCGTATAGTGCTCTTGCTGTTTTGTCAATTAAATTTATATTCAAGTTATTTAAGATGTTGAATAAATTTAAAATATTGGGCTGCAAAACAAGTTCCCCAGATACAACATGAATGGGCCATATTTAAAAATATCTCATAAATTTGGTTCTTCTTTGCTTGCGGGAGCGTGTTTTTCGGCTTTAGCTCTTAATTTTCATTAACATCACAAAATGCTTAAAAAAGTAAGTTACTTGACAAATACCTTTATGAGGCTGATAATAAATTCATGGGGGAATTAATTATAGCGGGGAGTGTATTAATTATAGCGATAGTTATATTTTTAGTATATTCAAGCAAAAACAAAGATAAATCAAAACAGAAGAGGAAAAACCGCAAGAAAGATAGAAATGCGATAATTCGTTCTTCTACTAAAAAATTGTCTCAGAATCCAAAAGATCCCGATGCATTAATAGCGCTTGGAGAAATATATTTTAGAGAAGAGGACTATAAACTCGCTCATAAACAATATGCAGCATTAATTCCCCTTTGTGCATCCTATCCGGAATTAGATGAATTCGATATTACATTAAAATATGCACTCTGTGCTTTAAAGAATTCAAATATTGAAGAAGGTTATAAATCCTTATTGATAGCAAAAAGTATTAATTCAGAGAATTTTGATGTGAATTTTAACTTAGGCTGCCTTGAATTTAAGCAGGGTAATTTTGATAAAGCTGCTAATCTATTAATTAAAGCAAATAAGGCACAACCGGACCATGCACAAACGGTTAGATTCCTGGGCCATAGCTTGTTCAAAATAAAAAGATTTAAGGATGCTATAGAGGCCCTTAAAAATACTATGGAGTATGAACCTGACGATAAGGATTCTTTATTCTTTCTTGCTCAGTGCTATTATAAAATTGGGAAAAATGAAAATGCATTAAAGCTTTTTACTCATATGAGAACAGACCCCAGGATGGGACCTAATGCTGCATTATTCGCTGGAACAATACATGTGAATACAAAAAATTATCAGAAGGCAATAATGGATTTTGGAATAGGTTTAAGGCATAATGAAATAAACCCTGCTGTAGAACTTGAATTAAAATACAGGCTTTCAACTGCATATATTAGTAACCAGGAAATAGAAAGGGCATTAAACCTGCTTTTTGAAATAGAAAAGATAAATCCTCAATATAAGGATATAGACCTTTTAATTTCAAAATATAAGGAGTTAAATACTAATAAAACTTTACAGGTATTTCTTATTGCACCAATTTCCGAATTTGTTTCATTGTGTAGAAAACTTGCATCTAATTTTTACACAGAAGCACGGGCAAAGCTAATTGATATATCAATTATAAAGAATGAATATATTGATATACTTGCAGAAGTAAGTGCAAAAAAATGGGAAGACCTTGTACTGTTCAGGTTTATCCGGTCTACAAGTACTGTTGGTGAATTAGTGCTTCGTGAATTATATTCGCGCTGTAAAGAGTTAAGAGCAGGCAGAGGGTTCTGTCTTTCTGCAGGTACTTACTCCGAGGGTGCAAAACAGTTTGTAGAAGCAAGACTTATAGATTTAATAGAGAAAAAAGAATTAATGAAAATCTTTTCCAGAATCAGCCAAACCGGTTTAAACAAGACTACATCAAAACCGCAGGAGATTCATCAGATAAGTTGATTATTCTGACAGCCGAAATACCTCGCAGTTCTGACTTAAGGGGATGGAGGCTATGAACTAGTGCATGACCACCTGACTACAAGCTTGCATGTGGTCAGGTGGTCAGACCGCTGCCTTGTGAGAACGAAGATACCTCGGAGCTCTGTTCCGGGATTCTTCATCTGTTTAAAATTACAAGGTGCCTTGTTTTATTTGAGTGCGGTATTTTTAATGAGACCATTTTTGATTTATATAATTTATCAACATTATTAAGCTCATTAATTATTTTATTTTTTTGGCCTTTATATGCAATAATATATCCATTATGTTCTAATATATTACTAAAATTATATCTGTCTAAAGGAGTAAAAGCGCGAAACAGTATAATGTGAAAACTTTTTTTTAAATTCTTTATATCAGATTCTATAATTTTTAGATTTCCTGTATTTATTAAAATATTTATATTATTAAGAAAAATAACTTTCTTTGCAGACCTCTCTATAAGTGAGAATTCTGCTTCCGGGAGGAAAATTGAAACAGGAATACCCGGAAGTCCTGCTCCGGACCCAATATCTGCAATTAGTACTGGTTTATTAAAGTTTGTGATACATTTTTTAATTGTTTTTAAACCTGCAAGGGAATCAACGATATGGTCTATAATAAGTTCTTTTTTATCTGCTTTTACAAGGTTGGTTCTTTTATTCCACTTTAATATTTCGTTAATATAAAGAATTAAAAGGTTTACCTGTTTTTCTGAATAAGTTATATCAAGTTTATCTAAACAATCTATTAGTAAATTTTCTTTCATTATAATTATTTTTTCCTGGACATATAAATCATCAATATGGATATATCCGACTGTCTAATACCGGATATGCGTGAAGCCTGTCCTAATGAAACAGGTTTTATTTTTTTTAGTTTTTCTCTTGCTTCTATAGAAAGGCCTTCGATTGCATCATAATTAAATATCTCTTTAATCTTTATTTTTTCCATGCGTCTAAATTTATTTATCTGCACTTCCTGTTTTTTAATATAGCCTTCATATTTTAAATCAAGTTCGGCATGCAGTAATAGGTCTTCTTTTTTTTCTGTGAGGCCAGTGTCTAATTTTATAAGGTCTGTAATATGGTATTCGGGCATTGTTACTATCTTTAAAAAACTTTTTCCGCAATGTCTTTTAATATCTAAATAGTTATTTAATTTTTCTGCATCTAAAGAAGTTAGTTTCCGTTGTTTTAATATTTCTGTAATTTCGGCTAATTGTTCTTTCTTTTTGTCCAATCTTTTTAGTGATTCTTTAGTCTGAAGACCTGCATTATATGACTTTTCCAGAAGCCGTATATCTGCTGTATCATGTCGTAAAGACAGTCTGTACTCTGCTCTGGATGTAAACAACCTGTATGGCTCCTTTGTTCCGAGTGTAACTAGGTCATCTATTAAAACTCCTATATATGCATCGGAACGTGAAAGAATAAAAGGTTTTTTTTTCTGCAAATAAAGTGATGCATTTATTCCTGCAATAAGACCCTGTGCACCTGCTTCTTCGTAGCCGGAAGTTCCGTTAGTTTGGCCGGCAAAGAACAGGCCAATAATCTGTTTAGACTGAAGATCGGGATATAATTGTGTAGGATCTATATAATCATATTCTACAGCATAACCGGGTTTCATAATTTCAAGTTCCTCTAAGCCGGAAATTGTTTTTAAGAACTGTTTTTGTACTTTTTCCGGTAGCGAAGAGGAAATACCATTTAAATACATTTCTTCTGTATTAAGACCTTCTGGTTCTACAAAAACCTGGTGCCTGTTTTTATCAGGAAATCTAATTACTTTATCTTCTATAGAAGGGCAGTACCTTGGCCCAATACCAGTTATCTTTCCGCTATATAATGGTGAAGTATGAATATTTTCACGAATTACAGCATGAGTCTTCTCATTTGTATATGTTATATGACATGGTACAGAAGGCCTGTTAATTTCTGAAATGGAAAAAGAAAACGGCAGAATGGTTTTATCACCATTTTGTTCAGTCATTCTTGAGAAATCTAATGAACTTTTTAATACTCTTGCAGGGGTTCCTGTTTTTAACCTGCCCAGCTTAAACCCTATTTTTCTTAAACTTGTTCCAAGCCCTATTGCAGCTGGTTCACCAATCCTTCCGGAAACAGAAGTATATTCACCTATAAAAATATTTGCTTCCATAAATGTTCCGGTTGTAATAACAACTGTTTTTGCACTTATTTTATGGCCGCGTTCTGTAATTACACCTACTATTTTATTTTTATGTTTATTTAAAATTAAGTTTGTAACAGTGTCCTGGAAAAGCGAAAGGTAATTTTGCTTTTCTAAAGTCCATTTTGCAAGCATAGAGTATGCTGCCATGTCCGCTTGTGCACGTGGTGCCTGTACTGCAGGGCCTTTACTTTTATTAAGCATTCTAAACTGAATCATAGTAGAATCTATGAGTTTTGCCATTTCTCCGCCAAGGGCATCAATCTCCCTTACAAGGTTTCCTTTTGCGAGGCCTCCTATTGCAGGATTGCATGATAGTTTTCCAATGCAGTCTAAATTCTGGGTAATTAAGAGTGTTTTAAAACCTAATCTGGGTAAAGCCAGCCCTGCTTCTATTCCTGCATGGCCGCCCCCTACAACTATTGCATCATAATCCATTATTTTCCAACACAGAAATTATTAAATATTGTTTCAAGTATGTCCATACTTGTCACCTCGCCAGTAATTTCTCCAAGTGCATCCAGAGCATCTTTTACATCAACTGCAAGAACATCCAATGGCATATTTATAGCCTTTTCTTTTTTATAATTTGTAATTGATTCATTACATTTTTCTAACAGGTTTTTCTGCCGTAGAGAATTAATTACAGGTTCTCCGGATGTGGCAGAGCTGGTAACCATTATTCTTTTATGAATTTCTTCATTCAGCTTATCCAGGCCTTTTCCGGTTTTTGCACTTATTAATATACAACCACCTGGATAACTACAGTTTGTTATATCCATCTTATTAATAACAGTAATTACATTCGAGCTTTTATAATATTTGTCAAGCAGTTCTGACTCTTTAGATTTATCTGCTGCGTCTATAACAAAAATCACAAGCCCGGCATTCTCTATTAATTCTTCTGTCCTTGTGATTCCCTGCTGCTCTATATTGTCTTCTGCTTTTCTTAGGCCTGCCGTATCAAATAAGCGGATAGGGATTCCTTTAATGGCAATCATGCCTTCAAGATAATCTCTTGTTGTTCCATGAATATTTGAAACAATCGCTCTATCTTCTTTTAATAGAAGGTTAAACAATGTGGATTTCCCTGCATTTGTTTTTCCCGCAATTGCTATACTGATTCCTTCCTGATATATTCTGCCAGTTTTATATGTTTTAATAAGTTCATCAAGATCCTTCAAAATATTATCAATATAATCTGAATTAACAAGATTGTCTTCGAGTTCTTCGTCAGGATAATCAATATGTACTTCTATAGCAGCGCTTATCTGTAATATCTTATTTTTAATTTCATCTATTCTATTTTTAATACTTCCCGAAAGTCGGTTTAAAGCAAGAGACCGGGCTTTATCTGTTTTAGATCTTATTATTTCATTAACTGCTTCTGCACGAGTAAGGTCCATTTTACCGTTTAAAAAAGCGCGTTGTGTAAATTCACCGGGATTAGCAGAACGAAAACCCGACTTTGAAATCAGGTTAATTATACTTTGAATTACAGCAAGGCCTCCATGGCAGAATATTTCTGCAGATTCCTCTCCGGTATAGGAATTAGGGCTTTTATATACAGCTATTAAGACTTCATCAATTAAGAGTTCTCTATCTTTTATTGTTCCAAAGTTAATTGTGTGGCTTTTGTAATTATCAAGTTTTTTTTTGCTTATAAATATCTTTGACAATTTTGTTAATGTGCTTTTCCCGGAAAGCCTTATTGCAGCTATAGCGCTTTCTCCCCAGGGTGTTGCCAATGCAAAGATAGAGTCTTCCTGTTTCATGATGGTGAATATACTATATAAAGGTTCAAATTTTCAATATGTTACGATTTATTTTAGAAGAAAGTTCTTTTTTTAGATTGATATTGATTAATTAAGAGATAGATTTTTATATTCCCAGGAATGTTTTTCATTGTTTGATAGATTTTTATTTAGAACACAGAAGGCACAGAATTCACTGAAATTTATTTTTGAAGTTGCCTTATTTTGTATATGAACAAAGTTTGCGTGTGGAGCTTAAGTTAAATAATATATCTTATGATAGACAGAAAATATATTCTATATTTTATATGAATAATCCTGTAGGAGTATACATCTCGGATATAGTTGTAGATAATAAAATAATTTTAGAATTAAAATCTGTTTCTTTAATAAACAAAAACATGGTCGCCGCTCCAGTACATCCATGTACCCGCGGCATTCATCCGTCCATGGATATTAGCACAGCTTTTAAATTATCTTCGTGTTTCTAAAATAACTGTTGGGTACATTATTAATTTTCGTAATTCTATTATAGAATTTAAAAGGCTCGTTCTTTAACTGTGTTTAAAAATTACTCTTTATCTTCTGTGTCTTCAACTTTGCTGTATTTCAGATAAGCGTTTTTAAGGTTTTCTTCTAATTCGAGCTTATCAATATGAAACTGCTTAGTTCTTATAAAAAAGAATGTCCCCATCCTTTTAAGGCTTCCCTTAATTATTATTGCGGTAATTTTATTTACTTTTTCTAAATATTTATCCGGATTAAAAACCATTATCGATATTATAGATTTATCAAAACGAAAATCGGAAATATCATTCCATGGAATTAGTAATTTTTTAAAATACTCGAAATCCAGGATTAATCCGGATTCATTCATTATAAATCCGGCATCTTTATTAAAAATATCAATAGTATAAAGAATTATATAATAAATTGATATTAATATACTGAATATATACAAAATAAGCCAATAATTGACATTGTCTATATCTTGCAAATCGATAATTGCAAAGAATATACTCACTCCCATTATAATTATAAAACAAATTAAATAAATGAGTGAACTGGTGATTTTTAGTTTTATTCTTTTTTCTTCCATTGTATTTCAGTCCTGTTTTCCTGTATTGTAGGGTGCTGTAGAGTCAAAATTATTACATAATGATAGTGGTAATTACAATTTGGGTCAAGTATCTATAAATGCTAAAGCATCTAAAAATTATAGCTGGTTAATAAATTCTGAAATTTCCGTCCATATGCCCGGCCAGCTATAAAAGTCATTATGGCCCAGGTTCGGAATAATTATATGTTTATACAACCGTGGTGCCTGCAAAGCGAGTTCTTCACTATGTGTGTATGGAATTAAAGTGTCATCTTTTCCATGAATTATTAGAATAGGGCAGTCGATATTTTTAATTGCTTCTAAAGAATTAAAATGGTCGCGGATAAAAATACTAAGCCAGCTTATTTTTTTTGAAGCTACATCTACTAGAGATGTCCAGCCGCTTAGAACTATAAGTCCATTAATATCTATATCTGAACCGGAAGCTGTAAGTATTGCAGCTGATGCGCCTAAGGACCACCCCATAACTATTATGCTGCTTTTGGGAAATCTTTCTTTAAGCCAATTGAGTGCTGTAAGCCCGGTTTTAACCACAGTTTCCTGTGAAGGTTTTCCTGTGCTTAAGCCGTATCCAGGATAGTCTACGGCTAGAAAAGTATAATTTTGTAATGATAAAAAGATACCGCTTCTGTTCATAGTACCGAGGTTCTCACCATTGCCATGAAAATAGAGAATTACAGGCGCATCCGGCTGTATATTTTCATTGAACCAAGCATGGATTTTGTTTTCTTCGGATAAGTTTAAATATATTTCCTGTATTGGTACTGGAGGCGGAGAAGGTATATCTACATCAGGCGCTGGAAAAATAATTCTGCGGAAACTGCATTCTGAAATCAAAAAAAACGAAATTATCAATAATATTGTTATTACTAAATATTTAGTTTTCATCAATTTATAATAATAGTTGAATTTAAGATTAAAGGTAAATACAAGAGTTTTTCACCTGCTTCACGGCTTATATAAAATTCTTCTGAGCTATAAGTTCCGGAAATGATTACGGATGAATATCCTAATTTTTCCTCTTCTGTTAAAATATCATTCAAATCAATTTCTGCGTAAATAGAAAGAGGTAAAGTCTCAACCACTAAAGCATATGGGCTTACAAAAGGTACTCTATAATTACTGTTTGCAGGAATTGTTATAAAACTTTTATCTGCTATTCCTGTTAATAGAATAAGACTAAAATCAGATTGATTTTTACTATACAAAGAGAGCCCTGTAGGATATACAATTCCCGAATAAAATTTATAACCCGGGATAATGATACTATCATTTGTATTATTTATAATTTCAAGGAATAAAACAGATGCTGCGTCTGTTTCATATTCTGATATTGATAGTTCTACAGTAATTATATCTTTGCTGTTTACACAAGAACAGAATAAAAGGATTATTAGAAAAAAGAATAAAATAGTTTTCAATTTATTTATCAATCTGTCTATGGATGTATTAATCAATTAAATCAGTTCATTATAAAAATCTTAAATTTTATTTATCTATTATATCATCCCCATAAAGCTTTGTAAAGCATTCCGGGCATATTCCATGGCTGAATTCCGTATCCGTATGCTGATGAATATATGATTCAATCTGCTCCCAATACCCTTTGTCATTTCGGATTTTTTTACATGATAAGGCTTGTTGCCAGAAAACCTATAATAAGAATCAGACTTAAAAGAATAATAAGCTTTTTCTTATGGCCTGCTGTATTCATTTTTATAATTCCTTAAAATGGTGCAGCTAAAATATACGTTTTACAGCTATACAGTTGCTTTTTTCATTAAAAACAACACCCTGGTTCCAATATTCTAATGCTGCAAACAGGGCATTACCCCCATCAAAATCGTCACTGTTTTTAGTTCGAAAAGAAAGAAATTTAGTCAATTTACCAAAATCACGGTCATTATATAACTTGTTTTTAATCTTAAAAAAAGCATTCCATTCTTCTATTTCTTTAAAGCCAACACCCTCATCTTCAATAATTAAATGTGCATGTGAATTACCAAATGAAAACCAAATTTTTACTGATTTAGTTTTATCTGATTTATTTCCATGCTTAACAGCATTCTTAATTAACTCACTTATCTGCTGCTCAAGAAGATTAAGTCCACGGATATTTTCAGGGGCGTTATGTGTAATGGAAGCAGAAAGATGTCTAATCTCACTTAGACCGATTTTAGATTCTAAATAGTGCATGTTTTCTTTATTTAACAAAGGACTCGATCCATCAACAACAAGCTGTTTCATGTTTAAATTCTCAAATTCAGTCTCATGTTTTAATTCATTCAAAGCTTTTTTAAAATTTTCAGAAATAGGCAGTGCATTATTTAGTTTTGTTAATTTTATTACTTTGAAAACGGAATTAGTAAAGTTTATAAAGTGCACTCTAATATTACGATGCAGCGATGTAGCATTAATGTGGATTAGGGCCCCAAGTCCGCTTGAGTCAATATAATCTGTTTTTTCGAAGTCTATAATAAACTTTGCAGCGCCTTCATCAATCAGCCGTAAGTAAAAATTACATAAAGTACCTGAATTATACAGTGTAATATGACCAACTGACTCAATCAAATATATATTTTTCTCGATAATTTTATGTTGAAATTCCATTCTCGTTAAGAATAATGAAACTTATTAAGCTATTCAAGCACATTAAAATAAAAAGTAAGTTATATAAAAGGAAAAAAAGTTACTTTTTGGAGTATTATTACCTGGGAATTAGTAATATTGCACTTTTAACAAGAGTAGATTTGTAAGAAAAATAATCTGATTGCGCTTTAACCTCGAGATTTCAAAGCCATAATCTATATCACCAGTACTTTCATAATCTTCTGCATTTAATTTTTCTATACTCTGTTGTTCCAGCCGGCTTTCCAGTACATTAACTGTTGCGCCAATTTCTGAGCGTAAATAAATAAAATAGTTCAACATATTGTCCACAGACGAAATTACATAATACCTGGGAGTTTTGAACCATTCCATTATATCTCTATTATTAAAAAGATCCGAAAACATGGGTTTGGTATTAAACTCTGCCCACTGCAGAGTTTTTATAATTGAATCATAATAAAAGTCTATTTCGTTTTTTATAATTTCCTGTTCAAAAGGCCCTGTAATGCCGCCCGACATCTGAATAATAAGTTCCCGAATACGCTGTAACGTATCAATAATAGTAGTTATAAATCCTTCTTTTGTTCGGTAATATGAAATAAGGTCTTCTGTATTTTCCATGTATGCAGCCAGTCCCCGAATATGGCCTTCCAGTGCTTCAAAAATTGCTGCTGCTGCAGGATCATCGGTTAGAAGAAATTCCCCGCTGGACAGCCGTTCTATACTTTTTTGTATTTCTGTATCGGTTTCCGATAATATTCTGTTAAGATAATCCAGGGATGATATACTCTGATTGTAAACCGGAAAGCATATGAGAAAGGTAATAATTAAAATCAAAAATATTTTCATCAACATTAATAATATAACTATTATAAACTAAATAGAATAATAGTATTTTTCTTTATATAACATTATTATTCTAATTTCCGGGCGATTGCATTTGCAATCTTCCCTACGGGTAGAATTTTATCTGCAGCACCCATTTCAATTGCTTCTTTAGGCATTCCGAAAACAATAGAAGTTACTTCATCCTGAGCTATAGTATACCCCCCATTATTTTTAATATTTAGAAGGCCTTCTGCTCCATCTTTTCCCATGCCTGTTAATAGGGCTCCAATACAGTTTCTGCCAATATTTTCTGCGACAGAATTAAATAAAATATCTACAGAAGGTCTCTGGTGATTAATCTGAGGGCCTTTAACAACTTTTAATATTTTATTTGCTCCTACAAGCTTTACTTTTAAATGATAGTTCCCAGGAGCTATATAAACACAGCCTGTTTCTGCTTTTTCATTATTTTCTGCTTCCTTGACATTAACAGTGCAAATGCTGTCTAGCCTTTTAGCAAATGAATATGTAAATTTTTCCGGCATATGGATTACACATGCTGTAGGTGGAAAAGTATTATTAAAACTTTTAAATAATATTTCTAATGCATTTGGTCCTCCTGTTGAGGCACCTATCACAATGAATTTATTTGTTGTTCTAATTTTAGATAAATACTTTATTTTGTTTTGTGAACCTGTGGATATGTTTTTTAATGCTATTTTCTTTACTTTTTCAAAATCTATTTTGAAAGCGGCAATGGTTTTTTCTATTAATGTATTAATTACATTCCCGACACTATAGGGTCCTCCTGGTTTTGGTACAATGTCAATAGCACCCAGCTCCAGAGCCTTCATGGAGGCTTCATTCCTTGAATCTGTTAATGAGCTCAGAATTAAAACCGGTAACGGGTATGATTTCATTAAGTATTTTAAAAAGGTTAATCCATCCATTCTTGGCATTTCAATATCAAGGATTAACACATTATATTCATTCCTGGCGATCTTATTGCGGGCATTATATGGATCAACTGCTGTATGGACAATGCCAAAGTGATTATTCTTTTTAAAATTATCTGAAAGTATTTGACGTACAATTGCTGAATCATCAACAATTAATATATTTATTTTTCCCATGCTAAATCCTCTTCTGTTTGAATAAAAATCTGTATTTCATTTTCCATTAACTTTATAGATGTTTATTTCATTAAATTCTGAAATAAATATAACTTTTCTTCCTGCCACGCCTCCGGTATACTCGGAAATTATTTTTATTCTTTGTTTCTTTAAAATCTTTCTAGCTATTACGATATTATGTTGTGCTATTTCATTCGAGTTTAAGTTGTCTTCTAAATGAGCACCCCCTATAATGTGAGCAACCAGATCTTTTTTTTGTGATGCAAGGTCTATAAAGCATTTTAATAATTGTATTATTGCAACATTCCCAAATTTTGTGGACATGGGATCATTTTTTTGTCGTTCCGGAAATATATAATGGTTCATCCCACCATATTTTTTTAATTTGTCATACAGGCATATACTTATACAACTACCAAGTACTGTGCTTATAATACTTCTTTCTTTATTTACAAATAAATATCCCGGTTTCAGGTAATATTTATAACATTCTGCTAAATATTTTTTATTAGTAATCAGTGACA
>SDBV01004428.1_pt1 | contig 20223 bp, 35 predicted proteins | sample 2277081 | NCBI WGS metagenome assembly SDBV01 (sample SAMN10402039, study PRJNA504765) | marine sediment metagenome | isolation source: marine sediment core GS10_PC15, 223 cmbsf | place: Arctic Ocean: Southern Knipovich Ridge | collected 2010 | reverse complement strand
TTGGCTTTGGTGACGGTAACGAACTCGATTTCGGTATTGTTTGGAAGATCAGCAAGGGCTTCACTAACCACCCGCAAACGCCCCTCATCACAATTTCCAATCATCCGCCGCAATTCTACGACTCCACAATTCCCGATCACCATCCGCACCAACTCCCGCTCGGGCTTGGCGTCGACATAGGCAACGATTTCGATGGGAACCGTCCGGCTTATTTCTTGGACGCGATTCCCATAGATATTTATCAATACTTTTTGCGTACCAATCTTGTCGCCGTCAAAAACACGCTCGACATTTCCCGTCCCTATCACCGTCCGCTCTTTTGGTTCTTCTACTTCATGCAGCCCTGCCGTAAATTTCTCGTGGGGGTCTTTTCGTTTTTCAGTTTTCATTATTTTCTCTTTGTTTTCTTCGGACCTCTTCATCGCCCGATCATAAATGATTTTCGTAGGTGGAAGTTGTAGTTTTTTACTTATGGCTTCCTCACAATAGTAATGGTTATCGTAAATTTTTGGACACCGGTTTATGTGGGCTCTTTTTGAAAGCTTGCATTTGCCAAACTCGTCAATATGCTTGCAGTCTGGCATGTGGATGTCGTAGTTTTCAGTCATGATTTTCTTCCTCCGTTTCTAAACTCAGGTTTACTACATAACAATAGCCTGGTTGCGTGACCGAACGACTGTGTGTCCAAACTGAACCATCCCTTGATGTATGTGTCCAGGTATTGTCGCATAGCCACCAGCCTCGGTAGCACCATAGATGGTAATTCGGCCAGGGTATCACGCAATCTATCTCGAAACGCTTGCCGCTCTGTGTGATGCCTGTCCGGCCATGCGTCGCTGCTGTCCATATCAACGGGATGAGGACAAGGTAACAAACTGCAAACAACAATCCTGCAAATATGAAGGTATAAAGTTTGTTACTCATGGTTTTTTCCTTTCTCCTGTTAAGTTTCAAAACCCCCGGCAGGATTCGAACCTACATGTCCCACGGGCTTCCTCATCGACCACCCTGTACCTTTCAGCCTTGGAATGACCTCAGTTGCCAGCTAGGGAACTCATACTTTTACAAAGCACAGCGTCTACCATTTGCGCCACGGGGGCAAGAGTGTTAGTCATTATCTGGATCTTTTAACTCTCTCAGTTTTCTTTCACTTTCCATTTGTTTTCTCCCTTTTCTCCTGTTAAGTTTCAAAACCCCCGGCAGGGATTTACACCCTGCATGGATTACTTTACTGAGCCTATTCATTCAAATGACTTAGCATAGTTGTCACTTGTGGAACTCAACCTCGATACTATTACTATCTAGCGTCTACCTATTCCGCCACGGGGGTTGTTTCAATTACACCGTTTCCTCGACGTACTTAACCATATTCGCTCGCAAGCTGCCTCTTCGTTATTTTATACTTTCGGTCTGTTTTTAGAGTCGTTCAGTTTCTTCATCTAAAGTGATAGCCGGTAGAAGATTGTTTTTAATTATGTTAGCTTCTTTTTTATTAAGACCAGAAAAAGACATATCCGACTCAAAAATTTCGCTGTCATCTTCCTCACCAAAAATTCTAACGTGAACTTCTATTCTTAAAGAACTCATTTTGTTTGCTCCTTTCCTTAGACAATAGATTGGTTATCTTGTCTTTCATTGTGTGGGTTTATTACAGGACTAATAACTGCCCCATTGTTTTTGATGTCAGCCCAACTCTAAGACTCAGCACCATCTACATGTAAATAAAATTGTATTTCTTCATTTGGTAACTCTGGATGGTTTGTTTTTCTTAGTATAGTTTGTATTTCTTCTGCAATCATTCTTTTCTGTTGCACACTAAACATTTTGTTCGCTCCAAATAAAAGGTTTCAAAAAGGAGTCTCTGGTTTGTTGCTAGGTCAGAGACAATCCCCTACTAGACACCGTGGGAGATGGTGACAACTATCTATCTAGCTTTTACAAGGAGAGACTATTCAGATTCCACAAGTTTTGACCAAGAAACAGACTTGTAAACTTTTTGGTTGTTAAGGTTTTTGAGGTTACAAGTCTTCCTCCCTTCAAACACTGCTGTGACTTCACAGTCTACAAACTTTCTAGCCTTTGGTGGCTTAAAACCATAGATGTCACCTTTTTCTGGCTCAACCCCTTCATTTTCCGGTTCAGTTTCAGTTTCGGATGAGCCTTGGATTGCATCAACAACATCGCTCCAAGTTGCATAAGCATCAGCGTCAATACCCTTTGCTTCTGCTGCATCAGTAATCTTCGTTTGAGCTGCTTCGTCCCCACCATCGGCATCTACAGCTAACTCGCTCATGTCCTCTGCTTCTACTTCTTCAGGATCGCCAACAACAGAAGCATCTTCAGTTTCAACAACTTCATTCTCTTCATCGGTCGGAACATAATCACAAACACCACGCCAATCTTCATTAACGCGAGGATCGGGATAGGCATCGGTAGGTTTGCCTTTCCAAGTTCTGAAACTGAAGTAGGGTTTTTCCTCTTTCAGAGCCTCAGCAGTTTCTTCTAGATTGTCCCCATCAACTTCCGAAGTATCAACCCCGAGCTTCCGCATTTCATTCAAAACCCACTGAATATGTTCTTCAATGGTTTCTCTGCTTCTACCAGGAGTCTCACAAACAGGCTCCATAATCTGTGTTCTCAATCCTTCAACCCTGGTATTTCCTACTTGGTTGGGCTCTACTACGATACCAGCAGCAAGAAAAAAGTGCTCACCCTTGTTGTTCCCTTCCTTATAGACACCAAATCTACAATCCACCAATTGAGCAACACCATCATCAATACCTTCTGGTAAGTTGCCACCACCAGAGAATGTAGTTTCATCATCTTTGTGGGCTGCGATTGCTTTCGCTCCTGCTACTCCCAACTTTCTCATCAAAATACTTGTACTTCTTTTCTTAGCCATCACTAATTCTCCATAAAAATTCTTTCAAAATTAAAACGTAAACACTACTCACTCAAGGATTCTCGCTGATTGTTCTTTTGCTACCTCCATTCTGCTTTATTTCATCAAACACTTCTTTTCGATGTGCTGAAACTTCTTTAGGGGCATCAATTCCTAACCGAACTTTATCTCCTCTAATTTCTACCACTGTTATTACAATGTTTTCTCCTATTACGATGCTTTCATTTTTCTTTCTGCTAAGCACTAACACTTTAGCCTCCTTTCTTAGACTCTTCCAATATCTTTTTTGCCTCATGAAGTATGACAAAAATACTTCGTGATTTGTATCCTTTTGGTGCCATAATTATCCTCCTTTCTTTTTATCCCCCCTGTTGAATGAGTTTCATTATTTTTGCATAAGTTGGATCAACAATATATTCTGGTAAGCTACCCCCTTTCGGTATCCTAAACTTTGTTGTAAATGTTGGATCTGGAGCAGTTCGTAAGCAATAATCCACTCCCTTCGCTCTGCTTGTTTTTTGTATCTTCTTTTTTCCGATTGTAACGTTTTTGACAACTGTTTTTTGCTGTATGAAAGTTTGGCACACATAATCGCAAGCAGGGTTAAGCCAGCCCGTAACCGAAGGACTCAGAGCAGAAGCTACGTAAGGCATTAACAAGTCATTATCATTATCAGTATTAAATGCTCGCTCTTGAGCTATTATAACACGATTACAATCCAAGTTTAGCAATGCCCTTAAACTCTCTTTCATTTGCAAAGCTACCTGTCCCCATTCCTGCTGTTTAGCCATTCCCCAACTACCTTGAGCCGGTAACTCTTCCAACCCTAACACCTCCTTCAGAATCAAATCCTGCAAGCCCGTAGCATTATCCAAAGCCACCGTTGCATAATTACCAGACTCAGTTACATGTTCTACAATATCTTTCAACTCGCTGGACTTTTCTAATACTACAGTCTTAATCTTTTTACGGTTTGCAGCAGTGTTAATTGATCTTAACTCACCAGGCTTTTTTAGTGAAGAGCATATAACCATTAGTATTGGGCCAGGAAAAGTACCACACAATGTCGTTTTCCCCGTACCACTTTTACCATACAGATTGATAGAAATTCCATCATCTTCATCAAAATAGATTGGTGCAATTCGCTCAATCACATTTTTGCTTTTAACCACTCGCTTCTTTTTTCTCACACTCTGTTTTTTAATCGTCGGCATTTTCTTTTTTCTCCCACTCTGTCATGTAACTTAATTGTTCTATAAGCTTTTTTATTTGCTCTGAGTAATTATGTACTGGAAAATTCTTATCAATTTTAACCCCTTCTAAGAAATTACCAGACTGTAATTGAAGGATAAATCCTTCCTTGTAATAAGTAACCATTAGCTTTGCACTTTTTTGGTTTCTCATCCAGATAAGTAGTCGAATCAAGTCCATTATTCAAGCTCCGGGAATAAATTGTTTGTTCGTTCCAAACCCACTTCATTTCCATTTAACAGGTAGGCATCCAAATCTGTGCTTCCACCTTCAGCTAGTACATTGTAAATTCCATAGGGAGTTCTGTAATGCAACGAATTATATGGTGGGTTAGAACAACTAATGATGTTATACCACTGACATAAGTCTTCCAAACAAGGATTCAAAAACCCAGTCTTAAACCGCTCGATGTCCTCCTGTGTGATAGTAACTTCCCATCGCATAAAAAACTCAGAAGCATTTTCTTCTATTATAACAGCTAATCGCTTGTAAAAGTCTTCCTTGCTTTCGCCTTGTGGTTTTGTTTTGGTTGGCTTGTGTTGTCTTATAGTTCCCTTACCACCACTTAAAGGCCGACGTACTACATTATACAAAACACCCGCTATCTGTGCTTGGTCTGGAATAGTAATAAGGCGTTGATCTTTAACCTCATCGAGAGTCTGTCCAACTTTGGGCATGCATGCTTGTAGGGCAACAATATAGATCATTGTCTGCAAGTCAAAAGTTAATTGTCTTTCCACTTGGTCTGGTCTTATGTCCCCTTTAGTTTTATGCTCTTTAAGAAATGTTTTCTCATTTCGTCTAGTTCCAATCTGAAAAACACCATCCCACTTTCCTTTAAGCAGAACAATTCTACCACTCGGCAACTTATAAGGAACTGCAAAATCCTGCTCTTGCATTATTTGTGTTTGCTTTTTTCTGCTCTTGTGCTTATCCCAATACTTCAAGTAGATGGGAAACTGTATAAGACAAACATTATACCACTTTGATATTTCCTCTTGATGCAAAGGCCACTTTTTGCAGAGCTTTTGTGAATATTCTTTTAATTTTTCATTCCAATTTGTCATAGCACCATCAGCAGCATAAACCTCTTCACATAAATGCCACATATTCCCATATTCAATCCGATGATTGAAATCTTCTCGCGGTTTCAAACCTTCAACCACTAACAGCCTAAACCGTTCTTTGCAACACAAAAACCTTGAGAGCAATGATTGGGTAACACCATCAACCTCTGGTCCCTTCCATACTGGCTCTGTTCGTTTTTTCTTTTTCTTTATTCCTGCTCGCTTTAGAGTTTTAGCAAGAGTTTTTTTCTTTTTTGGCATTTTCCTTTTCCTCTTCTATATAGAGAAGGACTGCGTCATTGAAATTATTGGCAAATTTTGTAAACTTTGAAATTTCCTTTTTTGTGGGTTTAAGATTAGAAAGTATAGCTGCTTTTTCCATATTAACAGCGAATCGACCAATCTCTACAAGCTTAAACCTTCTTCTAGATAGAGTGAACGTCTTTTTTGCTTTTGGCATTTTCGCTCCTTTAGAATGTGCGGGATTTTTGTTGTTCTTATTGAGGCTAATCCGCCCGTCCCTCAAATCAGCCGGGAATGGTAATACCCGGTCTACTTCCTTAAATTTCAAAAGATGGTAACTCTGACAGGATTCGAACCTGCAACGCCTTGGCTGTCTTTGCCAAATGGCTACGTTTGACTTCTAATGTAATTACGCCACAGAGTTACCATCAACTATGTTAAGGCATTACCCTTAACCAAGCCTAGCTTTATATATTACGTGCAACACAATCTAGGCCTTCCGCACGTCAGCAATAGCTGAATCCTTAAAAGTCCCCCTGTCGGATTTGAACCAACTCTTAACTGTCGACTGTTAAGCACACCCTGTAGCTACTATCCTCCCGTCGGAGAACGCTTGAACTACCGTGAACCAGGGGTTGTTTATGTTTCTATTATAAACTATTTTTGTTTTGCGTTTTTAGCTCTATGTATTGTGCATACCAAACTTGAACACCAAAGCTTTTACACAAAATATCAAAAGGCCATTTTACAACAAAAATATCCTCTTCTTCTAATAGGATATTTTCTACTTTCAAAAACCTTAAAACACGTCTAGATATTTCTCTGTCTCCATATTTGAGAAGATGACCACTATAGACACGAAAATTACGTCTTCCTCCTTCGATCCCCATTTCTTCCACAATTAAGTCTTCTTCAACCATCACTTATTTCAACTCCAAAATTGCCTCAAAAAGATATTAGATTTTCTTCAACAGCATCGGCTATTGTCAAATAGGATCTCTGATATGCTAAGCCTTTCTGAGAAACATCCATTCTCAAAATTGCTGCTGGATGCACTATTGCAATTGTCTCATAATCAGTAAGCCATTTTTTAGATAGCTTGCCAACTGCAATAATCAGTTTAGGCTTGAATATTTTGATGCACTCTTCCAGTCGAGGTTTGCATTGTCGAATACAGTTATTTGGTGGTTCTACTGCTTTTTTATTACTCTCATCTTTTGGTATGCAAGCTACCAAATTTGTCATTGCGAAACTGAAATTGCAACTTTGCCTTTGAGACTCTTCTATTATACCATCCAACAGCTTACCGGCCGGCCCAACAAACGGTTTACCAATAACATCTTCCGAAACTCCAGGTGCTTCCCCTACAAACAATACATCACATGGAATTGTACCCCTTACAAGCACAACCTTACTCCGTCGCTTATGCAACTCACAACGCTTGCAGTCTTTCCATTTCTGTTTATGATGTTGGTAAGGGGTCATTTTCCACACACTAAAGGATTTGTTAAGAGTTTTAGCATTGTCTCTTTTATTGCTTTATTGATAATTTTTTCTCTGCTTTTCTTTTCATCTGTTTCTATTCTTTCAAACTCGCCACACCAACTATCTTGTTCTGTAATTGCCACACCAGCACACAATCTTACACCAGCAACTGGGGCACATTTTCTACATAAGTGTCCAAAGCGATTGTGAAAATGATAAAACCTACAACAACTACATTCTTCTTTTTGAGTATTCATTCTTCTTTCCTCTTATTAGTTTTGGTATAAGCAAAGTCAAAGTTTTCTGTTACCCACTTTACAAATGCCTCATGCATATCGTTAGCTTGGTTGTCTACATCATCAGGTAAACTTTTGGCATTTTTTGCATTGATAGACCACTTAACAGTGTCAGGAAAACTATGAAACTCTTTTGTAACATTAATATCTATGTACGGCCCATCTTTTTTACCAACAAAACACATTGTCTCATAATATCTATTTGGTCCTATAGTATCTATAACTTCATCTTTTTGTTGCATATTTCCAACGGTTGAAACAATAAGGTGTCTTTTTCTACTAGTTAGTAGTGTGTTGCGTCTAAATATACATTTTGAAGCACAAATAAAGTGTCCAGGCCAACCACGCTCTACTCTTTTTATATGCACTATCATTTTCTTTTTCCTTTACCTTTAATATCTACATTTCAAAGTCAGATTGGAAACATGCAACGTGTTACCATCAACGTTAATACTCAAACGTATATTACGTTTAGCAGCTGCATTTCGTAGTTGTACGTTCATGCAATACACCCTACACTTGAAATGTTTACCTTTGACAAGATTAAAATTCTTTTGCTTAAACCACTTATCGAAAGGATGACGTGTCTGTTTCTTCTTTCTCATAACAATTTTTCTCCTAACACTGTGTCAGTTTCTAGTTTTCGTTTAGGTATTATACCCTTTCTGGGCTTTGGTGTTGCAGACTCTAAATACTTCGTAATTTCTCGCATAGCCTTTTGAGCTTTCTGCCATAATTTCCGAAGCTGTATATCCTCTATTTTTTCTGGAGGAATATAACTATAAATGCAAAATCCCAATCCATGATAAGCAATCTGTTCATCCCTCAAATCTACAGAGCTTATTTTACCATCAGGCAACGACTCGGGTGGTTCGATTCGTGGCAAACCATTCCTATCATCTGCAACCCACAATCCCGGTTCAGGATATAGACGGTTTTTCTTAGGCATTACTACTCACTTGTTTGGTGTGACCACATAGCCCTTCAATATAATAGGTTAGATGAGGGCCATAACTACTTGATTTGTCTTTTTCTAGGTTTGGTGGGGATTTACAACAAGCCCTACAAGTCTCATGAAGCTTGTTATATGTAAGAAGACAATCATCGCAAGGGTCTAAATCCTCTTCACTGTTAAGGCTTTCTTCAAAATCTTTAAGGCGTTCAACAAGACTCAAAGCTATTTGCCTCAAAGCTCTTGCTCTTATTTGGTTATTATTCATTTCCAAACTCTCCCCTGCTTATTTGTCTGACAGTATTTTTAATTAAACTAATTGACCTCCTAATTGTTTCAGCTTCATTTTCAGTATTTGTTAGTCTTCGTTCTAAAACTTGGTTTGCCTGTTTCAATCTACCTACAGATTGTTCTGCTTGTACCAATCTCTCTCGCAAATTAAAGGTAACTGCTTTTAACTCTCTAATCTCTTTTTGTTGGTCAGCCATTTTCTCTCCTACGGTTAATGTTTTACTTGCTCTAAAAAGTTGTTCCAGCAATACCGCCTCTCATTATAGTGGAACAGATTTCAACCAAAACACTCTCACACCCTTTAGGTGTTCTTTTGCTAACACGTGCTATAGCACATCTTTTGTTGTCGACTTTTGTTACTTGTTGATTACACAAGCCATCTTTAACCTCTTCTGTGAACGACTGGTCAGGTGCAACAAAATCGCCAAGTTCATATCCAACTCTGGTACAATCGAACTCGAATACGCCCGATATGGCAACGTGAATCGCGTCGGTGTCGCCCGCGCGGCTGCACTGCATTGCTACTCCCAAGAAGGTACTAGCAAATAGGCATTGATTATTGACTTCGCTACCGCACTCTTTTTGTATTAAAGCCGGCTTGGCGTCGTCGGTGTCGTGATAAAGCAGATCACCGATCTCGATTACTGTCGCCGAATCGACGGCCGACATTACTGGGTTCGTGTTACCATAACGCCATCGCATTTTGTCACTCATTACATTTCTCCTTAAATAAAAATTACAGGTTTCAAAACAGTTGCCTCTTCGACACCCCCTATTATAAACTGTTTTGGTTTTAACGTTTTGCACCGGAGATTTTTGCAATTATTGCAGGTACAAAAATTATTTTTTCTTAGGGGTTTACAAAGAATCGGTAAAACATTATACTAACGTATACGGTGGGGTCTATTCTTCTATATATTCTATATATACTAATACTATAAAGCCTTATACACTAAAGGCTTACAAGTATTTTGCTATTATTTACCGATTGCTATTTACAAGTTTTAGTAACTACATATAATAGGCGTCGACTGCTACAGTAAGCAGTCTTTTTAACCACACTTAAACAAGGAGTGATGTTATGTTGTCGAGAGGAATACTAGAAGTATTGAAGAGCAAGGTAGAGGCTCAAACAGCTATTAAATTAGCTGAAGAAGCAATTGAAAAATACTTCTTAAAGAATTTTGTTCTAGAAGATGGAGTAGAAAGCCAATCAGTAATGTTTGTGTATAATAACAAAATTGTTCTGACGTTTGACATCTACAAGTATCCAGCAGAAGAAAAGCAAATTTGTTTGAATTCTGACCCAGACACTGATTCTATTGTTTATGATCTTGACAGTATGATTTAGCAAATCGAAACGCTCCTTAATTGGAGCGTTCAGTAAGAATGGCTATCTTGCTGCTGATGAGAACAGCCACCATACAAATACAAGGAGAGTAGAGTCATGGTTAAAGCCACTAAGAAACGTGTATCCAAAAAACATTCTGCAAAAAAGGTTTCAAAACCGAAAGGAGCCGATTCTTCTGAAAGGAAAATAATACATCAAACCGTTTCAGTTGAGCTATGCAATGGCAAAACAGCAATCACCATACAAAAGGCTCAAGACCTTTTAGGTTGGGAAGAAGAAACAAAAGAAGCACCATTCAAACAAGATTTCCTTCTGAAAGACTTCAACGGTCAAAAGGTTCGATGCTTCAACAACACTACAAACCGACCAATCTCTAAACCAAACCTCAAATCACTCAAACAAGAGATTCTACGAGGTCGATGGCAACTCAACGGTGAACCAATCATCATAGGCAAAACTGGTCTAATCTTAAATGGTCAACACTCACTCTTGGCTTTTATCGAAGCTGTGCAAGAGTGGAAAGCAAAACCCGACGAGTCTGTTTATGGTAAAGAGGAACCAACACTAGACAAACTAATTGTGTTTGGTATTGATGAGTCAGATGCGGTTGTAAATACGATGGATACTTGCAAGCCTCGTTCGTTGGCAGATGTTATTTTCCGTTCACATTTTTTTAGTATTATGCAACCAAAAGACCGCAACACCATCTCCCGCATGACAGATTATGCAATCAAACTTTTGTGGGAACGTACAGGGGTTACAGCCGATGCCTTTGCTTTACGACGTACACACTCCGAATCCTTAGACTTCATAGAAAGACATCCCAAAATCATAGAGTGTGCAAAACATATCTTCGAAGAGAATGGAGATCACAATAACATCGGGTATTTTGTTTCTCCAGGCTATGCAACTGCTCTATTATATATGATGGGTTCCTGTACTTCAGATCCTACCGAATATCGAGCAACCCGTAACGAAGATGTGTTGGATTGGTCTATGTTTGACAAAGCTTGTGATTTCTTTGTGTTGATTGCAGGCAAAGCACCTGAATTCAATCCAATCGGTAAAGCATTACAAGCCATGCTCGAAAAGTCTGAGAATATAACTCCCCGCGAACGTTGGTCTTTACTTATAAAAGCTTGGAATCTCTACGTTGCAGATGAACCACTAACCACCAAAGCCATCGCATTGGAATATGATATTGATAAGGATGGTATCAACCGCTTGGCCGAACAGCCAACCATCGGCGGAATTGATTGTGACGGGGATTTTATTGACCCTACACCCTCAGAAATAGCAGAGCGAAGCCAGAAACAGCAAGATCAAAAGGTTAAAGCCGATGCACCTAGAGCAAAACTGTCCGATGATTTTGTAATTGGCGATCTTGTGCGTGTGGGCAGGGGCAAAGGCTCATGGCAAGGTGAACTGCTTGAGATTCTAGGTCATAACACTAAGATACGTGTAGGACAGGGCTACCAAGGTTGCGGAACCATTAAAGCAGCGAAACTAACCGATTTAGCCCGAGTCTAACCTGTTTTCTCCCAGAAAAAGCACCAAAACCCAGTAATTCCAAAATAATTTGGTTTTCGTAACCTCTTATACTGTAGTGGTTTATAGTTGTCCCCGAAAATACTTTGCTAAAATTCCTGGAATAGTTGCCCCCAGCTATTGCCTTGCAACCGATATTACGTATAATGAAAGCAGTTCAAGGGGACAAGGCAAACCAAAAGATTTACTTTAACCAGAGAGAAACGATGAGACAAACAAAACAAAAAAAAGCGCAATGCAACATAAATCGGTTGGCGAATATTTTCCAAATCCCTTCAATTAACATTACAGTTGGTCAAACTCAATGGGGAACTAATGGAACTTATCATGCATCTCGAAAAGAAGGTATTTTTTATACCAATTTGGCTCGTACAAAAACGAAAACAATTTCACATATACCAGGACGAATCATAATTTCTCAATATCTGTCTTATCGGGATTCACTGGAAACACAAGCTCATGAATTTGGACATTATCTTGATGACATTCGTAATGATCGAAATGATCAAGGTGAATTACATTGCCCACCAATATCACTTCCAGAAGTTCGAGAGGCTATGGTCTGTGTCAAATAGTCGAAATGTCCCTACGGGGGCATCCAAGTTGGATGGTTACCAACTTGCTGACGAGACAAACTAAACAAACCTAAACAAGGAGAAAAGAAAGATGACTGTTAGAGAACTAAGACGGCTATTATTTGACATTGAAAATCAAGACGCCAATGTTGAGATTGTTACCAGTGTTAGACATGGGCATATAAAAACCACTGCTCGTATTAGTGGGTGCCATCAAACCCCTAAAGGTGTCAAAGATGAGAAACCTGAAGATCTTGTATTGTTGAGTATTAGCTACTAACCAAAACCTAAACAAGGAAACCTGAAAATGCTAAGCATAATTGATGATAGCCCTGAAATCAAAATCACAAATATGGATCAATTACCTCCGGGGTTGGGTTGTAGTTTGTTGTTGGTCTTCAAATCTTCTTGCCCTAACCAATATGCCGCTGTGCGGTGGTTGCGAAAAATGCCCACAACTACGCACCGATGCTACCACGTTCTTAGGGTTCAGCCTCACCACCCCAACACGAAATAAAACAAACCAACAAAAACTTTAACCGGAGAGTAACTATGAACACCAAACAGATCCGTCAGCAGATCAAGGACTCTTTTGTAGAGCCTGCTGATCCACAACCAAAAGGAGAACCAAAAATGACTATTCAAGATTGCAGAATGATAATTGACATTCCAAAAAATGAGTTATGCTCAATGTGGGATAAGGCTTTTGATACAAAGGACCATAATACTTGCGATAAGATTGATGAAGAACTTGAACGTCGTTTGCGAGAATACTTTTTTGATACGAGAAAGGAGGTGATTGAAAATGAAACGGATCAAAGCAACAGAAGTAGCTAAATCATGGTTGCTACTGGTTATCTGCTTAGCTGTTCTGCTTATGGTAGAAGGCCCGATGTGGACAAAGGCAATCCTTAAATCATTGGAGTGAAAGAAGAAAAAATGACAGCAACAGAAGCAGCTAAAATAATTGGCTGTACACCACAACAGGTACGCACACTGATTCGTACCAAAAAGATCAAAGCCAAACGGATTAAATATCCCGGCGGTTACTATTACCAAATCCAAAGGCGAGAAGCACTACGCTATCGCAATACACCACAAACTTGTGGTTTTCCAAGAGGACAAAAGAGAAAGAAATGCAACAGCAAACAAAAGCTAAACCGCGAATAGATTTGTGTCCCGGCTGCAAAACCCCATACCAATATGATGAAAAGTTGGACTGTTGGGAAAACAATACACACCATCCCATTGAAAAACTTTATGATCCTTTTAAGGGTTGTGAAGGGGAAGAGGATAGGGAGGTTATTCTTGCAGTTTGTCCAAGATGTAATTGTGTGATCGGTATTTGTGTACTCGATAAGCTTGGAGGTACTTGTTATGTGTCCCAAGTCAAAATGAACTGATAAACAAAACAGTAGAAAGGATTCGACAATGAAACGTACAAAATTGAGGAAGTATTATTTTGAGGCTCTAACATACAGAGCCGATGTACCGAATGTCTTTGTAGAAGGCAGTATAAAAAGGATTGAGAAAGTAACCATAACCGAATCATCTGAGCTAAAGGCTAGGCGAAATCTGTTAGAGACTGCGTGGTGTCAAGGAATCGGTGTTTTGGAAATACAGTTAGTAAAATCTAAAGCAGTAAACTAAACAAACCCTTTAACACAAAGGCCCTAGGAGCCCCATATAAGGCTCGCGGGGGTTAGGGGGTAAATGGTAGCTATCGGACGGTTTGGGGCCGCTAGCGAGCGTGTGAGGGCTTATTTGGCTGTATTAGAGCCTGAGCGGTGGGTATAGGGGGCTGTAGCTGCTAGAAGGTACTGCTAAAGGGGGGTAAGTAAAAAGGGCCACTACCGCCCACAGGCTGGAGCGAAACCTGTGCGAAGACTGGCGGTAGTGGCGTAACTTCTATGAGACTGGTTTAGTCTCAGGCTCTAATATGTTTTTGGCGTAACTGCTAAATGTACAAGGATGCTGTTGATAATTTTGCTCTGTCAATAGACTGTTTGCGGCTTGTGCTACACGGGAACCTCCAAACCAATGGATTCCATAGCAGTCGTCTGGAACAGCATTCTCTTCGTTAAAAATACTTTTGATAGTTGAGTAATCAAAAGGATAAACTGTACAATCGGGCAGCCGAGTAAATTGTAGGTGTTTGAATCTCATAGCTAATTTTCTGAAAGAGATTAAACCACAATCATGAACCCCTCCCCAATTAGCAATTCCTCCCAAACGATAAATGGCTTCGGCTCCAGTGTTTTGATATTTGTCAGCTTCATAACCACTTAATGCAGTAGATCGAATGGTTGCAAACAATGGGTTATCAGGTGTTGCACCAAAAAATCCTATTGCGGCAAAACCGTCTGAGAAACAAAAAATCACATCTGATTCACAAAGTTTTTTGTAATCAAGAGGCTTGAGCCAGAGAATGTCCATATCAGCATAGAACCCACCAACTGTAGAAAGTATTTCCCATTGGCAAATATCTGAAGCGTGGGCAGCCGCAAGACCTTCAATAGGTGGTTTCCAATCTATAAACTCAATTCCTAAAGAGTCAATCCAAGCAGTATAGTCGGGGCCATGGTACACATCACAGTCTTGAGTTTCATAAGAATCCCAAGTTTTTTTCCAGACGGCTGGAGCACGATATATAAATATCTTCCAATCTGGGTGATGAAACCTAAAGCTTTTTAGTGTCATGTAACGAAGCCAAGACATAGTTTCAGAAGCCCAAAAAAAGCTCATACGTTTTGGTATCATCTTCTTTTCCTCCTTTTGTGGTTCTGGTTGGGGTAAGATATTATCTTTTGGTATTTTCCAAGATCCACCAGAGCTTTTGTAAACTCCTGTTTTATGTGCCTCTAACACTTTTCTTTCATAGGTGTCTTTGGAGATTGTTAGGTTTTTGTGAGCACCTTTAGGGTGTGTGTGGCTCTGATGATAACCCTTTGCTTTATCTGTATATCGTGGGGTTAACCCTAAACCATGAATCAAACAATCTGCAAACCAGTTGTCATCATAGCAAGGATCTATAAATTGTTCATCGTTACCACCAATAGCATACAAGTCAGTTCTCCACAATGCTCCTAAAAAGAAATAAGGGTGTTGTACTTTTAGACCAGAGTATTCCAAAATAAATCTTGTAGGTATACCATCCACAAATTCATAGTTGTGAACTTCGGCAATAAGAAATTCTTCTTGTCTGAGATTTTCTACCAAAGCCTGAATTGTGTTTGGCTTTCTATGAATAATATCATCACTTTGGGCTATTACTATTTCACCTCTTGCTTCTTTGTAGCCTGTATTTCTAGCTTTGGATGGGTTTCTGTATTGATCGTTCTCAAGATAGATATATTTCAACTTGTACTTCTCACAGATTTCTTCCGTGTTGTCTGCAGATCCATCATCTACAACAATAACTTCATAAGCGAAGGGTACTTTCTGGGAAAAAATACTCTTGAGTGTTCTGTCCAACTCTTCGGCTTTGTTTCGAGTTGCCATAACAATAGAACATTTTAGTGGTTCAACCATTAGTGTGTGCTCCTTCCAAGTCATAGGTTCGAGCTTCGTTTGTGACTTGTATTCCACCACGTTGAATTGCTTCATTCAATCGGCGGTTAATTTCGTCGCGGAGTTTTACTCTTCGTTCTCCAGATGTTCTGGCCCTCCATTCCAAATCTGCTATAGCTTTTGAGTTGGGTTTTGGTTGCTTTCGTTCAATTAGAATCCTTGTGTTTGCATCGTAGCATTTGATGTTTTCAATAGAGAGTTTATCTATCAATTCTCCAATGCTACAGAGGGTATCATAGACTTCATTCATAATTTTTGCTCCTAAAATTAAGGGTTAAAAGGTTTTTGGGTAATTGAATTGTTCAAAGTCTTCTTTATACAGCTTGTAGACACCTTTAGCTAAAGCAGGTGTGTAGCATTCCTGACGAGTTGGGTGTGTTCCAACATTGCGTGGTGGGAGTACAGTTGGTAAATCATATTCTTTAGCAAAGGCAGCCCATTCTTCTGTTAGGTTTTCAAATCTCAACAGTTTGTTTATAGCAACTTTTCCATTTAGAGTTAGCCAGTGTGTTTGGGGTGCAAGGCTGCGTTTGATAATATCTGTAGGTTTCTCTATGACCCATTCCAAATACTCTGCAAAACTGTCAAATAGTCTTGTAAAATTAGGTCTTTTACCAGGTCTTTTTTTACTCTTATCAGAGCTTGCACTATAGTAACAGGATATGAGGTGGTCATAAGGGTTTCTAACAACAGCAAATTTAACAAGACTATCAAAAACACCTTCCCCCAATTCTTCCTTATAGAAGTGCAATGGTACATGTCTACGATTCCAGGGATTGGCATGTTTACAGTCTTCAGCTAAAAGTAAACCATTTATAGCAGTTCCTGCATTTTTAGGGATGTGGACAAATAATAGGTTATGTTTTTTCATTCTTCTTTATCCCTAACATATACAGCATTTGAAAAATACTCACTCATCCAATAGCGGAACAAAGGACGAAAACTCCACGATGATAAAAAGTCAGTGGTTACAAGACTTTGGTGTAATTCATAAGGGTTGTTTCTTTTCTTTGCAGACTCTTCGTTTGAATCAAACTGTTCGGGTGTTTCTATGACAAACTGATTTCTGCAAACAGATGTTAATCTGTCTAGAACCTTGGTTAAATCTGGGAGTGTTAAATGCTCTACAACATGAATCATTGTTATTAAATCAAAGTTTTCTGTTGGCTCATAATCCCTTATGTCTATACAAAGGAATTGCCACTCAGTTCTGTTGGGGTAAACTCCTTGAATTTGTGTCAATAACGGTTGATGTGGGTTGATAGCAATAGCTTTCTCAAATGTTCTAGAATGGTATAGTTTTGGAAATGTATGAGCCGAACCCACATCCAAAGCGGTTCCCTCCTTGATTAGTAACTCATCAAGTCTTTTTAATCGGTCTTTTCTTTGTATGGTGGGTATAATTATCATTCTTCTGGAAGATGCTCAGCCCCTTTCGGTCGCTTGCCTCTACGCTCAACTGCTTCATGGTGATAGACTATGCTGCTGTCTGTCATTGCAAATCTTGCACCAGCTGCATGTACTCTATCGAAGAATCTGACATCTGGCGATTGCCCATCAACGCATTCTAATTCCCAAGGACCACATAACTCCCAATACTTACGATGGAAGAGGTAAGGCATTGTGGCACACTGTCTATATCCTTGGTCCGGTATTAGTGTGTCTGAGTACACTACGTTGTCTTCATAGTTTTTGTCATAGAGTTGAACGAACCGCCAACGATTGAATGTGCCCGGCTCCGGTATACCTAAATTTTCTGTGAGAATGCCTCGCACGGGTATAGGTGGTGTGGCTGCTGTAATATGAAGGCTGTTTATTACAACATTTTCAGAAGCATGTTTGGTTAAACCACCAAGCCAGTTAGGTCCAAAATAACAATCGGTGTTTACTAAACCAGCATATTCGTTGAGTTCAAAACCACAACTGAACCCCATATTCATCATTGCTCGCAAGTTTGGTACAAAACCAATGTTATTGTTGGTCTTGTAATCTAAAATATGGACAGTAATTGCGTCGGGGTAAGGCAAGTCTTCAATAATTTTAGGTAAGTCTCGCAGGTATTTTTCTACTCCCCTGCTTGCAAGCCATTTGACTATAACGTAGTCGAAGTTTATATGTCCCGAATTACTTAGTAAAGACATGTCTGAAAAACGCATCATATTTTCAGCAGTCGATACACAATTTACAATAGATACTCTCATGATTTTGCTCCTAATTTGTTAAACTTTTTTGATGTGGGCTATGGCTTCTATTATGCTATAGAAGTGAGAAATGTTATCATAAAAACCTTGAACAACTTTTCCCCCTCCCCACTGAACCATTTGATTAAAGTGGCTTCTTCTTCTTAGCATTGAGGCGGATCTTGCCTTTTTCCATTCTTCGTTTGTACCTTCCATATTGTCTAGGGGTTTTGATGCATCTATCGGCTCCTTATAGTGTATTGCAAAAATTCCATCTTTTTTCAGGGAGGGAATAACACCATTAAATTGCATTTGCAAATCGTGGTTGTTCATATGTGGGGCAACCCAAAGCGATAAAGCCAAATCAAAATGATCTGTAGGCAATTCATCGGGTGACGTGCAAAATAATATGCTTGTTTTGATGCTTTTAGCTGCTTCTAGAGTTATGTCTAAAGCAGTAACATCAGCAGTTTTTTCAATCATTTCATTAACCCAAACACCAGTACCAACACCAATACATAATATAGATGAATTGGGTTTTACAAGTTCCAAAACTTTTAGGGTATGTAAGTGCCCACCAATACCTGTCCCTGTTAATGCTGAAACATCTTGTTTTTTGTGGGCTTCATCCCAATTTGTCTTTTGCCAGTCTTCGTACTTCATTTTTACTCCTTAAATGGTTGGGGTTATTCGTTGAACCAATGGCTTAATCCTTGATGTTTGAGATAAGAAAAGACTTCATCATAATTTTCAATCGCTTTTCTTAATGGTCTTGTCTCTTGTTTTATTGTTACTGGTTGTATTTTTATTTGTGGAAGTTTTAGATGCCCCTGTATTCTGAAAAGAGTATTATCCCAATCTGTGTCCAACTCTTCATAAGTTATTGTAAATCTGTTGGGAAAGTGTTTGTTGATCTGCTCTTGTAGGAGTTGTGTTGCACCAAGAAATTCCAAAAACTCTTGCATGTGAATAAGAACAGGGCCGGGGTCTTTTGTTCTCTTTTTATGCACGTGATAGCTTCTGAGTATGACTCCTACTTTTTGGCTGAGATACCTTCTTAGTTGGTTTTCTCTATGCAAACAGAGTTGATAGTCATGTCTTTTTTCTATTCTGGGCCAAAACTCTTCAAAGGATAGAGGGCTTTGTCGCTTGAACCACCCCTCTCCAACTCTGTGCATTGTTGTTCCCCGGTGCGTGATTCCTTTCTCTTCAGTGTCTTGAAATAACTCCCAATTATCATAGTATTTTTTTGGGTTGTCTGGATTAGAAGCATAGAGGTTATAGAATTTGATGCAAGGGCGTTCATCTAGAGCATCTGTCAACATCATTGTCCCAGATCGAGTATCCGAAAGCAAAAGAAATGTAATTGCTTTAGCCATTTATTTTCTCCAAACTTTGTTGTGGTACATAAGGCCAAGGAGCTGTTGGTGAAAGCCATGACTCTTGTTTTAATATGCACCTTGCATGTCGATTGCGGTAACGAACTATGGAAGGTCCACATTGTTTATGTAAGTCTTTTGGTCTGGGGTGTTCTACATGATGCCCCACAATATCAACAAAATTGGGTTGCAATTTTAGACCCCTCATCAATGAGTCTGCGAAAGCGTTGTCATCGCTGCCCGGAGATTCATATAGTTCATCATTTCCGCCTGCTTTGTACATATCAGATCGAAGCAGCGAACCCAAAAAGAAAAAAGGTCTTCGTAATTTTGGACCAGTTAATTGGACTATTTTGGGCCATTGTTCCAAAGGTTTATGATTACCATCCTTATCAGTATTCCAGACTGTTGCAACTGAAAAAGTGTTTGGCTCCAATTCCATCGTTAGACGCTCTATAGTGTTGTTTGCGACGTGCAAAACCTCATCTGACTGACATATTAACACGTCGCCCTTAGCGGCTCTATAGGCTACGTTACGGGCCATCGAGGGGTTTCTGAACACTGGTTCTCTATCTATTCGTATATAACTTATCTTACCAAACTGTTGGCAAACGTCTACAGTATTATCTGTTGAGCCATCATCTACAACGATTACCTCCCAATCGAAAGGTATGTTTTGTCTGACGATGCTGTCGAGGGTTTTTGCGAGCCATGACGCTTTGTTGAAAGTTGCAATGCAAATGGAGCACTTCATCAAACAAACTCCTTATGTTCCAGACCATCAAACAGAGAGTTGAGTATATTATTGTAGCCGGTATAGTAGCAGGAAACGCACTTGGTTCTGAATGGTCTTATGGTTTTGTAGACCAAATCCAAATCTTTTGCAGACCCCATACACAATTCGTCGGGTAAATCTAACGCTTGTTCTTTCAGAGCGTACTGGACACCACAGCATAAATACATTCTGAAGTCTGGAGCAACAAGTGGTTTAACGTAACCAATCATACATTCAGTGCAACAGACTGGGTTGTTTCGGGGTTGATAGATTATCTTATCATCAATATCTTGTAGTGCTTCTCTGATTACTGTAAAGGTAGTGTCTACAGAGTTTACATCCAAAAGGTCTGCTACCA
>SDBV01004427.1_pt1 | contig 20227 bp, 19 predicted proteins | sample 2277081 | NCBI WGS metagenome assembly SDBV01 (sample SAMN10402039, study PRJNA504765) | marine sediment metagenome | isolation source: marine sediment core GS10_PC15, 223 cmbsf | place: Arctic Ocean: Southern Knipovich Ridge | collected 2010 | reverse complement strand
CAGCGACAATGTGACAATCGGCAGTAACTGCTATTTCTATCCCGGAGTGTTCATCGGACCCGACGCCCGGATCGGTGATGATTGCATATTCTACGCAAACGCTGTGATCTATGATAAGACGATAATCGGCAATCGCGTCATTGTCCAGTCCAACGCGTCCGTCGGAGAGGATGGCTACGGCTTTGCAACGCATGAGGACACGCATCACAAGATTCCACAGCTCGGACGCGCAGTTCTCGAAGACGACGTGGAGATCGGTTCGGGCTGTGCTATCCAGCGTGGGACTCTTGATGATACTGTAATCGGTCGAGGCTGTAAGATCGGCGATATGACCAACATAGGTCACGGTGTCAAATTGGGTCCGCACTGTCTGCTCGTTGGGCAGATCGCCATTGCAGGCTCGGCAGAGGTAGGGCATCACTGCATGATCGGCGGCCAGGTGGGTACTGTCGGCCATATAAAGATCGGCAATATGGTTAAGATCGCCGCCCAGGCCGGGGTGATAAACGATGTTCCGGACGGGGCAACGATCCTCGGCTCCCCCGCCATCGATGCCGACCTGGGGCGACGGGCGTACGGTTCGATCCAATACCTGCCCGAATTGAGAAAGAGGATTCGAAAGTTGGAAAAACGCCTGGATGATTACGACAAGTCCGGCCGTTAGCCTATGGATGAGAAGAATACATTAGGTTTAATCGCGGGCGAAGGCAGGCTTCCCTTTCTCATTGCCGACGGTGCAAGAGGCGCAGGCCTTCGCGTCGTCTGCATCGGCTTTGCCGGCAGCGTAAATCCTGAGTTGAGAGAACACGTTGATGTGTTTTTTACCGGTGCGGTTGCCCGGCCCGCCCGCTGGATGAAAAAATTGCGCGCTCATGGCGTCGGCAGGACCGTGATGGTTGGCACAATCGCCAAGACACGCATGTTCACCCCGTGGCGGATCGTTCGCTACATCCCCGACTGGCGGGCGATACGGATATGGTACTGGCGTTTGCGGGGCATGGACAAACGCAACGATACGGTCCTGTGCGCCATCGCCGACGAACTGGCAACCGGGCGTATCTACCTGGAGGACTCGACAATGTATTGCAAAGAGCATCTGGCGGGCGAAGGCGCAATGACCAAATGTCGCCCTGGTCCTTCGGTTCAGGGGGATATAGACTTCGGCTGGCCGATCGTCAAAAAGCTCGGCGATCTCGACATAGGCCAGGCAATCGCCGTCCGGGAGAAGGAAATAATCGCCGTCGAGGCAATCGAGGGCACGGCTAAGATGATAGAACGCGCCGGCAGCCTCTGCAGGAAAGGAGGGTGGACACTCATAAAGGCCGCCAAGCCCGATCAGGACATGCGCTTCGACGTGCCGTGTGTGGGACCCGATACGATCAAGAGTCTGGCGGCAAACGGCGGCAGGTGCCTGGTCGTTGAGAAAGGTAAAACGATCATCATCGACAAACCGCAGACGATTGAACTGGCCGACAAACTTGGTGTCGCAATTGTGGGCGTTTGAGCGAGCGTATTATGAGCTATACCACACGCCAGGCCGCTGATTTTGAGGTCTTTCGGATACGAGGCTGGAAACTCCGGATAAGCAGGCGTTTCCCGCCGCGTGCACTCGGTCGGCCGCAAGTGCGCGACGGGCATAACGGTCTGCGAGGACCGTTTGAGAGGGTAAGATCTTCGAGGTTCAGCAGGGTTTACCGTTGTCGAATCGGCTTTCTTGGAACGGTTCACAGTCTCTATCTCAAGCAGTATCTTCATCGTTCGGCCTGGGACATTCTCAAACACCTCTTTCGCCCAAGCCGCGCCCAACGGGCCTTCAAAGCCTCACTGATGTTAGCTGAAAACGGCCTGTTGAGCCCGGAGGTGATTGCCGTCGGCGAACTCAAATACGGCCCGATCTGCGCCCGAACATTCCTGATCACGCGCCAACTGGCCAACGCCCGCAGTGCCGCTGCATTGCTTGGGGATTTTGCCGGCCGGCCGGACAAGACACAAGCCAAACGCGATCTCATTGCCGCACTCGGCGAAACGGTCGGCAGAATGCATGCGGCGGGGATTTTTCACGGTGATCTTCGACCGGGAAATGTCTTCGGTGAGAATACATCCGAAGGCTGGCGTTTCTTCCTTCTTGACAACGAACGCACGAGAAGATTCCACCGTTTGCCGCATCGCCTGATTGTCAAAAACCTCGTCCAGATCGGCATGTTAGGCAAGCAGATTCTCACACCGACAGATCGCATGAGGTTTCTCAAGTCCTATCTTGCCCGGAATACCCGCCTTGGCGCCGATTACAGGAAACTTGCCGCCAAAGTGTTCTCCAAAACCCAGGCCAGAATGGCGGAAAAAAAGCCTCTCGACGATGTCACTGGGCAGCACTGAAGACTATTTCGATCCCGTGGCAGGGAAACGCATAACACATATTCTCTTCATAAAACTCCTGCAGAAGGTGGTGGCGATTGACGAGCCATCCGAACAGTTTCTTCCAGGGGTTGAGCAACTTAAACGCCGACCGGAATACTAATCGCTGCGATATTACCCGAATTCGCAGACTCGTGTAGTAGTCGGGAACTTTTCTTTTCAACTGGTTTTTGCTCTCGACGAAATAATAAAAAGTATACAGGCCGAAAAAGCGCTTGTGCGTGAAGTCGGAATAGTAATAAGGATTGGAAAAATGCGGCACAAAAATATGCGCTGTGCCGGTATCTTTCAGCACCCTGACAATCTCGCTCATAAGATGTTGGAAATTCTCGATATGTTCCAGAACGCTTCTGCAGTGAATTTCATCAACTGACTTATCCGGCAGAAAACCGAGCCCTTCCTCGATATCAGCGACTATGTTGACATGAGGCATGTCGGCTTTGTCTATAGTTATTCTGCCGGGTCTTTCCTTTCGCCCGCAACCTAACTCAACAATCAGAGGATCGGGGCCGTTAATTCCGGCTTCCAGGTCTATTCTTATCAATGGTCGCATCATTACCGCCCATATAATTATGTTGCCACATTTTTTATCATGTCCACCAGTTGTGCGCCAAGGATCCTGGTGTCGAAGTCGCAAACGTGCCTGCGTCCCTGCCGCCCCATACGCTTTCTAAGCTCACCATCACATATGAGCCGGGAAATGTTTCGGATCCAATCGGATTTGTCGGCCGCGATATAGCCGCTTGTCTCATGTTGAACATACTCAGCATTAACTCCGACAGGTGAAGTGACCACCGGCAACGAAGCGGCCTGGTACTGAAGAATCTTAAATCCGCACTTGCCGCGTGTATATCTGTTGTCCGGCAACGGCGCCAGCCCGATATCGCTCGTAACGAGGTCGGCGCCCTGGGTTTCGAGAGACCACCGGCGTTTCTCCACGGGCATGTTCGGCAGGTCGAAAAACTCATCGCATATTATTCTCAAAACGACATTGTCAAACCGAGAACCGATTTCGTCAAGTACATCTTTAATTTCCGCAAGATATCCAAGCGTACTTTTGCTGCCTATCCAGGCAAGTCTTATCTTGCCGTCTTTTTCCTGTTCGGCCGGCAAATCATATTCGTCGAGGCAGAGTCCTGTCGGCAGAATCTCGACATTGGCGCTAAATTCTCTTGCATGTTCTGCGAGATATGTGTTGCCGGCTATGACCATATCGGCCAATCCGACCGTTCTTTCAAAAGGCTTTGTATGCTTGCGACGGTTCGGCTCTTGTTCCGGATGTCTGTCGTCATACATGACCGCGTCGTCAAAATTAAAAATGACTTTTTTCGCACAGCGATTCAGCCAAAAGGCGTCGAAAACATTCAGCGTTTTTTTGTGCAGCAGGACAACGTCAAAATCCGAACACCGATTCAATAATTTCCACCGCGCCAGGCTGCCGTGAGGATAAACAACGCACTTGCAGTCAATACCATTGTCCTGCAAAAATTCCAGATAAATCCCTACTCTCTGCCTGAAACTCGGCCGGTTGGGATTATTTGTTATAACCATCAATTTCATAAAATGCGATTTTCAAAAACACGTTTCATACAAAAACTCACCGCCGTTGAAAGCTTTCTTGTATAATTACTTTAATCCAGTACAGCAACGATTTGACATTGAGGTAGTGTTTCACGGACTTCGCCAGGTAGGTACGCGCCCTTTGGTAATCGTTCTCTTTTAGAGCACATAACCCGACCCGGTATTCTTCTTTACTTAGTCGTCGCATAGCTGCTCGCTTCGGCACAACTTTGGCGCCCCCCTTTTCGTAGTAGAACCGCTCAAGAACCTTAAGTTCGGCAAGCCGATTCTCGAAAGACCTGCCTGAAAGGTTGCCTGCATGCCGACGCCTCTTGAATACAGGCCCCGCTAAAGCAACAAACCGGTACTTTAGTGAAAGTCGAAGCCACAAGTCATAATCGGAGCACACCTTCAAAGAGGTATCAAACGCCGTATCCTGTAATATTCGTCTTGGGAACATAGTGCCGCAGGAGTGAATAAAAATGTTCTGGAAAAGATGTTTTGTCACGTATCCGCTGTAAAGTCGTCTCTTACATTTCCCATAGACCCTTCCATTTTTGTCTATTCGCAGATATGAGCCATATACTATTACATCTTCTTTTTCCCGCTTGATAACATCCATCATCCGTTCGAGAGCATCCGGCATCAGCAGGTCATCGGAGTCTATGGACGTTATGTACTCGGCCTCGGCCAATTCTATGAGCCTGTTTCGCGCCGCTGCATCGCCGCTGTTTTCCTGCCGGTAATACCTGACAGGAAAATCAAGCTGTTTTATCATTTCCTCTGTCCCGTCAGTCGAGCCGTCATCGACTATAACAATCTTATAATCTTTATATGTCTGCGCAAATACACTGGCCAGAGTTTCTTTAAGATACTCTTTTCTGTTATACGTTGGAATGCAAATACTGACTTTTGCCATTTGCCTGTAAAACATCCGGGTAAAATTCAATCCGCCGCCTGAAACTCGGACGATCGGGATTATTTGTCAAAATGAGTAATTTCATAGAATCGCTGTCCAACAGATCGTTGAACATGGTCTGCCCCAAATATATCAAATATACCGGCAGCACATCTATTCTGTTTTTTTGACGGCTCGAATCATACCAAAATCGCCCGTTTCTAATGAGACGGTTTTTTGTTTGAAGAGAACAAAACCGTTTCTTTTGAGGATATCCACTATGCCCACATCATAAGAAAAATGGTATTCGAGTATGATGATTTCGATATTTCTCAGTATTCCTTTTGAATCTAAACTCTCAAATATCTCCATTTCGGATCCTTCTGTATCGCATTTAATAACAATCCTGCTATCCTTATGCTGCTCAATAATAGCGGTTATCTCTTTTGCGGCATCTCTTATTTGTACGACTTCTTGTCTGGTTCCGTACTTCGGGTTATGAGAAATCTCATCAAGCAGTTTCACAGTACTCATTCGTCCCGGCGCTTTGGAGTAATACTCAAAGCTAAGCTCTTTATCTTCGTTACCAAGACCATAGTTGTGAGGATGTATCTTGTTGGAATATTTCTTATTAATGCCAAAATTGAAGATTGCGTGATCAAAAGTCGGCTTAAAGGGCTCGAAGCCGTAAACGTCCTTTACATCCCCTCTTGCCGCAAAATACAAAGACGCCAACCCAATATTCATACCAATATCAATAACTACTGCCGAATCACCAATGTCAAAATGATATTCATCATTATTAAATATCTCTTCTGCTATTAAACTTCCATCACCATCAAATATATGCCCTAAATTCAGGTCATTGACCTCAACAACTTTGACACCCTCAATTTCATTCATCTTAAATTTGCCGCACTTTTCCAATCTGGCGAGCCGTTTTTTATATCTCTTGTGCGAGTTCAAGCGGTTTCTGATTTTTCTGTAAAGATTCATTTGCATCAGTTCAGATTTTAAGCAACATTTCTTGGAACTCACAATGACAAGTAATTTCATAGTATCGTTTTTGTAATTTGTCTTTGATATTCGGGGTCTTCCAACTGACGAATTTTTCTGCCCTTTTTGCCGCTGTCTACATACTTAAACTCCAGCGGTGCGCCCAATTCAACTTCCTTTCTCAAAAACCATTCATAGTCCAAATCAAGCGCTCCGATATCGATTGCCTGATAACCCCTGCTGCATAAGTCATGACTCAAAACGGTTGCCGTTGGCCCAAGAGCTATCAGTATGAGTTTATCCTTACCGACATCATTGAAAGCGGACAGAATCTCGTCGTATTTATCGAATGCGTTGCGAGCGGGGCAGAGAATCCGGGATATCGATGCAGCGCCGTCCAACAGATCGTTGAACATGCCGAATCGTGTTCCGTGTCCTTCGCATATAACAATGTCTCTATCCGACCATATCTTCTTGATTTTCTCATAATAGGCGCCGCATTTTTTGTAATGCTCGTCGGTTTTATTGTAGTGCATATAAACTCTGCCAAAAAACGCATCATAATAAACACGGTTCATATCAAGATAAGAATATATCGTCTGCCTTTTTCGCGACATGCATTTTCGCCAAAAATCAGTCGCTGCCGGTATATAATTCTCCATAAAACCAAAACAAGGCGGCAGCCCAATCAGTAAATTCGGGATATCTGACGCAATCACTTCTTTTAGTCGCCGGGCAAGCTCGGGTGAGCGCTTCTGGTAATTAATACGGCCGCCGTCCATAAGAACAAATTCTCCATCCCCAAAACGAGAAAGAGAGCTCTTATCTTCTAATATCTTATCAAGTGTTTCATCTACGGTCCTGATTACAGGCATCTCAACAGAGAGTCCGGCATTGGCAATTTTATCGTATAGCTCGTAAGGCAGATTATCCAACTCATATCGAACCTTCGCAATCTGTTTATGTGCTTTAGTCGAATAGAAAAGCCGCTTCTTAAAACGGGATAATTCCTTTTCAATCTTTTTTACTATCATGTTTTAGCCTCAAGCTACAAACCGGAAGTTCTTCATTTCTCAAACCAGTGTTATTACTTGAACAATATGTCCGTCTGACAATCTAATTGCTTTATATCTACCCTGTCTTTCCCAAAAGCAGTATAAGATTCGTACCCCCATGAAGACATATAATCTTCGAGTTTGGAAATATCCATGCCTAAATCTTTGTAAACACGGGGTGTTATTTCAACAAGGATTGGCGGCAGGTTACTTTTTTGCTTTTCAAAAAACCGAGAGGCTCCTTTGAGGACGGGGAACTCGTACCCTTCTACGTCGATCTTTATGAAATTGGGGCGTATTTCCTTTTCTTCCAGATATTCGTCTAATCTCTTTGTCGGCACGACAATCGTTTTGGCGATCATATCCTTTTGTACAAATCCGTCAACCATGGAATTTGCTCCGATATTGGCATTTACTGCAACATCAATATTATTAGCCGCGTCATGTTCTCCCAAGGCAAAGTTGTTAGGATATATTTTGTGTCCGGGATTTAACTTCGGTAACTGAGACAAGTATTCAAAATAAACCGGAACCGGTTCAAAGCTGTGAACTTCTCCTGCTGTCCCAACCTTCCCTGCTCCAATTGCAGATATGTAGCCTATGTTTGCCCCAACATCAACAAAAACGTCGCCTTTACTTAAAAAACGTTTGACTGCTTCCTGGACGGTAAACTCAAATAGTCCATGGTATATTTTTTTCATGTAAGGGCTAAATGAAAAATCAAAAGCAAAGTTCACACCGTTAAGCCGCTTTTGCTTTACACCTGACAGGCGGGCAGTCTTATAGCAAAGTTTACGCCATTTTCTTTTGTAATACAGAATCGAACTCATAGAGGGTTTTAATTTCATCGACATCTACAGATCTCACTCGAAATTTCACATAAACAACCGTATACCCTCGCACAGATACACCTGTGCCCGGGAACCGGTCTGATTTTTCAATAGAATATAATATATGGCGGTTCTATACAACCGTTTCTTTATTATTCCGCCAAATTATGCACAGATTTCAAAATACTTCGCATAAAAAACTTGATAAAGACTATAGGTCAAATTAGAGTACGCAAAGAATCCTTTGAAAAGATAGATGGTCTTAAATGGCAAAGCAGGGTTGGAATAGTATTAGCAACTTTTAGAAAGGATAGAGCTACTCGTGAAAAAAATGACTATCTTACATAAACTTGCGGGTTTTATCCCCAGAACTGCCTATCACCTGTACATCGATGTTTCTCATTGTAACCTAAAGTGCCCGATGTGTCCCCGTGGCGGTGTAAACGGTTTACAGAACCCAGATAAGGGATTGATGGAATTTGCTTTATTTAAGAAGATTGTGGATAAATTCATAACGGACCGGGTCCGTATAGACGGGATTGCAATTGGCAATTGGGGCGAGCCGTTATTAAACCCTGATTTGCCAAGGGTGATTAGTTATGCGAAATCACATCCTACTGCCATGAAGCCAAAAACCCGTGTGTCTGTAAACACAACCTTAAACTGTTCGCCAGACCCTCTCGAACTGTTAAAATCAGGTGTTGATTCGATTGTAATATCAATGTCCGGGATGACACAGAAAGTTTATTCCATAAACCACAGAGGTGGCAACATCGAAATAGTCTTAAAGAACATTATGGAACTTGTTGGAATTCGAAAGAGGGAAAAGCTTGAAAAAGTCAAGCTAAGAATCATCTTTCATCATTATATCTATAACAGCAAGGATGAAGAATTGGCCAGGGACTTCTGCTTGAAGCACGGATTACGTTTTACTGTTAGCCACCCATCCATCATTAGTGTTGAAGATGCCATTAATTTTTCCAAAGACAAAGAACGCTTGGGGAATTTCTATCGCAAATTCATTGATTTGGACAAAGAAATAGCTCTCATGAAAACGATGGATTACGATAGTATTAAGGACTGCCATCTCCGCAAGAAACGTGTAACTGTAAATTTTGACGGTCAATTGTACAGGTGTTGCGAAGTTTTCGAGAAAGAGTATTTCATGGGTTCCATTTTTGATTTCAATATAAGAGATATACCTGACATTGGCAGTGACATTTGCAGAAGATGTGCCGAGACTCCTATTAGCTGGCGCCCATAGTAGAAGTGAAAAACTCAAAACTGGTAGAATTTAGGAAGCCGCATTATGCCAACGGCCGGTACACATCTATCCTCCAAATCTGAACGTTACTATCAAAGCACTCGCGAAGATATGTTGGATTTTATACCGACCGGTATAAAAAAGACTTTGGAATTCGGTTGTGGCCAGGGCAATTTCTCCGCATTACTGAAGGATACATTGAATGCTGAAACATGGGCGGTTGAGATTAACGAAAAGTGCGCACAGGAAGCAGCAAAGAAATTGCATAAAGTAATCAATGCTGATGCCTGCAAATCCCTTGAAAAACTACCTGATAACTATTTTGATTGCATAATTTGCTTTGATTTCCTGGAACACCTGGTGGATCCTTATTCACTACTGACTTTGCTGAAAACCAAACTAATGAAGGATGGCGTCATCGTAACTTCAATTCCGAATATCCGATACTATACTGTGTTCAGGGACTTCGTATTGCATGGCAACTGGGACTATAAAAGCCAGGGCATCATGGATCAGACTCACTTAAGATTCTTTACACGCAAAAGTATCATAAAGACATTTCAACAGCTTGACTTTGAAATACTGACAATGAAGGGAATTCATCCTACTTCGAGCAGTACCTGTAAACTGCTGCAATTGCTTACTTTTGGTTTTTTTTCAGACATCAAGTTCAAGCACTTTGTCAATGTCATAAGACCCAGGTCCCAGGCAGATTGATATGAAGCTTTCGATTATTATAGTGAGTTGGAATGTAAAGGATGATGTGCTGGCATGCCTGTCGTCTTTAAGGCAAAACCCCCTGTCGCCGCCTTTCGAGCAGATAGTCATTGACAATAACAGCTCCGACGGAACCGCAGACTTCGTCAAACAAAACTACCCCGAAGTTACCCTGATTGCAAACCAGGACAACCTCGGCTTCGCAAAAGCAAACAACCAGGGCATAGCGCTTGCAGCGGGCCGGTACGTATTACTCCTCAATCCCGATACAATTGTCCACCCCGGTTCTTTGGATATTTTAGTAAAGTTTTTAGATGACAATCCTGATGTCGGGGCTTGTGGCCCCAAATTGTTGAACAATGACGGCTCCCCGCAGGCATCGGTTAGAAGATTTCCTACGTTTAGAGGAGTGTTGTACAGCCATACTGTCTGTAGATTACTGGGTCTGTTCAGAACTCAACATCGTGAGTGGATGATGAGGGATTTTGGCTACGACAAACAAACCGACGTTGACCAGATCATGGGCGCCGCCATGATGGTCAGGAACTCTGCGATTGAAGAAGTCGGGCACCTGGATGGGGACTTTTTCATGTATTTTGAGGAGGTCGATTGGTGCTATCGAATAAAACAGGCCGGCTGGCGGATTGTATTCCTGCCTGACGCCGTGCTTACCCATCTCGGTGGACGTTCGTCATCGCAGGCGCCCTTAAAAAGAATAATGATGCTGAAGAGCCTCCTGGCTTTTTTCCGCAAACATCGTCGGGCTTCCGCCGCCTGCGCATTCACTATCACGTTCAAGTTCGCTTTGATTCTGCGGAATATATGTCATTTCGTGATCGGGATATTTACGTATATTTTCGCTGCCGTCATAATGGACGCCAGGAGAAGAGAGAATGCGGCAAAGAGAGTCAAATTGCACTCACTTCTGCTTTCAAAATATCTCTGGCATATAATTAAAATGTGATTTCTGTCCGACTAACGCCACGGGGCCGAATAATCCCCGTTGGCAATGACATCGAGTGTGTATTGTGCTATTTTGCCCCCGTTAAACTCCGCATGAACATGTTCCATTCCGCTGTCCGCGATTTTGAGTCTCTCGTCTTCGTGTTTAAGATACCAGTCAGCCAACTCAAAGAACTCGTCCGCCGTATCAAAATACCTCAGATGAACACCGTCCTTGAAAAGCAGATCGGAATCCGGCACACGTTTGGCGAGGACAAAAGTACCGGATGCAAGATAGTGTGTGAGACGATCGGAATGGTACAGGTTGACATCGTTAACTGCGTTTATACTTAATGCCACGCGAGCCCCGCTGATCGCATACTGGTAGTTAATCCCGCCTATTCTGGGCCGACCAAGACAGCCATAAAAAGTACAATTGTCCATCTCGGCAAGTCTGTTTATTATTTGAACTCTCATCGGGTCAGTCGGATATTTACGCGTCTCCTTGGTTTTCCCCGAAAACATTATATCGGTTTTCCACTTCTCCGAAACCTCGTAACGATATTCATAGTCAGGGTCGCACGGATTAGGCATAAATGCACAGCGGACTCCCATTTTTCTGTATACATCAAGCCATTTGCCGTCATTAGTGGCCAGGATAAGGTCGAGTTTTGAACCTATCTCCACTCGATTCTTTTGATACTCAGGCCACGGGTCTCCGTCACAACCGTAAACGAAAGCATCAGGAGCGGCTTGCCGGATCAATGCAATCGTTTCGACGTCCAGAAAATTAGCAAATGAAATGTGAACGATGTCCGGATCATAGCTCTTTAACTGTCGAACCAGAACTTCGTCTACCTGGTCCTTGCACCAGCGGCGACTCAGGATTTTACTCTTGACCGGGGCGGTTTGCCAAAAGGCGCCGCCATAGTCGAACCGGTGAACATCGTGGCCAAGCCTTATAAAGCCCTTGACTTGTTTGCGAATCCCGGACAATAAGAACTTGTCGGAACAGGCCTTCATATCTTCTACAATGAAAATACGTTTGGCTTTGGGCATTTCATCTCCTTTTGCGCCAATTCACCCCAGGGTCGCTGTTGGCGTACTCACCCTGCAACGCATAAAGCGTGGTCCTGCAATCAACGTGATCAATTCTTTCCCTTTCCAGCCTCCTGAGGTACCATCAACTGTGTTTCGTAGAGATTTCGATACAGCATGCATCCGTCTATCAGCTCACCATGTGTCCCTTGCGCAACAATGCGCCCGTCGTCCATAACCACGATCAATTCGGCGGATATCACCGTGCTGAATCTGTGGGCGATGACAAAACACGTCCGGCCCGCCATCAAGTCCTCCAGCGCCGCGTGAATCTTCGCTTCGCTGTCTGCGTCTACCTGGCTCATTGCCTCGTCGAAAATGAGAATCGCGGGATTCTTCAAAATGGCCCTGGCAATCACAATTCGCTGAAGCTGCCCCCCGCTGAAGCCCGAGCCCTGTTCGCCGATCATCGTGTCATATCCATCGGGAAGCGGGTCGATAAATTCGTGGCAATACGAACGCTTCGCCGCGGCAATTATCTCTTCTCTCGTGGCTTTTGGTTTGCCGTATGCAATATTGGCTGCGATCGTAGCGTTGAACGTGACCACATTCTGCGTCACCATCCCGATCTGATCGCGCAGGCTCCTCAACGTGCCGCGCCGAATGTCGGCGCCGTCCAGGAGAATTTGCCCGCTGTCAACATCGTAAAACCTCGGAATAAGATTCACAAGCGTAGTCTTGCCCGATCCGTTGGGACCGACAACCGCCACCCTCCGACCGGCGTTGATCGTAAGGTTTATCCCATTCAGTGTCGGTCCGTCGTTACCCGGATAACTAAAGGCAATATCCCTGAACTCCAGCGTGCTGCTTAGCGGCGCCAATTCGATGGCGTCGGCATCTTCGTGCTCGACAGGCTCATCTATAATGCCATAGACCCTTTCGGCCGCAGCATTTGCCTGCTGAATCTTGTTCCAGACGTCGCTCACTTTCCGGATCGATTCAGCGGACGTCCCCAACAGAACAAGCAGGGTAAGAAACTCGCTTACGCCCATGTCCATGTTAGGGTTGAACACCCATCGCGAACCCACAATAAGCGCCGCCGCCATGGCAATCATCCCCAGAACCTCCATCAGCGGGTTGGTGGCTGCTTGCACTTTGGCAATGCGAAGCACCTGTCTGAGGAAGCGTCTGTTAACCGCCGAGTATGCATTTGCCTCGTGTTTCTGTCGATTATATACCTTCACCACGCGAAGCGCGTTAATCGCCCCCTGCAGCCTGCCCAACATAACAGCACTGCTCATCAGGGATCGCTTGGTCGCTTTTTTTATTTTCTTGCCTAACAACCCAAACATCCAGATTGTAACCGGCGCACACGTCAGGAAGATCAGTGTAAGCTGCCAACTGAAAATTGCCGCGCCCGCAAGACAGCCCATCGCTTTTAACGGCTCCCGAAGGGCCTTGCCCAACAGAATCTTGACACCTTTACCCACTGACGACGTGTCACCGACAATTCGACTTATCGTGTCGCTCGTACCCTTCACTGCGAAAAAGCCAACCGGAACATCCATCACATGGGCAAATGCGTCGTTGCGCAAGTTGGCGATGGAAACCTGAACGACTTTCTCGGCAAGGTAGCCCTGCCAGAACCGTGCCAGGCACCTGGCGACAGTGACGCCTGCCATTACGAGAATGATGAAGCGAACAGCACGAGCCTTGTTGGTGCTCGCCTGGTCCCGCGGGAGAAAACTGACCGCCCACTGGGCATAATCGGCAAGACCCACTTTCATTCTGCGCGACAGTTTGTCGGACGGCTGAGTCGCCAGGTCAACCTTAAACGCCTCTGCCTCAATGCCTTCTTTATCGCGGAGAATCTCAATTGTTATGGGCTGATCCTGCCCGAACATGGCAAGTTCCTCGAGCAGTTTGACGGAGCTGATTGAGTCCGAATTGCTCTGCCTCATGAACTTTCCCGCACCGACAATCCTGTCCCACTGTCGGACACCGGCCTCGCCCGCAGGACTGTTCGGGTCCACGCTGGTTACACGAAGATAAAAAGCTATTTCGCTCTCGCTGTCAACATAGTCGGTCGTGTCGGGCACATAGAAATCCATACCATACCGGCTGTCGCACGTCTTCCGGTCGATCCACCCGTGCAGACCCTCTTCACCCATCATAACCTTCAGCAGCGGCATGATAGTCATGAAACTAAGCGAAAACAGCACCCCAATCAGTACTGCACTGACAACAATCACAACAAGCCGAGGCCACTGAGGCCAGACATAGCGGAATATTCGGGTGAATGAATGTATATTATGGTCATCCATGCCGTTATCTCCGATCAACAATCCAACGTACGTACGCAAAACATCTGCGAAACGGATATTCTCCCGAATCCGGGCGGAATGTCAAGCCTTACCTCTGCCAAAAGACAAAAAGCAGTGCAAGTCGCGTTTGTAGCTAACGTTAGTGGCACGGCCATCTTGGCCGTGTTCGCCACGGGCTGGAAGCCCGTGCCACCATCTCATCTGTTGCCGTACATCTCCTGGTAATAGGTCTGGTATTGGCCGGAGACGATATTGTTTAACCAGTTTTTGTTGGCGAGATACCAGTCAATGGTCTTTTCGATCCCCACCTCGAACGTCACAGAAGGCGCCCAGCCAAGCTCGGTCATAATCCTGCTCGAGTCTATCGCATAACGCCGGTCGTGCCCGGGCCTGTCTTTGACATGCCTGATCAGGTCTTTGCTCTTGCCCAGGCGATCCAGGATCGATCCCACCACCTCGAGATTTGTCTTCTCGTTGTTGCCGCCGATGTTGTATGTCTCCCCCGGCGGCGCCTCGGTCAGGACCTTCCACACGGCCGTGCAGTGGTCATAAACATAAAGCCAGTCGCGAACGTAAAGCCCGTCGCCGTATATCGGCAGCTCCTTGTCGTTAAGAGCGTTGTTAATCATCAGCGGAATCATCTTTTCGGGGAACTGGTACTCGCCGTAGTTGTTCGAGCATCGCGTGATATTGTATTTCAAACCCCAACTGTGACCGAACGCGCTGACAAGGTGGTCGGCCGCCGCCTTGCTGGCGGAATACGGCGAGTTCGGACTTACCGGAGTTTGCTCAGTAAACAAGCCGTCAGCGCCTAACGAACCATATACCTCATCCGTGGAAATCTGCACGAATTTGTCCAAGTCCTTTTCAAGCGCGATCTTGAGCAGTGTCAGCGTCCCCGATACATTCGTTTCGATGAATATGCCCGGATCGACAAGGGACCTGTCAACATGACTTTCAGCGGCAAAATTGACTATCGCCTCGATGTCATAATCGCCGATCACCTTTTCCATCAGCCCCGCATCGCATATGTCGCCCTTGACAAACTTGTGATTGCCGTTGTCCATGAACCCTTCCAGGTTCTCGAGGTTGCCCGCATAGGTCAGATCGTCCACGTTGACAACCAGGTAGTCGGCATGCTCGCTGAGCACCATCCGCACAAAATTGCTTCCGATGAATCCCGCTCCGCCGGTAACAAGTATTCGTCTCATAAACGCTCCAGAAATTCTTCCAGGGGCCCCTGCCACTCCCTGATGGGCTCTGACAACAGCCTTTGGATCTTTTCACAATTGAATCGACTGTTCAACGGCCTCTGGGCCGCGGTTACGTAGTCGCTCGTCTTGCACGGTTTTATGTCAATGTCAACGCCGAGTTTCTCAAAAATGAACCTCGCCTGATCATATCGGCTCACCTGCCCCGCCGCGGCGAAATGATACAGCCCCTCCGGCGGATTATCCCGGCTCAACAGTTCACAAACAGCCCCGGCGACTTCCATCGTCGCCGTAGGCGAACCGATCTGGTCGTCTATAACCTTAAGCTGCTTTCTCGTTTTCGACAACTCAATCATCTTGCTCACAAAATTATTTCCCGCCGCCCCGTACGTCCACTGAATGCGAATAATGCAATGCCTGCACCCGCCGGCAGTCAGCAACTGTTCACCCTGGTACTTCGTCCTGCCGTAAGCACCTAAGGGATTCGGCGCGTCCTGCTCGACATAAGGACCGCTCTTTCGCCCGTCGAAAACAAAATCGGTGCTTATGTGCACGACATACGAGTCATTGGCTTTCGCCAGGTCGCCTAATCGCCCCACTGCTGCGGCGTTGACATCATAAGCCGATTCAGCCTGAGATTCCGCACCGTCGACATTCGTGTATGCGGCACAATTGATTATCACATCCGATCGCCCTGCCGCTGCGCGAAGTTGTCCGGCGTCGGTGATATCAAAATCGGGAAGATCGAAAACCTCCACACCGAACCCCGCCTGCCCCAGCGTCCTTTCCAGATCGGTCCCTAACATCCCCCTGCCGCCCAACAGCACTACCTGTCCCGCCTTTTCCGTCATGGGCCTCCCTCGAAACGCGGCAGTTTTTCGGCGCCGATGTCCCTGAGCCTCGGCAGCTTCACATCCTTCTCTGAAAGCAGGGGTCCGTCCACAGGCCAGTCAATACCTATGTCCGGGTCGTTCCAGATGATCCCTCTGTCGGTGGCGGCATTGTAGTACGCCGTGCACTTGTACGCAAATCTTGCCGTATCGCTGACCACACAGAACCCGTGCGCAAACCCCGGCGGGATGTAAAGCTGTTTGTGATTACCCTCGGACAGCATCAGGTCAACATGCCTGCCGAACGTCGGCGAACCCGCACGAATATCAACCGCCACATCAAACACCTCGCCGGAGACAACGCTCACAAGTTTACCCTGCCCGTGCGGATCTTGAAAATGCAGACCACGCAGGATCCCCTTCTGCGAAAATGACACATTGTCCTGGCAAAACGTCTCCCTGATCCCTGCCTCTTCGTACCGCGACTGGCTCCATGTCTCCAGGAAATACCCCCGGTCGTCGGCAAAGACCTTCGGCTCAAAAACAACGACGCCCTCTAACTCGGTTGCTGTAACATTCATCAGTCTTTTCCACTCTCGACAAGATCAATAAGATACTGTCCGTAATGGTTTTTCTTCAAAGGATTCGCTAATTCCAGCACCTTCTCGGCGTCGATAAAACCAAGATGCCACGCAATTTCCTCCGGACACGCTATCATCAGCCCCTGTCGCTGCTGAACCGTCTGAACGAAGTTTGCCGCATGCAGCATCGAATCAGGCGTTCCCGTGTCCAGCCATGCCGTCCCGCGCCCAAGCACCTCCACAGCGAGACTGCCCCTCTCCAGATAAACATTGTTGACGGCGGTAATCTCCAGTTCACCACGAGCAGACGGCTTGATATCAGCGGCGATCTCTGTAATTCCCGAGTCATAAAAATACAACCCAACGGCGGCGTAGTGAGATTTCGGATGCTCTGGTTTTTCCTCTATGGAAACCACCTTGCCCGAATCATCAAACTCTATCACGCCGTATCGCTGCGGATCGCTCACCCTGTATCCGTATATCATGGCCCCCGAGGTCGTCTTGGCCCCCCTCTTTAGTGACTCCGCCAATCCGTGGCCATAAAAAACATTGTCGCCGAGAATAAGACCCGCCGCCCCACCATTAATAAACCCCGCCCCGATGATAAACGCCTGCGCCAGCCCTTCGGGCCGGGGCTGTGCGGCATAGTCCAGACTGATCCCCCACTGCGACCCGTCGCCCAACAAATGCCTGTACAAAGGCAGATCGGTCGGCGTCGAAATAACCAGTATCTCGCCAATGCCCGCCAACATCAGCGTCGTCAGCGGGTAGTAGATCATCGGCTTGTCATAAAGAGGCAACAACTGCTTGCTCACCGCCTGAGTTATCGGATAAAGCCGCGTCCCGCTGCCTCCGGCAAGGATAATACCCTTCATTTTCTAAAAGCTCCCTTTCCTCAAACACCGGACTCAATGTGTCTCCAGCCAGGATCACACGCACAAAACTCACTCAGCCGGAAAACACCTGCCATTGTAAGCACGGTGCAGATTGTAACGTTCGGCCATCCGCAAGTCAATGCCCAGAATAATCCTGTCAAACGACGAACATTCCACGCCCACGGACCATATCTTCGTTTGTCGTTACTTTATCGGATTGACAGCCGACAAGATTCCGATACAATACTGTGTCATGGTAAAATATGAATTTGCAAGCTAATAGGAGTTTGTGTGCAATGAGTTCGGCACTGAGTCATCTTGATAAACTGGAGAATCAGAGCATCTTTATCATTCGAGAGGCCTACAGCCAGTTTCGGGACGTTGCGATACTCTGGTCCATAGGCAAAGACTCGACATGTCTGCTCTGGCTGGTCAGAAAGGCGTTTTTCGGCCGGATTCCCTTCCCTGCCCTGCATATCGACACCGGCTATAAATTCAAGGAAATCTACGAATTTCGGGACAAATACGCCAAAGAATGGAATCTCGACCTCCTCGTCACCCGTAACGAAGAGGCAATTGCCGCAGGAATGGGCCCCGACAAGAGCAAGTTTAACTGCTGCAACGACCTAAAGACCGTCGCGCTGAAGCAGGCAATCGCCAAACACGGTTTCAAGGCCCTCTACCTCGGCATCCGCCGCGACGAGCACGGAATTCGCGCAAAGGAGCGGGTTTTCAGCCCGCGGGACGAAGATTTTGAATGGGATTACAAGAACCAGCCCCCCGAGTTATGGGACCAGTACAAGACAAAAGCCGCCGAAGAGGAACACATCCGCGTCCACCCCCTCTTAGGCTGGAGAGAGATCGACATCTGGGAATACGTCAAAAGAGAGAATATCCCCACCACGAGCCTCTACTTCGCCAAAAACGGCAAACGCTTTCGCAGCATCGGCTGCGAGACCTGCTGCGGACCCGTCGATTCCGATGCCGACACGATTGACAAGGTCGTCGACGAACTCAAGACCACCAGGATCTCCGAACGCAGCGGCCGGGCACAGGACAAGGAATCCGACTACATGATGCAGAAATTAAGATCGTTAGGGTATATGTAATATGGATGAAGTGCTCAACTTTGTAATCGTCGGCCATGTCGATCACGGCAAATCAACTTTGATCGGGCGGCTCCTTTATGACACCGAATCGCTGCCGGCGGACAAGATTGAAGAAATCAAGAAAGCCTCCGAAGGCCTCGGCAGGGACACCGAATTTGCATACCTGCTCGATCATCTCGAAGAGGAGCGCAAACAGGGCATCACCATCGACACGACCCAGGTATTCTTCAATACCGACAAGCGGCGATATGTCATAATCGACGCGCCCGGCCATGTCGAATTCGTCAAGAACATGATAACCGGCGCCTCCCAGGCCGAAGCCGCCGTCCTCATCGTCGACGTCGGAGAAGGCGTCAAGGAGCAGACAAGGCGACATTCGTATATGCTGTCGCTCCTCGGCCTCCATCAGGTAATCGTTGTGCTCAACAAAATGGACCTGGTCGACTATTCCGAGGATCGCTTCAACAGCGTCAAGAAGGATGTCGCCAACTGGCTGGCGTCAATAAATGTCGCCTCCGATGTCTACGTCCCCATCTCAGCCATCAAGGGCGAGAACATCACGAAGAAATCCGACAAGATGCCCTGGTACGCAGGCCCCACCTTCCTCGACAGCCTTGACACGCTCAAGAACAAGGTGTCGCCCGAAAACAAGTCGCTGCTCTTTCCAATACAGGATGTCTACAAGGTCGGCGACAAGCGGATCAATGTCGGAAGAGTCGAAGCCGGCGCGATCGCCACAGGCGCCGACGTGAAGATTTTGCCGACCGGCCAGATCACAAAAGTCAAATCCATCGAGAAATTCCTCGAAGATACACAGCAAGCCGTCGCCAGCGAGTGCATCGGCATCACGACCGAAGACTCCGTTTTTCTTGACCGCGGCAATATCGTCTGCACTCCCGGCAGTGAACCTCACCTCACCGACCGCGTCAAGGCCAACATCTTCTGGATGTCGAAACGACCGTTCACCAAAGACCAGAAGCTGACCTTGAGATGCGCCACACAGGAAACATCATGCAAAATCGAAAGCATCGCCAGGAAGATCAATTCATCGACCCTGGAACTCATCGGCGAAGATGCAAATGATATCGCCAACCTCGAAGTAGCCGAAGTGATTATCAAGACCAAGAAACCGGTCGCAATCAAGGACTTCAACGACGTCCAGGAAATGGGCAGATTCGTACTCGTCCGAGACGAAAACACCTGCGCCGGCGGAATAATAACAACTGAAAACTGAAATGACAGACAAGCCAAAGACAGTAATAATCGGAACCGACGGCGTCCCGTTCGAAATGATAGACAATTTCGCCCAAACGGGCGTCATGCCCAACACCGCACGGCTGATCGCAGACGGCACGTTCGCGAAAATGCAGTCCTCCATCCCCGAAGTCTCCTGCGTCGCATGGTCGTCGATGATCACCGGCGCCAATCCCGCCGAGCACGGCATATTCGGCTTCATGGAACTGCACCCTCACTCCTACCGGATGCGATTCCCCAACTACAGCGACCTCAAGGCCCCGACCTTCTGGGATAAGCGCGACGGCAAATCCGTCATCATCAACGTCCCGGCAACATACCCCGTGCG
>SDBV01004426.1_pt1 | contig 20229 bp, 14 predicted proteins | sample 2277081 | NCBI WGS metagenome assembly SDBV01 (sample SAMN10402039, study PRJNA504765) | marine sediment metagenome | isolation source: marine sediment core GS10_PC15, 223 cmbsf | place: Arctic Ocean: Southern Knipovich Ridge | collected 2010 | reverse complement strand
ATATAAGCTGTCGGCATCTGATCTATACTTGTCTGCAACTGTTGATTGACTTGCTGAAGCATCTCTTCTGCCAGCTTGTGTTTGGTGATGTCCTGTACAATTCCGAGCATACCGATATTTTTTCCATTTTCATCACGTGTGATATTACCGGCCCCTGATATCCATCTTATGGTTCCGTCCGGCCAAATAATTCTATGTTCGATATCATACTTTTTCTCTGTCTCAATCGCGGCATTGACAGAATTGATTACAAGTTGAGAATCATCAGGGTGAACACATTCCAGAAACGCCTTATAGGTATTTCTGAATTGTCCACGTTCAAATCCAAACATCGGTTCAATTTGCTCAGACCAGTAAATTTTGTCGGTTTGTATATTCCAGTGCCAACTTCCTATATTGGCAGCTTTTTGTGCTAAAGCGTAGTGCTCACGGCTTTGTCGCAGTTTCTCCTCAGCCTCTTTGCGCTCGGTGATATCTCTACCAATTGAAATGGCAAGGTTCTGCCCACCTGTGATTTCAATCAATGATACTGTGTATTCAAAAGGTATTCTCGCACCCTTTTTTGTTATCAAAGACAGTTCGACTGTTGCGACCCCTGTTGCTGCAAGTTTCTTTAGACCCTCATTAGCTTTTTCTAAATCTTCCCTGTCATAATACGAATCAGGAGCTTTCATCACACTTATTTCTTCATCAGTATACCCTGATATTCTTGAAAATTTTTCATTCCATTTAATAGCTTTTCCAATCTTTGGGTCAAATACAAAAAAAGTGTCAACTTGTGCGTTGATCGCGTTATCAATAAACTCCTTCGCTTGTCTCAATTCCACTTCCCCCTGCTTTCGATCGGTGATGTCGGATAGAACTATCATATCCGCCAACCTGCCATCGAAGAGCACCGGCTTTGAGTAGATGGCGACCCACTTCGTTTTTCCGGCCTGTGGGGCCATCCGGCATTCGTAATGAACGACAATGTCTTTCTCGCCAGCCTGCTTTCTTTGTGCTTGCTCAGTGACAAAAGTTGCGTAATCAGGATGAACGATATTGGCATACGCTTTTGCAGGCCAGCTCAGTATCTCGTCGATCGAATACTCAAAGATATCAGCCGCCGCCTGGTTGACGTACTTGTATACATCATCTTGAAGGATGAGCAGCCCCATGATAGACTGTTCCGAGAGCAAGCGGAAACGATCCTCGCTTTCATGCAGGGCTTCCTCGATCTGCTTGTGTTTGGCGAGGTCTTTCTTAAGCGATTCATTGGCCGTAGTTAGCTCGGCTGTTCGCTGTGTAACCAGACTTTCGAGAGGACCATGGTAGTTGATGAGTTTTTCTTCTGCTGCCTGCCTGCCAGAAACGACAGGTTTTTGAGATTTGCGTTTATTAGTTGAATTATTTTCCTTTGACAAAACAGCAGGCCTCCCGTTTGTACCGGTCTTGCGACCAGTATATGGCTTCCGCTTTTCTGTTTCTAAAAGTGCAGACTCCATCCTGCAGAATGTAATTCACTCAAGAAACTATTTTATACATAATTAAGTTGCGATATGCAATAAATCTTTTTGGGAAAAATCATATTTGAAGACTTGTACAAAACCGAAGTTCGACATATATTATTCAAGCAAACGACTCCGTAGAGGTTGCTCAAGTTATCAGTGCCGATTAAGGAGGTTAAGATATGAGCACACAGACAAGAAGAGATTTTTTGAGGACAACGGGGATAGCTATAGCATCTGTAGCAGCGTCTTCGCTGTTGCCGGGCTGCGCGGGCCTGGAAATTTCTCAGACAGGTAAGGGCAAAAAAGATGACCGACCGAACATACTCTATGTCATGACCGACGACCACGCGTCCTGTGCTATAAGCTGCTACGGCGGGCGATACGCCGATATTGTCAAGACGCCGAACATCGACCGAATCGCCAGAGAAGGAATACGATTCAGTAACTGTTTCGTTCTTAATTCTCTGTGCGAACCCAGTCGTGCGACAATACTGACAGGCAAATACAGTCATATTAACGGCGTTATCACCAACGCGATAAAATTTGACAATCGTCAGCAGACCTTTCCGAAACTTTTGAGAAAGGCCGGCTACCAGACTGCTGCGATTGGCAAGTGGCACTTAAAAAGTGACCCCACCGGTTTTGATTACTGGAAGATACTGCCGGGCCAGGGCGTGTACTACAACCCGTTTATGATTGAGATGGGTAAACTCGTAAAACATGAAGGCTATGTCACTGATGTCGTAACGGATTCGGCCCTTGACTGGCTAAAGAACAAACGCAAAGCGGGCAAGCCGTTTTTGCTGATGTATCAGCATAAGGCCCCCCACCAGAACTGGAAACCGAGCCTGCGGGACCTTACCCTTTACGATGATGTCGAGATGCCGGTGCCGGAAAATTATTTCGATGATTACAGCACGCGGGGCCGCGGTATTCGCAATCAGTGGATAACCCTCGATAAAAATATTCTCGATGAGCACTTCAAACTGACCCCGCCTTACAATCTCAACGAAGAGCAGCTAAAAGTATGGAACAAAGCTTATGGCCCGAAGAACAAAGCATTCCACAAAGCCAAACTGAAGGGCAAAGAGTTGTCTCTGTGGAAATATCAGCGTTTTATCAAAGACTACATGCGGACTAACAAGGCCGTGGATGATAATCTCGGACGCGTACTGGATTATCTCGATGAGTCTGGTCTTGCTGAAAATACTATTGTAGTTTACACCACCGATAACGGTTTCTTCCTCGGCGAGCACGGCCTGTATGATAAGCGTTTTATGTATGAGGAATCCATTCGCATTCCGCTGGTTGTGCGGTATCCGAAAGAAATTAAGCCCAGCCAGGTCAATGAAGATATTGTCTTGAACCTCGACTTTGCGGAGACCTTCCTTGATTTCGCCGGTGTTAAGATTCCGAAGGAAATGCAGGGCAGGAGTCTTCGGCCGTTAATGAATGGACGCACACCGGCCGATTGGCGAAAGTCAATGTACTATCACTTCTATGAATTCCCGGGTATGGGTGCTGTCAAGCGTCAGTATGGCGTGCGGACCGAGCGGTATAAGTTGATTCATCTCTATTACGACAACAACGACTGGGAAATGTATGACCTTAAGAAAGACCCAATGGAAATGAACAATGTCAATGACGACCCGGCTTACGCTAAGATTCGCCAGGAACTTCTGGCGGAATTGAAACGGCTGCAAAAGCAGTATGGCGATTCAGACGAGTTAATCAAGGAGATGGTGAAGAAGTACCCCAGGGGTGATTTGCACGGCATGATAGGAAACGTCCTGCCGCCGCCGCCAAATCCTGACTATGATACGCCTCACTAACTGATTTTGTCGAACTGGAAAGGATAAACGGATAAATGACGGCGAATAACGGCAAGGGTGTAATTTTCGATTTGGACGGCGTGCTGGTCGATACCACAGAGTTTCATAAGCAGTCATGGTATGACCTGGGCGAAAAAGAAGGCTTTGAAATGACCGAGGAATTTTTCTATCGCACCTTCGGCACTCGAAATGACAAAATCATACCATTTCTGGTCCAGGGTATAACTGATGACCAGTCCAAACTTCTGTCGGAACGTAAGGAAGAGCTTTACCGCCAGCTAATCAAGGGCAAATTAGAACTTCTGCCCGGTGCCAGAGTTTTGCTCGACGATCTTAAGGCACAGAATTTTTTATTGGCTATCGGTTCTTCTACGCCGCGGGTCAATCTTGATTTTATGCTCGAACACACGAAAACTCATGATTATTTTGACGTATTGATTAACGGCGAGGATGTTGCCGAAAGTAAGCCCGCCCCGGAGACATTCCTTAAAGCGGCCCAGAGGCTGTCATTGCCTTCCCAACGTTGTGTTGTGGTCGAAGACGCCACCCAGGGCATACAGGCCGGCAAGGCGGCTGGTATGACGGTCGTTGCTGTCACCACTACCCGCCCTCGCAGTCAATTGACGCAGGCGGACTTAATCGTTGACAGCCTTGAGGAACTGGGCGCCGGTGATTTTGAAAAACTTATTGAGTAATTTTCGAAGGAGATAAACCTATGAAACTTGGAATTCACGCTTATGCCTGGTGCTCTCAGTGGAGCAATGACACCCTTGACCTCATAGACAGGGTCAAAAACGCCGGCTGTGACTTTATTGAAATCCCACTGATGTGCCTGGAGACTTTTGACGCCGTTGCAATTAAAAAACGCCTGGATAAAGTCGGACTTGAGGCTGTTACCTCGACGGTACTTCTTGGCGAGACCGACATCACCAGTGACGACGCGAAAATGAGAGAGAAAGGCGTTGAATACCTCAAGGCCTGCGTCAAGGCCACCGCCGACATCGGGGGCAAGAGCTTTTCCGGCGTTATTTATTCTCAGCATGTAAAGCCTGCCTTGAAGCGTCCAACCGAGCAGACATGGCAGCACTCGGCTGATTGTCTGCGCCAGGCGGCAGAATATGCCCAGGGCCTCGGCGTTCAAATTGGTCTGGAGCCGGTCAACAGATATGAGACCTATCTGGTCAATACCTGCGAACAGGCCCTTAAACTAAAGGAGATGATTGGCTGTGATAATGTTAAGGTGCACCTCGATACATACCATATGAATATCGAGGAAAAGTCTTTCTACGAGGCCACGAAGTTGGCAGGCAAGGACCTGATTCACTATCACCTTTGTGAAAACGACCGTGGAATCCCAGGTACCGGCCTGGTCGACTGGGACGGAATATTTAAGGCCCTGTCCGAGATGAACTATCAGGGTTACGCTGCATTGGAGAGCTTTGTCGATTGTACCGACAATATGAATACGTGGGTATGGCGCCCGCTTGCCGAAAGCGGAGACGTGCTCTTAAAGCAGGGTCTGGAATTCATCCGCGGTATGCAAAAAAAATACAATCTTGTTTAGTATCTGTTGCGCAAAATCCTACATAACCAGCGTTTAGCCCTGTGTTTTGGCGGGGCTAAATGCCTTTTTTCAATGTTTCCCTTTACACTGCCGCCCAAAACAGTATATTTTATAAAATCAGTAGGCAAAGATCTGTTCGAGAGGTTTTATTATGGGTGATAATTCGGTAAAAACCAGACAGGCCTGGCTTGTTGAGCCCGGCAAATTTGAGTTACGAGAGACCACGATTAGTCCCGAGCCTGAAGATATACTTGTGAAAACACGGATTTGTGGGCTGTGCCACTGGGAATTGAATCACTGGAAGGGTCTTTTGGGTCCGTATCCCCAAACAGTGGGCCACGAGGTAAGCGGTACGGTTGTTTCTGTCGGCTCTGCTGTACCGAAAGGTTTTGTGAAAAAAGGCCAAAAGGTTGCCGGATTTGTGAATATGGCAGGTTTTGCCGATTACGCCCTGATGAACTACAAATACGCTATGAGATTAACTGATGGCATTGCCCTTGAAGAAACGTTGGCTGAGCCTTTGATGTGTGTTACAACGACCGTAAGAGGGACCGGCGCCGAAATCGGCGATATTGGCGTTGTTGTCGGCTGCGGCTCTATGGGGCTTTGGTGTATCCAGGCCTTGCCATCTAAGAGTATGGGGGCTTTGATAGCGATGGATCTGGATAATGACAAGCTCGCACTTGCGAAAAAGTACGGTGCTACGCATATCATAAATCCTAAAGAAACTAATGACAGCGTAGAAGTCATCCGGGAAATCTCCAATGGCCACATGGCCGATTTTGTCATCGAAGGAACCGGAAGGCCGAAAGTGCTGGATAGCTGTCTGGATTACCTGAAAGTCTGTCGGGGCAGGCTGATTGTGATGAGCAGCCATGAAGAGGTCTGTACGCATTTCGACTGGCGCAAAACGCAAAAAGGAGTTGAAATAAGGGTGACCCATCCCCCTTATTCAATCGACCCGAACGATGACGTTCGAAGGGCCGAACTGCTTGTGCAAAATGGCACCTATAACGGCAAGGACATGGTCACTCACCGGTTCGATTACAAAGACATAGAAAAGGCCTTTAGTACCCTTGAAAAAATGCCGGCCGGCTATATCAAGGGCATTGTTGTTTTTCCTGAGTAAACAGCATTTTTCCTGTACATTCTAATTTCAAAAGGGAGAGGCAGGTATGACAACAATTGATTTCTTAGTCGTAATTGCATATTTCGTCGGTGTTGCCGGCATTGGTTACTGGTCCAGCAGAAGGAGCCTGGCCGACAGCAAGAGCTATTTTCTCGGAGGCAGGAACATCGGCTGGTTCGCAATCGGGGCAAGCCTGTTTGCCAGCAATATCTCCACCGAGCACTTCGTGGGTCTTGCAGGCGGCGGCGCGGCCGGCGGGCTTGCTGTCAGTCAGTTCGATAATTTATCGTGTTTTTGGGTTCTGCTGTTAGGCTGGCTGTTTGTGCCATTTTATCTTCGCATGGGCATCTTTACTTTGCCCGAATTTCTGGAACGGCGTTACAACGCTCACTGCCGGACATATCTTTCTTCTATCTCGCTTATTGCATATATCTTTACCAAAATCAGCGTTGCGCTTTATGCAGGCGCCATGGTGCTTAACATAGTTCTGGGCTGGGACATCTGGACAAGTGCCATTATTCTGATAATCGCAACGGGCATATATACTATCTTTGGAGGTCTGCGAGCGGTTATCTACACCGACCTGTTCCAGACCTTTGTCCTGATTGCGGGAGGCACCATCCTGACAATAATAGGCATTTCAAAAGTGGGCGGCCTGGAGGCACTTACCCAGAAGATAGACCCGAGCTTTTTCAGCGTCTGGAAAGGCGTAAATCATCCTGATTTTCCATGGACCGGCATCCTTTTCGGAGCCCCGATACTGGGGGTGTGGTACTGGTGTACCGACCAGATGATTGTCCAAAGAACTTTGGCTGCCACGAATCTGAAAGTCGCCCGCAGGGCCACAGTCTTTGCAGGTGCTCTGAAAATACTGCCGATTTTTATATTGGTGCTGCCTGGTATCGCAGGCAGGATTCTTTTCCCGGAAGTCGCGTCCAATAAGATGTATGCACAAATGGTCAACGAACTGCTTCCGGTAGGTATCAAGGGGTTGATGATAGCCGCTCTTATGGCAGCCTTGATGAGTTCTTTATCGAGTGTCTTTAACAGCAGCAGTACGCTGGTTGTTATGGATTTCTATAAGAAATACAAGCCCGGCGCCGGTGAAAAGGAGTTGGTATTTGCCGGCCAGATTGCAACTGCCCTGCTGGTAGTTATTGGTCTGGCGTGGCTTCCTTTCATTGGCATTCTCAGTGACCAGTTGTTTGTTTACCTGCAATCTGTCCAGGCTTACATATCGCCGCCGATAGCGGTGGTATTTCTTCTTGGTGTATCCTGTAAACGTCTCAACGGCCAGGGTGCTTTGGCTGCTCTATTAGGCGGCGGCGTTATCGGGATATTGCGTTTTATAATCGAAATCGGCGTAAAGACGGACCTGATAACTGCTGGGCCGCTGGTTTGGTTCGCGAGTATCAACTTCCTGCACTTTGCGATTATTCTGGCCGTGTTCTGTACTGTGATTATGGTTCTGGTGAGCCTGGCCACCGCACCACCTGATCAGGAGAAGCTAAGTATGTTTGTTACCGAAGGCAGAGAAGATACCACAGAAGACAGCAAATCGCGCAAAACCAATATCTTCTGGACAGTGATGGTAGTGCTGGCCATTCTGGCTATATGGGTGTACTTCAGCCCATGGGTTTTCAAATAAGATAGATTGTCAACGTGAAAGGTTGTTCTGTTTTTTTTCTGGAGTAGATGGTTGTGGCGAAATCAGCGCTATCTCACCGCGAGCGTGTAAAGCTGGCCCTGGAACACAAAGTTACCGATAGGGTTCCGATTTCTATGGTCTGTTCAGCCGTTAACGACCCTGTTGGGTTCGAAAAGTACCTGCAAAAAGAACGCGGTATAAGTATGGATGACTATTTTAAGCCTGTCATCGATGTTATCGAGATTTTCCCTAAGTATATTGGCCCGCCGTTGAAAGAGGCCGAGGATTTCTGGTCGATTATACGCAAAGAAGTAAGTTATGGCCCCGGTGCTTATGAGGAAATTGATTATTATCCGCTGGCAGGCGCAAAAACTGTTGATGACGTGGAAGCGCATCGCTGGCCGACAACAGACTGGTTCGATTACAATAGTATCCCCGAGCAAATCAAAAAGCTAAACGCTGAAGCCGGCGAAGAATACTGCATAATGGTTAAGGCCGGTAACATCTTTGAAACATCCTGGTATATGAGGGGATTTGAGCAGGCCTTTATGGACATTGCACTTGCGCCTGACATGATAGGTCTTATTATGGAAAAGGTCACGCAGTTTTACATTGCGCAAACCAAAAAGGTGCTGGAAGCCGCCGATGGTATGGTTGACTTGATGTTTACCGCCGATGACATAGGATGCCAGAAAGGCCTTTTGATGTCACTCGACATGTATCAAAAGAATCTGAAACCGTATCACAAGAGACTTCACGATGCGGTCCATGAATACGGAGCCAAGGGGATATATCACACAGACGGTGCTGTTATGGAGGCTGTCGGCGACCTAATTGATATGGGCGTTGATGTATTGCAGGCGCTGCAGTTTGACGCCAGGGACATGGACCCGCAGGTACTAAAAGATAACTATGGCGACCGTCTTTGCTTTGAAGGTGGTGTAAGTGTTCAGAAAACGATGCCGTTCGGAACAGCCGAAGATGTCAGGCAGGAGACCTTAAGTCACATCAGCGTGCTCGGCAAGAGCGGCGGTTACATCTGCGGGCCTTCCCATCAGATTCAGTTCGGTACTCCTGCCGAAAATATCGTCGCTTTGTTCGATACCGCTATGACGGCACCTGTGACCGGCTAACCGGTCGAGGTAAGGCGTAACTTGTATATGTTTTAGTGATTTTTGGAAAGAATCAAAAAATATGGATACTACTGTAGTAACTGTTGCCGGTCTCTATTTTCTTGTCACTTTGACGATAGGATTCTGGGTTGCGCGAAATGAAAAAAACGTGATAGATGACTTCTTTTTGGCGGGGCGCAAACTGCCCTGGTACGCGGTAGCAATGTCAATGACCGGCTCGAACATGGGTACCGAACACTTTATCGGCATGGTAGGGACAGCTTATGCCTTTGGGTTGGCACCGGCGACGTTTGAATGGGGAAATTTCATTCCCTATTCAGTGCTTGCCTGGATTTTTCTGCCCTTCTTCTATCGCAAAAAGCTCTACACTATCCCGGAATGTCTTGAAAGACGTTACAACGCCTCGACGCGTTCTGTATTCGCCAGTTGTACTATGATGCACATGGTGCTTGTGGTATTGGCGCCCGCCCTTTATGCCGGCGGCCGTATCCTCTGCGAGATGGCGACCCAAAGGCCTGTCGAAAGTTTTAGTGCCGGATTCATGGGCTCGGTTCTGCTCATATCAGGGGCGACAGCCGCGTACTGTATCTATGGCGGGCTGCTTTCTGTGGTATGGACTGATGTTTTGCAGGTAGTCGTTCTCATAGGCGGAGGGATATTGCTTACCGTCCTCGGTACCAATGACGTAGGCGGTATCGCCGAAGTTGCCCGGATCAATGTCGAAGCCGATGCGACGCGTATGAGCCTGATACTGCCCGCAAGTCACCCCATATCACCATGGACCGGCGTTGCCACATTCTGGTTTACCCTCTCAATGTGGTACGTAGGAACAAACCAGTTTTATATTCAGCGGTGTCTCGGCGCCAAAACCGAATGGGACGCCAAAATGGGCGTTATCGGTTGCGGCATATTGAAACTTATTATGCCTTTCATCGTTGTATTTCCCGGCATGATAGCCTTTGCTAAATTCGGCCCCGGTATCGCAGAAGACGCCGTCTATGTTAAGCTGATTAACACGTTCCTTAGCCCCGTTGGCAAAGGTATTCTGCTGGCGGCTCTAATAGCAGCTATTATGAGTACGGTCTCCAGCGTACTCAATTCTGCTTCAACGATATGGGCGATGGACGTGCATAAAAGATTCCTGCACAAGGCAGCTTCCGAAGCCGAACTTGTAAAAGTTGGCAGATGGTCAACTTTTGTTATCATTATAATCGGCACCGCCTTTGCACCGGTGTTGCTCTGGTGGAAGGGAGGAATCTTTATTTATATCCAGGACATGGCCGGCTTTGTAGCTCCGCCTATTTCGGTAGTATTTCTTGCCGCTTTCCTGTGGAAGCGTGCGCATGGCCGGGCCGCTACATTTACCATTGTTTTTGGCATTATAAGTGCGCTTATCTTAAAAGCTATTGGCCTGACCTGGGGACAGGATGGGATTAGCCAGCTCCAGCCGCTGCTCAATCGTGCTGCCGTCAGTTGGGGCCTGTCCCTGATTGTCCTGGTCATTACATCATATGTGATACCGCCGAATCCAAAGGAAGATTATGACAAAGATGCGATTTGGAATACAAAGTGGGGCCGACTGCCCGAAGAAGAGAGGCCGTTAAACCGTGGCTGGCGAAACTTAATGTTCTGGTGGATTGTAATGGTGACCCTGTCGGCCAGCCTGTTTGTGATATTCAAATAGCAGAATTGAGAAAGTTATAATACCAGCAGAAAAACTGTAAAAGAAGCGAACCCGCCAAGCAGGGCAACGCTGCCCCATAGCCGGGCAGTGCCTAACTTCCACCACATATAGATACCTGAGATTGTCCAGAAGATTATACCCACGCAGAGAAGGTCTAACATAAACGCCCACAGGTCACTGAGAAAACTTTCCTGGCCATAGCCATGTAAATAATGTAATCTGTGAAAAAAATGGTCCCAGCGAAAAGGTTTGTCTTCTATGCGAAGCTGCTCCTTATTAATGAAATATGTCAGCCGTGTTGTTGACCAGAAATCACCGACAGTAATATTTAGTCTCTGCTTATTCTTGCCTTGACGAGAAACACCAAATGACCCCTCTTCTATGCCGGCATCCTTTATGACAGCTGCTGCCAACTGCCTTAAGTCGCTATCATCTGATATCGCAAGCTTATAGGGCTCTTCACTGCGGACAACCCACTGGGGGGTATCCTTATAGATTTGCTTAAAGTTGAAGGGGTGGGCAAAGAAAATCGTGGTGATACCCATCCTGATAAAAGACACCATCAAAAACAAGCCAAGATAAAGATGGACTCGTCTGTTAACCAAATTAAAAGTCATAACAAAATCCTTGAATTCAAATTGCTATGATTAGAAAGATAAATAGTGCCGTACCTGCGACCGCTAATACTGCACCCCACTTACGGGTGGTCTTCAACTCCCACCACATCCACAGGCCTGAAAGTACCCAGATTATTATCGCAGCAATTATAGCATCGACCACAAAGGCCCATGCGTCATTGGCGAAGTAGCGGCTTCCATATCCATGCTTAAAGTGCAGACGGTTAAGGAACGCCGGCGCGGGAACAATTTCACGTTCGATGATAAGCTGCTTTTCTGTCGGGTAATACGTAATTCGCATAGGCTTTATGGGGTTGCCGCGAAAAATCATGTAACGGCCTCTGACAGCAGGCCCCCGCACATTGTAGCCGCCCTCCATATCGAGGTCAGCTAAGATTTGTTCAGCAATCATTTTTTTGTCGGCCTCAGGCGGGAAGTTACCATCATAGATCTGCTCGGATTCTTTCTCGTAACGTACCTTCAGCTTGTCAGCCGGCAGTAGTTTTTTCAGCAGCGGACCATGGTTTATCGCCAATCCACTGGCAGCATAAACGAGCATCCAGGGCACAAGAAATAAGCCTAAATACATATGCGTCCTGCGATTTATCAGTGAAAATTCCATACAACCGTTGCTACCTCCATCAATCAATATTTCAGTTTCAAAGGCTTATTATCATAGATAATTGCTTTCTTAAGATTTAGTTGGGCTTTGTCCGAAGGATTCAGAATTTTAATTTTAACGACATGCCTGCCTTTTGTCAATTGAAATTTCCAGAAAGGCGTGGGTTTGCGGACAAGACGTTTTGTCGGAAGTTCCGAAGTTTCTATGAGTTTACCATCGATGTACATTTGGGCTTTGAAGGTATATTCTTCTTTGCCTGTTTTACGTGTATTTCCGGCAATTGAAAACCCGATACCGTCAAACTCGAACTGAAATTGGTCTTTAACGTTTATGTTAAACGGCCTTAATTCAACAGGATAGTGTCCTTCAAAGCCAACTTCCAGCGGAACAGGTTTTGGTTTTTGGACTTTTATATAAGCGACGCCGTCTTTCATTTTCCCGCCATTTCTTTTAATCACCTTAATGGCGTGCAGGCATGACAGTCTATAAACATCGTTGAGAGAAATAGTGGTGTACTTAAAATCTATCGGCTCTACTTCAGCAAGACCCTGTTTCCAGTAAGCAGGAATCTTTTCGTATCCCATAATTGTCCCTAAAATACCAGCGGCACTTGCCGGATTACAATCCGAGTCGTCACCCGCGCGTGTACTGATAGAAAGCGTTTTAGTGAAGTCACCTTCTCCGTATAGCAGCCCCAATACAACCCATGCGGAATTTATTTTGGCATCGATATTAAACGGGTCAAAAACCGCGTCCGGACAGCCGATATCCTGGGACCATTTGCGATGCACCTTAAACCAGGTCGCTTTCCAGTCTTTCGGATCTTGCTTATGCCATCTTATAACATCACTCATAACAGCATAATACTGACTCTCTTTAGGTATAACTTTTAACGCCTCTTCGACGATGTAACTAATATCATCTGAGATAAAAGCCAGTGAATACATGGCAGCGATATACACTCCCCCGAACCAGCCGTCACCATAGTTCATAATATGACCGATCTTGTCACAAATCTCGGACGAAGCATTGACCATCCCCGGACACATTATCCCGGCAAAATCCGCCTCAATCTGAAAATCAATATCGTCGGCATGAGGATTGTTGAGCCAGTTGCCCGAGGCAGGCGGCATGATCCCGCGCAGAATATTATATCGCGCCATCTCATTCGCGTGCGCAAGACCGTAATCGGCATTGGCAAAAGCCAAAGCAAACGAACTCGCCGGTGCATCCAACCCCTCCTTTTCAAAGACGTCAACAAACGTCAAATCCATATAGATATCGTCATACTTTCCAGGCCGATTATCATACGTGTCTTTCAAAAATCCGTCATACCACTTTATCGGGTGATAGTCCGACATGATGCTGCCGTTATACTTAAACTCTGTCAGGGCGCCGAACGTACAGCCGATTACCTGCGCTGCCCAGGCACCTTTGATCTTGTCCTGCAAATCATCCAACGGTATCCGGACAGTCTTTGCCGCCGAACCACCAGACATAGCGAAGATTACTATCGCAAACACTAATAACAAAAATCTCGCTCGTTTCATCCTTTTCCTTTTTGTTTAGTACTTTGGATTTTTAGGCTTATCGTCATAGATGATCACGCTGCCAGGTTTTATTTTATCTGACGGATTCACAGTTTTAATTTTAACAACGTGCCTGCCCTTTGGCAGTTGGTATCGCCAAAAAAGCGTAGGCTTTCCGGTTCGCTTCTCTGTTGGAAGCTCTGACGTCTCTACGAGTTTGCCGTCGATATACATCTGGGCCTTCGCGACATGATCTTTTTTGCCCCTCTTTTGTATGCCCGCACCGGTAAACGAAAAACCAATACCCTCGAACTCGAACTCGAACTCACCTTTATCGCTTTTACCAAGCCGTCTTTTTTCGATCGGATAATGTCCCTCAAACGCAACCTCCAGCTTTACCGGCTGTGGTTTCTGAACTTTTATATAAGCGACACCGTCCTGCATTTTGCCGCCGTTTCTTTTTATTACTTTAATGGCGTGCAAGCAGGACATTTTATAAACGTCATTTAAAGAAATGGTAGTATACTTAAAATCCATCGGCTCTACTTCAGCAAGCCCCTGTTTCCAGTAAGCCGGAATCTTATCATAACCCATAATGGTCCCTAAAATACCAGCCGCACTTGCGGGGTTGCAGTCCGAATCGTCGCCCGCCCGTGTACTGATGGAAATGGTCTTGCCGAAATCGCCGTCGCCGTATAACAGGCCCAGTAAAATCCAGGCCGAATTTACCGTAGCGTCAATATTGAATGGCTTGAAAACCCCCTCAGGGCAGCCGATATCCTCTGACCATTTTCGATGCACCTTAAACCAGGTCGCTTTCCAGTCCTTCGGATTTTGCTTATGCCATTTTATAACATCACTCATAACGGCATAATATTTACTCTTCTTAGGTATAACTTTTAACGCTTCCTCAACAATATAATCAATATCATCCGAGACAAATGCCAGTGAATACATGGCCGCAACATACACTCCCCCGTACCAGCCGTCACCATAGTTCATAATATGACCAATCTTATCACAAATTTCGGACGAAGCGTTGACCATCCCAGGACACATTATCCCGGCAAAATCCGCCTCAATTTGAAAATCAATATCGTCGGCGTGTGGATTGTTTAGCCAGTGACCCGATTCCGGCGGCATAATGCCGCGCAGAATATTATAACGCGCCGCCTGATTCGCGTGCCACAGACGATAGTCCGCATTGGCAAAGGCATTGGCGAAGGAACTGGCTGGTGCATCCAACCCTTCCTTTTCAAAAACGTCAACAAATGTCAAATCCATATAGATATCGTCGTAAAGACCGGGTTGATTTTCATAAGTGTCTTTCATATATCCATCGTACCATGGTATATGCTGGTAATCCGGAATGATGGTGCCGTGATGTCTGAATTCTGTCGGGCCGCCGAACGTACAGCCGATTACCTGAGCTGCCCAGGCGCCCTTGATTTTATCCTGCAAGTCATCAAATGGAATCTTGACCGTTTTACCGCTGGAGCTTTCAGCCAATCCTGAAATTACCATTACCATTATCAAACATAAAATCACAGTTCTTCTCATTGCGCTTTTTCCTTAAAAAAAATTTACCTGATGCCATCTCATATTTTCTTTCGCTAATACCAGGAGGGTTTGACGTTCTTATATTTTTCGTGTATGAACTCCTGTCCGAGCTGCAGGATTTTTGTTTCCGGGTCTCTTGGGCCGGTATCGAACGGGTCGCCAGTTTCTTTTATCCATTGCTGCAGGCGTTTTTCAAGTTTTGCCTGGATATCGGCATACTCTTTTTTCCCTGCCAGGTTTTCCCTCTCATACGGGTCTTTTTCACGGTCGAACAGCCAGGGCCCGAATTCGTTATCTTTCCACCTGGCGTATAACCAGCCCTTTGTCCTGACCCCTCGCCAGAAGCCCACAAACTTCATACGAGTAGGCCAGCCCGGCCCGAGTATCTGCAAATACACAGAATCCGGCTCGAATCCCTTCTCTCCTCGCACAGTATGCGAAAGGTCTTTGCCCTGCACCTTTTCGGGAATATCCAGACCACAAAGACTCAGCAAAGTCGGCATCACATCGACACTACTGAACATGGTTTTAGTTCTTTGACCTGCCTTTATCTGCGCAGGCCAGCGCACTATAAACGGAACATGTATCGCCTCTTCGTGAGGCGTAGCTTTATTCGCGCGTTTGGAATGGTGTATCCACCACTCTCCCGGCCCGCCATAACCGTAACTTCGCAGATGGTCTCCGTGGTCTGATGAGAAGCAGACGATAGTGTTATCCGCTATACCGAGTTCTTCGAGTTTTTTCATCAGCCGTCCCATTTCCTCATCGAGCCCGGTGACATTGCCGTAGTAATCGGCTATTTCTTCTCGCGTAAAAGGTGCCAAAGGCCGAGGAACATTGGGACGCAGTTTTATCTCAGCAGGGTCATAAATATTGAATTTGCCCGGATACTGGTCATAAGGCAGGTGGTCGTATTCGCTATCGTAGCCGTTATGCGGCGGCCCCCAGCCTACAAATAGTGAAAATGGCGCCCCGTTGTTTTTTTTGCAGTGCTTCTCCATAAAATCGATGGCTTTATCGGTTTCAACTGTCGGCGACCAGCGATTCGTTTCAATAGGACCTCGTTCATTTTCATAATAGCTGACCTTGTAGTAGTTATGATCGCAGTTATTAGCGAAGATATAATCCAGGCCGTAACGCTTGTCTTCGGTGTATGGCCCATAGCCAAGGTGCCATTTGCCAACAAAACCTGTATGGTATCCGGTTCGCTTCAATGCCTGAAAAATAGTCACCTGGTCTGTTCGTAATTTATACTCATTGTCCATTACGCCGTTCTTATGTGAATATCTTCCTGTAAAAACCTGCGCCCTGTAAGGTGAACATATAGGGCACGACGAAAAAGCGTTATCGAAAACAACTCCCTGCGAGGCGAGCTTATCCAGATTCGGCGTATGAACTATATCGTTACCGCTCGAACCCATCGCACTGTAGCGCAACTGGTCCGCAAATATAAACAGGATATTAGGCTTGTTTTGCTTTTTGTTTTTCTCTGCTGCAAGTACCTGGCTGGAAAGGCCTGCTAACGAAATGCCCGCGGCACCTTTTGCCGCGACCTTTAGAAAGCTGCGCCGACCCATCGGTTTTTTCGAGCCTGCTCTATTCATTTCAATTTCCTCATTTCCAAAAACCTTTAATAAATTTCTGTCAGCCATTTTTTCCTGTAATATTTTTCGTGGGTATACTCCTGACCAACTTGCAGAATTTTTGATTCTGGGTCGCGCTGCCCGCTATCGAACGGGTCATCAGTTTCTTTTATCCATTGCCGCAAACGGTTTTCCAGTTTTGCCTGTATCTCGGCATATTCTTTTTTCCCCGCCAGGTTTTTCATTTCATAAGGGTCATTTTCCCTGTCGAACAGCATCGGCTCAAATTCGTTATCATGCCATCTGGCATATACCCATCGTCTGGTTCTAAGGCCCCGCCACAAGCCGGCGAATCCTTTCCTGCCGACCCAGCCGCGACCTTGTATCATTAGGTACACCGAGTCCGGCTCGGTCCCTTTTTCACCTTTCACCGCCCACGCAAAGTCTTTGCCCTGGACACCTTCTGGAATATCAAGGCCGCAAAGACTCAACAGCGTCGGCATCATGTTGATACTGCCGAACATCGTCTCTGTCCTTCGCCCTGCATTTATCTGCGAAGGCCAACGCAGTATAAACGGAATATGTATCGATTCCTCAAGCGGCGTACACTTATGAGCTTTTATCGCGGTTGTAAAAGATTGCCCCTCGCCAAAACCATCACCGTAACCGTGACTGCGCATATGGTCTCCATGGTCGGATGAAAAACAAACAATCGTATTATCCGCGATGCCGAGTTCTTCGAGTTTTGCCATCAGCCTGCCCATCTGGTCATCAAGACCGGTGACATTGCCATAATAGTCAGCAATTTCATCCCGGGCCACACTCTTTAAAGGCCATGGAACATTCGGACGTAATTCTATTTCGTCAGGGTGGTAGAGGTTGTATTTGCCAGGATACTGGTCATAGCCTCTGTGCCTGCGGCCGCCATAAGAGGTGTGAGGAGGGGACCAGCCGACAAACAGCGAGAACGGTGCTTCGGGATTTTGCCGGCACTGCCGTTCAATAAATTCGATGGCCTTATCGGTTTCGACTTCAGGCGACCAACGCCTGTTTCTAAAAGGCCCTCGCTCGTTCTCGTAATGAAACGTGTCGTAGTAGTTCCTGTGTTGGCAGTTATGGGCGAACATATAGTCCAGCCCGTAACGTTTTTCTTTTGTGTATGGCCCATACCCTAAGTGCCACTTGCCAATAAATCCGGTATAGTATCCTGCTTCTTTCAACACGTGAAAAATAGTCGTCCGATCGGTGCGCATTTTATACTCATTACACAGCACACCATTTTTGTGGCCGTATTGCCCTGTATAAATATTAGCCCTGTAAGGCGCGCATATGGGACTCGACGCGAACGCCTGGTCGAAAACCACTCCCTGGCTTGCTAATTTATCCAGGTTTGGAGTTACCACCATTTTATTACCGCTCGAACCCAAAGCGCTGTATCGCAACTGGTCCGCAAATACAAACAGGATATTAGGTCTGTCCCGTTTTGTTTTATTGGGCTTTGCCGCAAGCTTCTCAGCAGTTAGCCCTGCCAACGAAACAGCTGCTGTACCACGAGCCGCGCTTCTGAGAAAATCACGTCTGTTTATACGTTCCATTTTAACTCACTCCTTCTTGGACCATTATTTTTTTCAAATTTTTGTCATATGGCGGAAATACCACGCCTTTTTCAGTAACGATAGCGGTAACCAGTTCGTGTGGTGTCACGTCAAAAGCCGGATTATAAACACCTATATTTTCCGGAGCAATCTGCCTCCCGTACCAGTTAGTTACTTCTGCCGGGTCCCTTTCTTCGATGGGAATATCCTTTCCGGTTGCTGTGTTCATATCAATCGTCGGCGTTGGAGCTGCGATATACAAAGGCACCTTAAAATAATTTGCCAGAACGCCTAATGACATCGTCCCGATTTTGTTCGCGACGTCACCATTGGCTGCCACCCGGTCGGTGCCGGTAATGATGGCATCTATCTTGCCCTGCGACATTAAAAAGCCCGCCATATTATCGCATATCAAAGTAACATCAATCCCTGCCTTTTGAAGCTCGTAAGAAGTCAGACGTGCCCCCTGCAGGTAAGGCCTGGTCTCATCGACGTACACTTTGATATTCCATCCTCTTTCCTTGGCCAGGTACATAGGCGATGTGGCCGTACCGTACTTGGTCGTCGCAAGCACACCCGCGTTGCAGTGGGTAAGCAGGGTCATTCCGTCTTTTAGGAGTGGCAGGAGATTTTCGCCGATACTGCGGTTGATTTCTTCGTCTTCGCGATGGATTGCAATCGCTTCCTGCTCTAATATTTTTTTCTTTTCCTCAGTCGATTTATCACTCAGGCTCGCTGCTTTATCAACCATTCTGTCTATCGCCCAGAACAGATTAACCGCTGTCGGTCTGGATTTTGCAAGGTATTGACCGTTTTTCTTTATTATTGCCATGAATGCCGCATGGTCGTTTTCTGCAACGTCTTTGATGCCGATGTACATCCCGTAAGCAGCTGAGACCCCTATAAGAGGAGCGCCCCGCAGTTCCATATCCTTAATTGCGCCGAACACCTCTTCGATTGTTTTTTTAGGATTGTATTCGGTGACGGCAGGCAGGATCAACTGATTCAAAACGTATAGCGTTTGGTTTTTCCATTTAATTGGTTCTATAGAAGCTGTCATCTTTATTCCTTTCAGAACATTTTATCTTTAACAAAGCCGGTGACTTCCCCAATGTCGGCGAATTTCTCGCGATTCATCGTCAATTCTTCTGCTAACTCCAGTATCGATATCTGAACGTCTTTTCTAACATCTAAATCTTCTATTTCATCGACGTCGACATTGTGTGCCAGGCCGTGCATCCGCCTAATCATCACAGTCGAGGCAAAGCCTATCATATCGACAAAAAGGTTTCTCATATAAAATTGGCGATACCCGCTCACGTTGCCGGTTACATCCGAACAATCCTTCTCCCAGTTCTGTACGAATTTAGCCTCGAACAATGTATAAATATCTTCGATGGTTTCCAGTATATACAGCCTGTAATCTTTTATCTTCTCGGCCGGATAATCCTTTCCGCTCCACGAAACGTAATTAATCAGGGTGTTGCCTATCAGCAGGCCGGTATCAAATGCCGATGGGCCTACAAAGGCGAATTCGGCATCAAAGACTATCGTTTCTTCTTCACTTGCAAAAATCGAGCCTGTGTGCAAATCGCCGTGAAGCAGACTCTGTGCTTCGGTAAGAAACTTGTATTTCATTTTTGACGCTTCTAATCTAAGTGCATCCTTCTTCCAGAAAACTTTTTCCAGATACGGCCTCAGGGCGGGATTAATAATATTTGCTTCAGCGTCGTAATATGGGTCGGTAAAAATAAGTTTTTCGGTAATGTCACAAAGTTCGGGATTTATGAATTTCTTAACGAGTGCTTTCTTTTCAACAGGCGTGGTATAAAGCTCGGAAGTATAGAAAAGGGTATTTGCCATAAATGTTGAAATGTGTTCGGCGAACTTAGGATATTTCTTCATTCGAATGGTCCCGTCCCTCATAACCGTAAGAGGATACATGTCTTGCATAACCATCAAAGCCATATCGTTATTTCGATGCAGGATTTTCGGCACAAGGCCGGATACGTATTGCTCTTGAATTTCAATGGCATCAGCTTCAATCCGTACCCTGTCCAATGTCAAAGGCCAGCTTTCGCCGGCAACTCTCAGGTAAGGCAGGGCCTGTTTTAAAATAACAGAGTTCTCGTTTTGTCGAATACGAAAAACAAGATTGAGATTGCCGTCGCCTATCTCTTCAGAGATTAATTGACTATCCTGGGCAAAGATTTCAGCCTGCTCGACATATTCAGTTACCTTTT
>SDBV01004425.1_pt1 | contig 20231 bp, 18 predicted proteins | sample 2277081 | NCBI WGS metagenome assembly SDBV01 (sample SAMN10402039, study PRJNA504765) | marine sediment metagenome | isolation source: marine sediment core GS10_PC15, 223 cmbsf | place: Arctic Ocean: Southern Knipovich Ridge | collected 2010 | reverse complement strand
TTGAGCAGTTTAATCAATATATCGATCCCAAGTTTTCGTCAAGTTTTTACAGGAGAGTAACAGCCGATAATGCCGAAGCCAACTAAAATATTAATTTTTGGAGCCACATCTGCAATTGCTTATGAAACGGCTAAGCTTTTTGCAAAAGATAATGCTTCTCTTTATTTATGTGCAAGAAATGAAGACGATCTGAAGGTTCTTGCAAACGACTTGGTCGTCAGAGGAGCAAAAGAAGTATCCTATTCAATATTTGACGCATCTGATGACAGTTCAGTAATTAAAGCAATAGACACCTGTCTGACGAAGCACCCTGATCTTGATGGTCTTCTCATAGCGTATGGAACGTTACCAGATCAGCAATTATGTGAGAAAAGTCCTGCCGAGATGAGAAAAGCTGTCAATGTCAACTTTACCAGTGCAGCATTAATTCTAACTTATATGTCTCCTCATTTTGAAAAGAAGGGTAGTGGTAATATTATTGTTATCTCATCAGTCGCAGGTGACCGCGGTAGACAGAGCAATTATGTCTACGGCTCTGCAAAAGGCGCTTTATCTGTTTTTTTATCAGGTTTACGGCAACGCTTACACAAATCCGGGGTTAATGTTATTACAATCAAGCCGGGATTTGTTGATACTCCGATGACTGCAAATATAAAAAAAGGCTTCCTCTTTGTTAACCCCGGAGTAATTGCTCAGGGCATCTACAAAGCTATTGCAAAAAGAAAAGCAATAGTTTACCTGCCCTGGTTCTGGCGGGTCATTATGTTAATTATCAGAAACATCCCGGATAAAATATTTAATAAAATAAAACTGTAATGAAAAAAGTTATAGCATTTTTTGATTTCGACGGCACTCTAATAAAAGGCGACTCACTTCTCAATTTTTTATGGTACTGCACAACTCCCGTGATATTTATTAAACAATCTTTTTGCTTAATGCCGGTATTATTTAAATATGTTTGCAGATTAATGGATAGTCAGCGTGCCAAGGAGCAGGTATATATATTATTTTTCTCCGGCGTTAACAGGGGAGAATTTTTAGAGAAATCACTACTTTTCAGCTTATCTGTTATACCTAACCTTACCAGGGGAGTGGCAATTCAAAGACTTAAATGGCATCAGGAGAATAATCATGAGTGTATTTTAATAAGCGCTTCAATAGAAGAGTATCTATTACCCTGGGCAGAGAGCATGGGATTTTCACACATTTTGGCTACGCGACTGGAAGTCGATAACAACAATAATTTAACCGGAAAATTTATAGGTAAAAACTGCAAAGGTATTGAAAAAGTCAACCGGATAAAAGAGTTGTTGGGCGACTTGAAGCAATATGAATTTTATGCTTATGGAAATGATCGGGGTGATAAAGAATTATTGGAAATAGCAGACCACCCATTCTATAAATCATTTACTGAGAAGAAACTTTAACCTTATGATGAAACTGTCTCAATTAGCAAACTTATTAAGAGTACGTCAATGGCATAAAAATTCTTTTGTTTTTTTAGGCTTCTTTGTTTTAGGAGATTATTACAATTATACTTTGCTGATCAAATCAGCTCTGTCTTTCGCAGCATTTTGTTTAGCTTCTTCGGCTATTTACATTCTTAATGACTTCCACGATATGGATTATGACAGGTCACATCCTGTAAAAAGGAGCAGACCGTTAGCCAGCAAGGCTATACAGGTAAAACCGGCACTTACTATTGCCTTAATTCTTTGTGTTGCAAGTATCAGTATATCACTATCTGTCAGCCTCGGAGCAATATCAATATTGTTTATTTATTTAGTGAACAATATTGCATATACTTATTTATTTAAGAAATATCCAATAATTGATGTATTTCAAATTGGCATAGGCTTCATGTTAAGAATTTTCATGGGAACAGTAGGTATCGGAATACACATATCTGAATGGATGGTAATCACGGGCTTTATGATCAGCCTTTTAATAGGATTTTCTAAAAGGTTTGCCGAACTGTCCAATAGCAAAATGCCGGGGAATCAGAGAAAGGTTCTCCAGGAATATTCTCTGGAAATATTACGTTCCTTTATGATAATTATGGCCTCTGCTACAATCATTACATATTCGCTATATACACTAAGTGCAAGATCAATTGAAATACACGGAACAACGAATCTCATTTACACGATCCCATTTGTTGTATATGGCATATTTCGTTTTCTGTACCTTGTATTGTTTAACCAGAGTGGAGAAGATCCATCATCTCAGATTCTTGAGGACAGGCAACTGGTAAGCACCGTTATTCTCTGGGTGATTATATATGGAATAATAATATATTAAATCCCGGTTTCATGGTGATTAACAATGCAACCGCATTCTTGAAAACAATCCATTTTGCTTTCTATTCTTTCGAGTATTGAAATCTTCATTCTGAGTGGATTTTGTTGATTTCCAATATATATCATCGGCAGTTACGATAAATCCAGAAACTCTCTATGTTGAAGTTATCGTGATTTCTTTTCGGTCTGGAAGTTGCAGATGGCTTACAGAAGTCCTTATTTTTTGCCTTTTATGCTGAATAACTAACGTTAATCCTAATTGCATAGTTGCGCAACTATGCTTAACTAACTGAAAAATATAAATAAACACTTTGCATTTAGCCCTGCTTAATTGTTATAATAAACATTGGTGCAAACATTATTCTCCATATTACCTTTAAAATCACTTTATGAATAGACGATCTTTCTTAAAAAAACTGACAGGATGTACCTTGGGGGTAATGGCAGGCGGACTGGTTTTGCCGAAAGGGATAAAGAGCGAGCTGGTAAAGCCTTTCGCTGAACTGATCTCCGAGAATCACCTGGATGATGAAATTCGTAACAGGATAGTTGGGTTAAAGAAAGACAATCAGAATCTGCAGTTTGGAGAACTTCACTGCCATTCATACTATTCCGACGGGTCATATTCCGTCAAGGACCTTATGCTCCGCTCTGCTTCTCTTGGACTTGATTTCCTGGTTATTACGGAACACCTCACACCCGGCAAGTACAAGTTGAAGGGCTGCCTTGATTCAATCACAGAACAGCGGAATATTTTTGACGGGTGGAATCATGGAGAGATGAGACCTCCGTCCGTCTACCCTGCTTTTGAAATTAGTACAAAAGAGGGACATCTCATTGCTGTGTTTCCTGAAGATTATTTTAAACCGGCGCGGATGAGAGAAATAAAACAGTACTTCTCGAGGTTCGATTACTATTCTATGCCCGTGGAATTGACGGCTGGTTTAATCAGGAAAATGGGTGGTGTCTCGATAGTGTCCCATCCTGACATAAAACGTTCTTATCCTTTCGGCATATCTTCGGGTTTTGTAAAAGAACACCTTGTAGGTCTTGTTGACGGAATAGAGGACATGAATGCAGCTCATGGCTATCAGAAAGATTACTCTACTGAAACTGGACTTGCCACAATAGGTTCAAGCGATGATCATTTGAACATCATTCTCGGCACAGTGGTTACGTCTTTTGATGGTGCAGAACATGATAACATCATTGAAGCTATTCGCAGTTGTGATACCCGTGCAGTCCGTTTAACAAACTTTCTCGATATTTTCTTTACACCTACTAAACTGTTTTTTAGCATATAGGTCTTTTTACACTCTATTTCTAACTATAATAAACAATTTTCAAATTTTCTAATTTCATTTATATATAGGCGAAACCGTCAACCTATGACCTTGATCTATTCTGAAGATATGATGGTATTATCAGCTATGTTCCCTAATAGTGATCAGCATCCTCTTTTCATCTTTCATTGTAAAATGATAAAATATATCACCAAATGAAACCTCCATATCATGTAGCATCGTCAGCTTTAGTCGCGGGTATTCTTTTCTTGCTTTTTAAATCGTGGAGCATGGCTGTATCATGCTTTCTTTCAGGGATATTAATTGATATAGACCATATTTATGACTACGCGAGAGAGTTTGGATTACCGTTCAGGATTAAGGATTTTATTCGTGCAGTATATACTGCTAAACTTACTCGCATGACATTATTTTTTCACTCATGGGAAGTAATGCTTTCAATATTGATAATTACATGGTTGATGAATTGGAATCCGTTGATGGTAGGTATATTAATCGGGTTTGGTCACCATATTATTTTAGATAAACTATATACTGGTGTACCCCTTCGGACATATTTCTTTATGTATCGAAAGAAAAGAGATTTCCATATTGAATCGCTCTTCCCTTGTCGTGTAAAAAAGCTTAGAAAAGAAAATTAGTCCAGATGAGCATTATTGCTGTATTTTGTTGATCGGTGAGGGATGTTTATGGTAGAAAAAGTGTATCCTATCCGAAAAGAACGAGGATTAGGCGTAGATTGCAGGAAATTTAATGACCATTAACAGTTAACGAAGTATCAGAAATATTAAAGGCAAAGCCCAAAACAATATACCAGTGGGCTGAGCTTGGACAGATCCCCCGCATGAAACAAAATGGATGTCTGCGTTTTGATTATAATGATATCCCTGGATGGATAAATACCTGTAAAAAAGAGCTCCATTCCAGTTATAATCCCTTTACTCAGGCCAGAGGCCCCAGAAATGGAAGTGATCAATAATGGGTTCTACCGTAGAGGTAAAACATACTGGTTCACAATTACATATTAGGGTGAAAGGATTCAGAGATCCGCAGATACTGATAATAAAAAGCTTGCGAGGTTACGATGAGATATGCTCATAATTACTCTGAAAGTCTGCGTTCCAGTATAGAGATATTGGATATCTGCTACAAATCTGCTACAATAGAGGCGGCTGCTTCTTAAAAAGAGCAAAAAAGCCTTTAAAAACAATAAGCCGGAGTGGCGGAATTGGTAGACCTGCCTGCCGGCAGGCAGGCGCAAGGGGAAAATGTTTTATACGTATGCAATTAAAAGTAAAGAAAGAAACTATATTTAGGTGGGATTAACAAATATCCTGAAAGAAGAATTGCAGAGCATAATAGCAGGAAAGAGAAAACTACTAGATCTTATGCACCATTTGAGATGGTATTGATTGAAGTGCATAAAACCAGAAATGAAGCCAGAAAACGAGAGAAATATCTTAAGTCAGGAATAGGAAAAGAATATTTGAAGTCTCTTTGATTTTACTGCCGGAGTGGCGGAATTGGTAGACGCAAGGGACTTAAAATCCCTCGGTCTTTTTGGCTGTGCCGGTTCGAGTCCGGCCTTCGGCACCAGTTATGTTGCAGAAATAACGCATTAAGATTATTATAGATCCATTATAAGACGTTTTTCAGGTAGGATCAGGATATTAGAAAGGGAGAAGGTGAAATGTTTTGGAGATAAGAGTTCGTGGAAATAATATTGAAAAGGCTATTAAGGATTTAAAGAACAAGCTGAGCAAAGAAGGTCTTTTTAAAGAGTTGAAAGCCAGGAGGTATTATGAAAAACCTTCTGTTAAGGAAAAACGGAAACGGATAGAGGCTCAAAAGAAAAAGATAAAGGCCTCGAGATTTAAAAGGAATGCCCAGTATTGATCCTGACTCATTTGCCGGCTTTGTCGCGTAAGAGTCTCCAGGTATCGTCGATAATATCATGGCCGGCTGATCTTGTGTAAGCAGAGCACTTATCTTTTCCCAACAAAAAAGTAAAGGTAAATATAATAATAGATTAGGGGTTATAAGTTAAAGAATTCAATTAAAGCGGGCAAATCCTTTTTTAGAAACTTTTGTACTTTTGAACTTCTGCTTTAAACTCTGGAATGCTCCTTTTTGAAAATAGCAATATGAGGCAGGTTTCTGTACTTGTTTTCATAATCTAGTCCGTAACCGACAAGGTACTCGTCAGGGACTTCAAAGCCTCTATAATCTATATTGACATCAATTTTTCTGCGGGGCTTTTTATCGAGGAATGTACAGATCTTCAGCGAGGCCGGATTTCTTTCCAGGAGAAGGGTTTGGATGAAATTCAGTGTGAGCCCGGTGTCGACAATATCTTCAACGAGAAGTACATGCCTGTCTCTTATGTTTTCTCTCAAGTCAGCATGAATGTTCATTTCGCCGGTGGATTCGGTCTTTGCATAACTTGACACCGAGAGGAAATCGATTTCCATAGGGACCTGTATATGTTTGACCAGGTCGGAAAAGAACATGAAAGCCCCCTTTAAAATTCCAACAGCTATTATTTCCCTGCCTTCATAATCTTCAGATATTTCCTCTGCCAGTTCCTTTACCCTGTCCTGGATCTGTTCTACGTCTAGATATGGTTTGCCTATTATCATTTGATCTCCTGATAAGATTAAAATATTTTTTAGCGAATGATCAGATTATCTATTATATTATTTTTGGAAGAAGTATTTCAAAGCTATGTTAAGAAATCGTTATTAGTTAGAGGCTGTGTATACAGTGCTGTTCTTTATTCTTGTCATGCCCGAAGCCTGTCTGCCGATAGGCAGGTCTGTAATCGGGCATCCAGAACATACTGAAAGTACTGGATTCCCGAGTCGGGTCTCACGAGGGTCGATTCGACCGGCTTAAAGACCCGCCTACCGGCAGGCAGGCTGCCGGAATGACGGACAGAGACATTGGAGTTTATACACAGACACTAGTTATAGCCTGGGTTTTGCAAGTATTTCGAGAACTTTGAGGTCCAGGAAGCGTTTAGACGGTACAGCCCTGATTACGGAGACAGTGTCAGCCCCTCTTCCCGTTCCTGCAACCGTGACTATTTCTTCTCCTTCAGGGACAAGGCCGGCGTCTGCTGCCATCATGGTCATCTCGCAGCATACCTTCATCCCTTCACCAAACCTCCGGAGGGACTGTGCTACCAGGAGGGTAGGGTAAACACCGCTGAATTTTTTTGCTAATGCGGTTTCAAGTGAGTGGGTTATCAATGTGCCTGTATATATACTGGCTCCAGCTTTCTGGATTTTATCTCTGGCCTCTTCGGTAAGCTCAAGAGTGTTTGGTTCCTTGAAACCATATGAGTGGGTTATGATCACGAGGTTCACATCATGGTCCTTGAGGCTTTCGGCAAATAGCTGTCCCGTTACACCTTTAGTCGATGCGACCACAATATGCTTATAATTGAATTCAGCAATATTCTTTTTTACAATTTCAAGGCATTCCTCTGAATTTTGAGGGCCGACCTTTTCGAAGTACGTTACGGTTTTTTGCATAGAATTACCCCCTTTTAAAGTTATACATTATAAGTTATATGCTATACGAGGTTTGCTGTTTCTTTTACATATAACATATAACTTATAACATATAATGAAACTTATCATCCAGCTTTTTCTTCAAGCACACTGTTAATGTACGGGTCTGCTATACTTTTGTAATGAAATTCGAGGAACTGGTAGATATAGTTGCACGGTTGAGGTCTCCTGACGGTTGTCCCTGGGACAGGGAACAGACGAGGGAAAGCCTGAAGCCGTTTCTTGTTGAAGAGTTTTATGAACTCATCGATGCTCTTGATGAGGATGACCCTGAGGGAATAAAAGAGGAACTCGGGGACCTTCTTTTTCAGATTGTACTCCAGAGCCAGCTCTCAAAGGAAGAGGAGATTTTCAGCATCAATGATGTAGTGGAGGGCATAGCCCGAAAGATGGTCCGGAGACACCCGCATGTCTTCGGCGAAAAAGATTTAAAAACTTCCGATGACGTAATCCGGTCGTGGGAAGAGCATAAGAAAAGTGAAGGTAAAAACCATGACTCTGCGATTGGCGGGGTTCCAAAGTCGCTTCCTGCATTAGTAAGGGCCCAGAAGCTTCAGATAAAGGCGACAAAAGCAGGTTTTGACTGGAAAAAAATTGAGGATGTATTTGGAAAACTTGATGAAGAGGTCGGCGAACTGAAAAAGGCACTGAAAGACGGGAAGAAAGCAGAAATTGAAGATGAACTCGGAGATATTTTCTTTGTTCTTGTCCGGATCTCAAATTTTCTGGACATAAATCCTGAGGATTCATTGCGGAAGACCATCAGGAAATTCATTGGAAGATTTGAACATATTGAAACAGAGGCAGCACAGCAGGGCAGAAGAATTAATGATATGACACTCGCCGAGATGGATGCCCTGTGGGAACGGGCCAAAAAAGGCTGATCCTTACCTCACCTTACGCTTACTAACTCCAAATTGCCGAGTCCGGTAAGTCCGATCGCAAATAAAATCTGATAATCACTGGGTTTTTTAATGAAAAGAACTGTCAGACTCCAGCACTGATGTTCATAAGTTGATCTCAGATTTAATTCCTGAATACCGCCTCCGTTGAGGTCGTACCATAATTTTCCATGAAAATCGAGCGGCAGGTCTGTTTTGAAAAATTTTATCGGCATATATAAGCCTGCTTCAAAGATAACCTGGTCGAGCGATGAGGAACGCCTGTAATTCTTGCCTGCTCCGACATATCCTTTGTCATGTTTTAGTTTGACGGAAGAAATGGTTTCAGAGAAATTATTGTCATGAACATCATATGAGGCGTTGACAGTCAAGTCCACTTTTTCACTTGAAACCGCGGCTTCTGCGAGGGCCGGGGAGAATTGCCTGTCAATGTCAAGGAAGCTGTAGCTCTGTGAGAGTCTTAGCCTGGTTTCCAGAGTGCCGGAAGACAGCCCCGAGATTCTGTTTGTCAGCGCATAATTTATTCTGCTCGTCTGTGGGATAAAGTCCGCTGAGTCAAAGAAAGAAATATCATCCTGATTTACTGAAGGCACATATTCATATTCCAGGGAAGGTTCTACGAGGTGAATAAATGTTTCATATTTCTTGAAAAACTTTGTTGTCAGTGATGTTCCGAGATCGAAAAGTAATCTGTTTTTATCCGCGGCAGGTTTTTTTAGAGCGTACAAAGTATCTCTAACTCCTACTCTCTGCGTAATGTTTACCAGTCTGCCGTAGCTGAAATATATATTGGGGAAGATATCAAGCCTCTGGCCTTTCTGCCCCTCTTCCTTCATGAAATTTGTACCTTTAACTGCCATGTTAAATGAGAAGTATTTTTTTGATCTTGTATTGAGGATAAACCCTATTTCCGGGACACTTTGCGGGATCTCTTTTGAGCTGCCCTCAAGGCTCTGCCTGCCCTGGGCTAAAATGTATGTCCTGCCGCCGGACAGGGACTTTGAAATATGAAGATTTGATTCAAGGTATTTCTGCAGTCTTTCTTCTGATGCAAAACCGAACAGGCTGGTCTTCCATGATGAGAGGCCGAACCTGCCTGCAGAAGTCGAGTCCATTGTTTCATAGTAATCGTGTTCATTTACTGTGTGTACTTTTAAATAACCGGAGATATCATCGGAAAACTTCTGATTATGATATGCCTTAATCTCAAACAGACTCCTTGAAGGCTCGTTGTCTCTGACATGATATATCCATAATTCGCCGTTAGATTCAGGAGATATCAGGTACCTGTAATCCAGGCCCTCTGCAAACCCCTTCTCATCATAATAATCGAGATAGAAACTTGCGTCATGGTTGTCCCTGATTGCCCAGAAAAAACCCTGCTTGAAATATTGCCCCCTGGTACTGCTGTAACCGAATAATGGGAAAAGGAAACCTGTCTCACGTTCCTTGCTGAGGGGCGCCCAGAAATAGGGGCTGTAAAGGACAGGGATGTTTTTTACGCGGAGGGTTGAGTGTTTCCCCTTAAGACTTTTGCCCTGAGATACTGTGATGCTTTTTCCCGTGATTCTCCATCCAGGGGGGTCAGCGTCACAGGAAGTAAGTATTGCATTATCAAGGAAGAAAGTCTTTTCTCCGGTCTTTTTAATATTTTCCGTCCGGATGTGAAAGTTGCTTTCTTTAATTAATATATATCCGTCATAAATTGTTCCGAGTTTTGTCCTGGTGTTTAATTCGATCCTCTCGGCCTTTATAATCACTTCCGGGTCTTCGTAAACGATATTGCCGGAAGCAGAGACGTCGGAAGTATTGCCGTCAAGGCGGATTTCATCTGCCAGCAGGGTTGTGGTGCCGAGTACTATCTTTACAGATCCTTTTGCAATATATATGTTGGTCCTGGAGATATGCTCCATATGCAGGGCTGTGATATCTGCCGATTCCTCTGCGGATACAGGATAAGTGAGAAATAAGAAGTGAGAAATGAGAAATAGTAAACAAAAATATATTTTCGGGCGAATCCTGAAAGTCCCGTTGCCGCGCATCATTTGTCTAAGAGTTCTCATTTTTTATTTAGGCTCTTCGTGTAATCGAGTGGGTCAATTATAAATATTTCAGCTTCCCGTTTTGTCCCCCTCTTTGGAAAAGAGGGGTTAGGGGAGATTTTATAAATCATAATTCTCTCCAGTTGTCCTCAAATCCCCCCTAGCCCCCCTTTTCTAAAGGGGGGGATTAATTAGGAAGTATGTCCTTTTGTTTAACTTTACCCACTCTCTTTCACGATGAGCTCTTATTTATTTGAACATGTCATACCGGTTATTCCCTCAGTCTTGATAATACCCCGGTGCAGCCCAGCACTTCTTTTGTCTCACCGATTGTATAGAAAGAACCGGTTACAATTATTATATTGTTTTCACCGCAGCGTGATTTTGCGAGGTTTATGGCTTCAGCAACTGTTTGTGTACTCTCAATTGCAATGGGGGAATAAGTTGTCTCCGTTGCCCTGATGTCCTTTATTATATTGTTCAGTTTAGCCGGAGAAGCGGCCCTTTCATGTTCAGGCTTTGTTAAAATTACGGTCTCTGCTGCCTGGACCAGAGGACTTAATATCCTGCTTGCGTCCTTGTCATTCATAATCCCTGCAACGAGGATAATTTTTTTATCAGGAAAGATTTCCCTGATTGAGTCAGCCAGCGAAGCGGCGGCATCAGGGTTATGTGCCCCGTCAAGGAAGATCGGGGGTGACTCCGAAACCCTTTCGAGCCGTCCCTCAAGGTTTAAATTCCGGAGCCCGTTTTTTATTGAGATATCGGATATTGAAACCCCTTTTTTCCTCAATAGCTCGCAGACCCTTATAGCCGTACAGATATTGTAAAGCTGGTATTGTCCGGAAACGGGTATTTCAAGGTCCCTGTAGTCGGTGTATCCGAAATAATTCAGGGACATATTTTTATCATCCATCCGGAGTAGTGTTCCCCCGAAATCCTCACTATAGATATGGAGATCGGCATCAGAATTCCTGGCGGCATCCGATAGCTGACTGAGAACCTCTGGGTTGTCTGATGCTGTTACAACAGGCACCCCTGTCTTTATTATTCCCGCTTTTTCAAAGGCTATGTCTGAAATACTGCTGCCGAGGAACTCGCAGTGATCAAGGCTGATATTTGTGACAACGGTTATATCCGGCTGTATAACGTTTGTTGCGTCAAGTCTTCCGCCCATGCCCGTCTCGACCACGGCCCAGTCAACGTTTTGTTTTGCAAAATAATAAAATGCCATTGCTGTAACGAATTCAAAGAAAGTGGGATTGAGGTCTGTGCCGGATATGGATTTGCGGATCATGGATGCGAGGTCTATAACGTCAGCTTCAGATATTTTTTGATTATCGATCCGTATCCGTTCAGTGAAGCTTATGAGATGGGGAGATGTGAAAAGCCCTGTCCTGAAACCGTTCTCCTTTAAAATAGAAGCTGCTGCCGTTGCCGTGGAACCTTTACCGTTTGTACCGGCGATATGAATTGAGTGGAAAGATTTGTGGGGCTCTCCAAGTATATCCATTAATCTGCCTGTATTGGCCAGTCCAAGTTTTATACCATGTTTCTGGAGGCTGTACAGGTAATCTACGGTGGTATCGTATTTTTTGAAATCCTGGACCATGTTAAATTGAAAATGAAGACGGCAAAAGTGCTATTTATTATTTTTATGTTCGAAGAGGCTGTTACCGCCAATTAGAGATAAAATCCTGGTAATAGTCTGCTTGAGTTCTTTTCTGTTTACAATCATATCAATCATTCCGTGCTCGAGTAAAAACTCTGCTGTCTGAAAATTCTGCGGCAGCTGCTGTTTAATCGTCTGTTCAATAACTCTTGGCCCGGCAAAACCGATAAGGCTTTTGGGTTCTGCAATAATTATATCTCCGAGCATGGCGAAACTTGCAGATACGCCCCCAAAAGTAGGGTCTGCAAGGATTGAAATATAGGGCATTCTTTTTTCCTTCAGCCTGGCCACGGCCGCAGAGGTCTTTGCCATCTGCATTAGAGATATTATGCCTTCATGCATCCTTGCGCCCCCGGATGAGGCGACCGAGATCAGCGGCAGTTTTTCTTTTGCGGCCTTTTCAGCGGACATGACAAATTTTTCTCCAACCACAGAGCCCATGCTCCCGCCCATAAAGGCAAAATCCAGGACAACCATTATTACAGGCTGTTTCCCTATTAATGCGCTGCCGGCATATGCAGCGTCCTTTATATTTGTCTTCTTTTGTGAATCGCTCAGACGTTCCTTGTATGTTATATTGTCCTTGAAATTCAGAGGGTCGCTGGATTTCAGGTCTACAGCGATCTCAGTGAAACTGCTGTTGTCAGTCAGGAGGGATATACGCTCTTTGGCTGAAATTCTGAAATGGTAGTTGCACTTCGGACAGATTTTCAGGTTTTTATCGAGTTCTTTTCGATAGATGATTTCTTTACACGAATTGCATTTGACCCATAGCCCCTCAGGGACTTTGACTCTTTTGTTCGTCTTATCCTTATCTTTTTTAAACCAGGCCATTGTACTAGGACAGTAGGGGCATGGCGCGCCATGCCCCTACATTTCATATTGCCTTTCTGATATTTTTTACAAAAGTTTTAATGCTTTTCCCCCGGGCGGTCAATTTTACAATTGCGCTCCCGATGATAACACCGTCTGCCAGTTTTGCGACTGTTGACGCCTCCTGAGGATTAGAAATACCAAATCCTACTGCTACCGGTTTTTTAGTGGCTCGTTTTATTGAATTCAGGGTGCCTGTCATTGATTTGCCGACTGACAGTTTTGAACCGGTTATGCCCGTAATTGAAACAAAATAGATAAAGCCGGTCGAGGCCTTTACAACCTTATTGATTCTCTCCCGGGTGCTTGTGGGTGCAAGGAGGAAGATGGTGTCAAGCTTGTGTCTCTTTGCAGCCCTGGTGAAATCATCAGCTTCGTCAGGGATCAGATCAGGAATAATAACTCCATCTACTCCAGCGCTGACAGCCTGCTTGATGAATGCCTCGATACCGAATTTAAAAACGGGATTATAATATGTCATTAGAATCAAAGGTATTTCAGAATGCTGCCTAACTTCTTTTACCAGGGCAATAACTTTTTTCAGGGTAGTGCCATTCTCCAGTGAGCGTTCCGCCGCCCTTTGAATTGTGGGGCCGTCGGCGAGAGGGTCGCTGAACGGAACACCAAGTTCAATAATATCAGCTCCTGATTTCTCGAGATCCATAATGAATCCCCTGGTCGCCTCAAGAGAAGGGTCCCCGGCCATTATATATGGAATAAGGGCTTTCCTCCCTGTCTTTTTTAATTCTTTAAATGCTTTTGTTATTCTACTCATACTGGAATTTGATCACTTATAATTAACTCTTAACTCCTGATTCGTGATTATTAAAGATTAATCCCCTTTATCAATGCCACTTCCTGCACATCCTTATCTCCCCTGCCGGAAAGGTTTATTATGATAATGGAATCCTTCTTCATTTTTGGTGCGATTTTGACTGCCTCCGCTATTGCGTGGGCAGACTCAAGGGCAGGGATGATCCCTTCGATTTTACTTAGAAGCTCAAAGGCTTTGAGTGCTTCTCTATCTGTTGCATATGTGTATTCGACTTTATGCAGGTCTCTTAGATAGCAGTGTTCCGGGCCGACCGAGGCGTAATCAAGACCTGCCGAGACAGAATGTGTCCCGAGGACATTGCCGTCGTTATTCTGGAGCAGATAGCTCTTGCATCCCTGAAAAACCCCGAGTGAACCGCCAGCAAAACGGGCAGCATGTTTGCCGGACTTAATTCCATGACCTCCGGCCTCAACGCCGATCATCCTTATGTTGTCCTTAAGAAAAGCATGGAAGAGACCGATAGAATTGCTTCCGCCGCCTACGCATGCGATGAGGCAGTCGGGAAGCCTGTTTTCAGCCTTTAGAATTTGCTTCCGGGCTTCTTTTCCGATAACAGACTGAAAATCCCGTACCATAACAGGGTAGGGATGGGGGCCAAATGCAGTCCCAAGCACATAGTGGGTGTTTCCTACGTTTGTTGTCCAGTCGCGAAGAGCTTCATTAATAGCATCTTTCAATGTCCTGGAACCGATTGAAACATCTATAACCTTTGCTCCGAGCAGTTTCATTCTGAATACATTAAGGGCCTGCCGCCTGATATCTTCGGAGCCCATATATATCTCGCATTCGAGTCCTGAAAGTGCGGCCCCGGTTGCTGTGGCCACACCATGCTGGCCTGCTCCCGTCTCAGCAATCAACCTGGTCTTGCCCATAATTTTTGCAAGGAGTGCCTGGGCTATTGCATTGTTTATTTTGTGTGCTCCGGTGTGGCAGAGGTCTTCTCTTTTTAAATATATCTTTGCTTTGCCTAAATGTTCTGAGAGATGTTTTGCATAATAAAGTGATGTAGGTCTTCCGATATAGTTTGTCTGCAGTGATTTGAGCTTCCCAAGAAAGTCTTTATCTTTCTTGTGCTTACTGTAGGCTTTTTCAAGTTCAATGAGAGCCGGCATCAGGGTTTCCGGGACAAACCTGCCGCCATACTGGCCAAAGTGCCCTTTTGTATCCGGAATCGATTCAGTTTTTTTATTCATTTCCTTTTATCTGTATAAAACCGTAAAAAATAGAGAATCAATATTATATCATAGAGGATGGAATAACAATAGAATTCTCTGAAATTGTCAGGCAAAACCGGAAATGGTTTGTTTTCATTTTTAAACTACCTTTTTTTTATTTTTTTAATAAGTATAATATTTTCATGGATGAGAATGATAAAAATATAGTTTGGCATGAACAATCTGTAACAATAGATGATCGCTGGAAAAGCAACGGCTATAAAAGTTGTGTGCTGTGGTTCACGGGGTTATCAGCTTCGGGAAAATCCACTGTTGCGCATGCGCTGGATAAATACTTTCATAGATCCGGAATACATAGTTATGTATTAGATGGAGACAATGTTCGTCACGGGCTTAATAAAGACCTTGGTCTGTCTCCTGAAGACAGAAAGGAGAACATAAGGAGGATTGGAGAGGTCTCAAGATTGTTTGTAGATTCGGGCCTGTTAGTACTTGCGGCATTCATTGCGCCATATAAAGAGGACCGCAAACAGTTGAGGTCCCTGCTGGGAAATGGCCAGTTTATTGAAATCTTTGTTAAGTGCTCAATCAGCGAATGTGAAAAACGTGATCCGAAAGGACTTTATAAAAAGGCCAGAACCGGAGAAATAAAACAGTTTACCGGCCTTTCCGCGCCCTATGAAGACCCCGAACACCCTGAAATAATACTGGAGACGGATAAATACAGTGTTAAGGAATGTGTCGATCAAATTTTGAATTATCTTGCTGAAAATGGGTATGTTAATCCCTCAGCAATAAATCAGGGGAGTAAACCATAAATTATTAAAAAGCGCTCTTTGCCCTTTCAATGAAAAGTTTTAATTTATTATGATCTTTTTTCCCTTTGCAGCTGCCTTCTACACCGGATGATACATCAACTCCATAGGGCTGGACCATCTTTACAGCTTCCACAATATTTTCCGGAGTAAGTCCTCCGGCAAGGATTATCCTGCCGAATTTCTTGGCATCAACGGCAACTTCCCAGTTGAAAACATGTCCCGTTCCGCCATGAGCATGAGGTGAATAAGTGTCAAGAAGATATGCTGAAACATTCTTGTAAGAGTTTAGGGATTCAACGTCAGAAAGGCCTTTTATCCTGATTGCCTTTATGACTTTTCTGCTAAGATTACAGCTTTCAGGTGGCTCTGAGCCATGCAGCTGAACTGCGTTTAATCCGACGTAAGATACTGTTTTCTCAATATTTGATACATCTTCGTCGACAAAAACACCAACAGCCGTTATGAATGGAGGGAGTGATTGTACGATAGATCTTGCAGTTTCCGGAGTAATGTTTCGCGGACTCTTTGGGAAAAAGACAAAACCTAATGCATCAGCTCCATATCCGATAGCGGTTACAGCATCTTCGATATTGGTTATTCCACAGATCTTGATTTTAGTCATCATGTATTTTACCACAATAAATATGTTATTCTAATATGTTATAACTATAACTATTATATTATCTATGTTATTAGATATTAAAGATTTTTTTGTTAGATTGTTGATTGTTTCCATTGGTATGAAATTTGTACTTAGCTGTTTTCTTGTTATATAGAAACTAGAGAACTGGTTGATTTAATTGGATTTGATTGAATATTATAGTTTAAGGGATTGGATTGATTTTCCAGAATTAATTTTATCTTCAATAAACGGAGTTAACGGTTAAGTGGCTAATAAAAGCTATGCAGTTATACTAGTTTTATCTTGCTGGATTATTTTAATTTTCAATTCATATTTAGATGCTTACGATTTTCCGCCATATCAAGGGCTGACATTAAAGGTCACAGGAAATATTTCCGAAAAATATAGTAATAATATTACATATGCTTCGGATCAGGAAAACAAAATAGAGGATTTTACGACAGTGATGAATCTTGGATTGGATTTTAACTATACAGGCAAAAGGAGGTTTCTGGGATTTTCAGGGAATCTAACAAGAGAACTGTTTGTGCCGTCATCTGATGCCAGAAATCCTTCTGAAAATGCAAGACTCTCTTTTGTTAATGAATTTTCCGAATATGACAGGATAAGTTTAAACAATGATTTCTCTCATTCCCGTGTGCCAGGTAGAAGCCCGGGCGGCTTTAATGTAGATGAATGCAGGGAATATTATGCTAATCTGGGTGTACCATCAGAGAATACAGAGAAAATATGCAATGAATTTGCAGAAGAATTTGGTCGACACAAGGGAAGATTTGATTCTTACAGAAACTCATTGAATCTTGCTTACAGTAAGTATATCAGTGAATATTTCAATATTGGTACCAATTATAATTACCGTAAAAATTGGTCTGAGGAAGAGGGTACACTTGATGCGGATCACCATTCCATTGGAATAAGCACTAATTATAAATATAGCGAGCCTACAAGGTTTTCGCTGTCATATTGGTACAGGATAAGCACATATGAGGGAGGGAATTATATATATCGTCAATCAATTTCTGCAGGTTTTAGACAATATATAACAAAGCTTATTTATTTTGATGGAAATATTGGGACAGACCTCTCGATATCTGGTGGCGGTGATGACAGCATTACTGGAAATGCGACTGTCACAGGCGAGATAGATCCGAAATCGACAGCATCTCTTTCCTATTCACAGGGAACCAGCATAAGCGCTAACACTGATGATACCTTTAAAAATTGGCGAGTAACAGGCAGGTTATCAAAACAATTTTTGGAAGACCTTAATGGTTCGCTTTCAGCTTTTTACGGTGAGGGCGATTTTTCTTCAACAGATGTCACTGATATACTTATGGGAGCTCGTATTGATTTATCGTATAATTTCTGGAGAAGCAAAAAGGGTTCAAGCATAAATGGGAATTTGGGATATTCGTACTCTGATTTAGATTCAACCGATGAAGACAGGGGGTACCAGAGAAGTTCAGTGAATTCAAGCTTAACTTTAGCTTTCTGATATGATAAAAGAACAAAACAGAGTATTTAGACGGGTTCAGATGTTAGCTGACCTGTCCCTGGTAACAATCGCATTTTTTATAGGGTATTTTTTGCGATACAAGATTATTGACATTCCCGTCTTTAAATCATTAGAAGGATATTTATGGAATCAGGAACTTGCCTCGGTAGAATATTATGCGATTTATATGGGACTTTTGCCTGTATTGCTTGTTATATGGGGAGGCCTCCTGTCCTATTTCGGGATGTATAAGTCTATCGGTATGATCCAAAAACATGAAGCGCTGATAATCATCTTTAAAACAACTTTGATTGGATTTGTTCTTTTTGGCAGTTATGTTTTTGTACTCAGGATGCATGAAGATATAAGCAGATTGTTTATCGGTTTTACATTCTTTACAGCAGCACTTTTGATCAGCATTGAGAAGCTTACACTTTTTCATATATTTAAATTTCTCAGTAAAAGAGATAAGAGCTTTAAAAGTGCGTTAATTGCTTTCAGAAGAATTTTAATTATTGGAACAAGCAAGCGGGCGAAGAGTTTTATGAAATTGATTGAAGACAATCCGGATTGGGGCATTAAGATTGCAGGCCTTGTAGACATGGATCCTGACAAAAAAGGGGAAATAATTAAAGGGCACGAAGTATTAGGGTCTTTGGATGATATACCGGATATAATAAATAAAGATATAATAGATGAAGTTGTTTTTATTGTGCCGCGTTCCTGGCTTAACAAGATAGAAGATATAATGCTTTTTTGTGAGAGCGCCGGTTTAAAAGTGAATCTGGCTGTTAATCTGTTTGAGCTTAAGTTCCTGAAGGCTAAACAGACTGACCTTAAAGGATTTCCATTGCTTTCCTTTGAGAGTGCATCTGTAGATTTAAGTCATCTTTTTATCAAGCGGTTATTCGATTTTATCGCCTCAGGGTTCGGGCTTTTAGTATGTGCACCTTTATTTTTAATAGTCTGTATTTTAATAAAAGCAACATCGAAAGGGCCTGTCTTATATAGTCAACAGAGATGCACTCTTTACGGCAGGAAATTTATCTTTTATAAGTTCCGGACAATGGTAGAAGATGCAGAATTCAGGCTTAAAGATATTCTTAAATACAATGAGATGGACGGTCCGGTGTTTAAAATGAAGAATGATCCGCGCATAACGAAACCTGGAAAGTGGCTGAGAAAATTCAGCATAGATGAGCTGCCGCAGCTATGGAATGTGTTTAAAGGTGATATGAGTTTAGTAGGCCCAAGACCCCCGTTGCCACATGAAGTTGAAAACTACGAGATATGGCAGAGGAGAAGACTTAGCATGAGACCCGGCATTACCTGTATCTGGCAGATGAGCGGAAGGAATAAAATAGCTGATTTTAAGGAGTGGATGAAGCTTGACCTTGAATATATTGATAATTGGTCCTTATTACTTGATTTTAAAATTTTATTTAAGACTATCCCGGTTGTTTTGTTTGGGATAGGGGCAAAATAACTTGTGATAAAAATAAAAACAGAAGGGAGGCACAGTTTAGTGAAACGTTTAACCTTGCTATTTGTAATTATTGGTTTTGCTGTTTTCTTTTCATCTGAGATTGAAGCTCAAATTTCTGAAGATAACTTATATAAAGTCAATATAGGCGATGCAGTAAAAATAAGAGTGCTTGACCATCCTGATCTGAGTGTTGTTGCTACTATATCATCTGATGGTTCAATAAACTACCCTTATTTAGGAACCGTGTACATTAAAGGTATGAGTGTGACGGAAATTGAGGAAGAACTAGTGCAAAAACTTAGTGAAGGTTATGTGAGGTATCCTGTAGTTACAGTATCCATGGTAAAATCAACGGGCAGAAAAATATATACGTATGGTGAGATAAGACGTATTGGAGAAATTCCTTTTGATGATAATATGACAATAGTAAGAACAATGTCTATAGCCGGGGGTGTATCGGAAAATGGCCGGTATGGAAAGATGAAGGTAAGGCGGAAGCAGGGGAAGACCGGTGAGTATAAAGATATTGTAGAATCGCAGCTTGATGATGGAGTTATAGAAAACAAAGAGATTGAGGACATGATGCTTGAGCCTGATGACATATTAATAGTTGAGCGCAATAAAACATTTTTAATCCAGGGTGAGATAGGATCACGCGGTCGAGTTGTGCTTGAGAAAAGAATGACAGTGTTAAGGGCACTATTACAATCCGGGGGCGTATCGGGAAATGGTCTATATGGAAAGATAAAGGTAAGGAGGAAGCAGGAGGGGAAGACCGGTGACTATAAAGATATTATAGAATCGCAGCTTGATGATGGAGTTATAGAAAACAAAGAAGTTGAGGACATGCTGCTTCAACCTGATGACATATTAATAGTTGAGCGCAATAAAACATTTTTAATCCAGGGTGAGATAGGATCACGCGGTCGATTTGTGCTTGAGAAAGGAATGACAGTGTTAAGGGCATTATTAGAGGCCGGGGGCGTAGCGGAAAATGGTCGATATGGAAAGATAAAGGTAAGGCGGAAGCAGGAGGGGAAGACCGGTGAGTATAAAGATATTATAGAATCGCAGCTTGATGATGGAATAATAGAAAACAAAGAAGTTGAGG
>SDBV01004424.1_pt1 | contig 20236 bp, 18 predicted proteins | sample 2277081 | NCBI WGS metagenome assembly SDBV01 (sample SAMN10402039, study PRJNA504765) | marine sediment metagenome | isolation source: marine sediment core GS10_PC15, 223 cmbsf | place: Arctic Ocean: Southern Knipovich Ridge | collected 2010 | reverse complement strand
AGTTTTAAAGCATCTTCTGGAGAGATTTCGCTATCTATTCGGAAACCTTTTAAGAAATTTAATTGCGCAATCTTTTTTTTAATAGAATCTCTTGCGACTTCGGACCAATTTATCTCTGGAAAATTTTCCATTTCATCTTTTAATTCTTTTGGAATAGATAAAGTTAGATTTGTCATTATATTAATTCTAATTGATTTCTTTTCTTATTATGTGAATATATGTGAATACACATATTAATATTTTTCTTTTTTACTTTAGATTTTTTAACTTCTTTATAACCATATATTGCCAAACCATTATCTTTTGATAATTCTTCTAAAACCTTTTGGACCCATTTCTTGTGGGAGTGGTCTTGAGTTTAATTTTATTAAATTGAATATGAGAGTGATGATGAAATGGCACCATACTCGAGAATATGAGTATTTTATTAAAGATTTAGAGGATTTCTTAAAGGATGATAATTATGATTTTCAAAAAATAACCCATATTATATATTCACACTCTCATATTAAGGGAATATCTAAAGAAACTGTGAATGATCATCTAGTATCAATAAAAAATTCTGGTGCTTGGCAACATACAAACCCATCCTATGTTGAAATTCTTCATAAGGGAGGAATTAATTTAATGGATATATAAAAATTGAAAATATTTATATTCTTTTTTTCCATTATTCATAATTAAGGCAATTATTATTACTTTGGTGTATAAATCTTAATTCTTGATCCTCTTGATATTCTTGCACCGTTTATTATTTGTTTAATTATTCTCGTCGTTCTTGTTGGACTAATTCTTTACAATTATAAGAAAGAGAGGAACGTATTTCCTTTACTTTTTGCCTTAATAATAGTTATTGGTCTTAATCTTATTGTCGGATACTTCTTTTTTATCAGCTTATAGCTATAATTTTATCACCTATTCCTTTTTTTCAATATAGAAAACCAGCCCAGATTCCATAGCATCTACATGACGATAAACAATTTCATTAAATAATAATGGTTGAGATGAAATTCCGCCTTTTATCTTAAAACTATCAATTTCCTGTTTAGGGTTAAACTGAATAATTGTTTTTATCATTTTACCTAGTTCAGAGACAAGATTCTAATCTTCTGAAGAGGAATATTGATCTGGATTAGCTCCCAAGACAAACTGTTCTCTTGATAATCACCAAGATTTTTCTGTGCTTCGATTTTATATTTCTTTAAAAAGTTAAAGATTTTTTAAGTTCTCAAGAGAATGTTTACTTATTTCATCAAGAATTTTACAAATATTAGAATCCGGATTTCTTAAATAATCACCGACGACGTTTGGAGTAGTTTTAGACTGTTTAATCTAGAACCACATCTTTTTCACTCAAAGTTCCATCAAAAATTAATTTTAAGTATAAGTCTAAAATTTATAAACCCTTACTTTTATTTTAAATTAAAAAGTTTAAATTTTATGTAATAAAAAAAAAACTACTATTATTATCATGACCGATAAGGATGATTACAACAATAAGGTAAATGGAAATGGGAGACCCATTTATATTTTTAAAGTCGTTTTATTAGGTCAAGAAAGAGTTGGGAAGACGTGTATTGCAAAGAGATTATGTTTCAATACATTTGATGTGGATACAAAAGAAACACTAGGAATCGAATTCTACACACATGATCTTCCTATTATAGTTAATGGAGATAAATCCTTTGTGAGAATTAGTATATGGGATTTTGGCGGACGTGAACAATTCAAAAAATTATTTCCTTATTACATTAATGGGGCAAATGGAATATTCATGGTTTTTAACTTAATAGATCTTCAAACTTTACTAAGATTAGATTGGTGGTATGAGAGATTAGGTGAATATAATCATGGACAAACTCCAAGAATGTTTATCGGAGCAAAACACGATCTTGTCAAAAAGGTTGATGAGAAATCTACAGTAGATGATTTAGTTGTTGATCGGTTTATACAAAGACATGCTGAAGTTGAATTTTATAAAACTTCTTCAAAAGATAATTACAATATTGAAGAAATTGTTAGAGTTCTTATTATCAAAATATTAGAAAAAAACAAATTAGATTATGATCAAATAACCTAAAAAATTGTTATCGATTTATTTTTAGTACATTGTTATTATATAACATAACTGCTTTTAGACAGAATTTATTCATATAATAATCATTATTACTCCTAAAATAGTTACGATTACGCCGAAAAATCCTAATTTCGAAATTTTTTCTTTATTTATGAAATAGGTCAATGGAAGTGCAAATAAAGGGCTTGCGCTCGCAATTAAAGCCAAAGTAGTTGCTCCGGCTATTCGAGCAGCTTCAGTATAAACATAAGCACCTATAGATGTTCCTATAATAGATCCAACCAACAATAAAATATATATTTTCGAAGATTTTTTTTGTTTGGATAAATTTTCTCTCTTTTTCGTAATGTAACTTTCTCTCCACACCAGTGAAGTTAACATTAGTGAAGCAAAAGGAAAACGAATGACATTACCGATTATTGAACTAATATTTTGTTTTGCTTGGAGTATTTTATCAATTTCATTAGTTGCAAAATCTATCATAACAAGGGCTATTGCCCAACCTAAGGATGCAATTAACCCAAAACTAAGGGCTCTAAACAAGTATCCTTTGCTAATTTTATGTAGGGTTATACCTGGGGTGATTGATTCAGAAGCTGTATTTGAAATATCATTATTACTTGATTCAATCTTACTTTTTCCAATTAATATTATCCCACCACCAATCAATAGCATTGAGAAAATTATCTTTACATCAAATACTTGATTTAAAAACAATAAAGAAAGTATGAATGTAAATAGTGGGAATGTCATTGAAACTGCTATTGCAACAGTTACCCCTAATTCCTTTTGAGCTTTGAAGTAAGCAGTATCCCCCACCACCTGACCAAATACAAAACTGATGATTAATATTATCCATATCTCCCATGGGATTAGGAAAATCTTAATGAAAATGTTTAATACTAATGCAATTATAACAAAAGAGATTGCACCAATCCCAGTACGGAAAAAATTTATATAAACTGGGCTTGTATCATGTTCAGTTTTTCTAAATATCACATTTGAGATGACAAAACAAAGAACTGCTAATATTGCTGTTAATTCTCCAGCCATTTCTATGTATATAACCTGTTTAATTTTTTACCATATTCATATAGTTTTAAAAAAGATTTTGCTGCAGTTTCAATTGTAGGATAAACAATGAATTTATCTTTGATTAACATATTGTTAAAAATTCCTTGAGATTGACTAGGATATTGATGTAAAATAATAATGAATGTTTTATTTAAACATTCCACATGGTTTCTTAATTCCAATAAATTTTTATAATAAGCTTTAAAAGCATCACCTTCTAAATCTTTCCAGGAATCTGTTTCAAAGATTACTAAATCAATATTTTCGTCAATACCTGCCTTACACACATCTACAAATACTTTTTGGTGTATTATCCAAGGTAAATCAAAAGGGTTCGATAAACTCCCAATTTTAATAGGATATACTTCTTTAAGCTTTTCTAAAGTCTTACCTTCAAAATAGGGTAATTTTAATCCTAATTCCGTTAAAGTATCTGTTGCTAAAATTCCAAAACCACCAGACCATAGAATTACTAAAGCCCGTTTATCTTCTGGATAGATAATTTCTTTTTTCTCTTTTTTAAACCGCGCTATATAACTAGATAAAAGATAAGCATAATCAATTAAATCATCCAGCGAGGGAGGAACTTCAATGCAGGGGGTTTGTTTGTAAATAGCTTCCCAAATATTGCTTTTGGTTGCTAAACTTCCTGTATGTGTTAATATTGCTGATTGTCCTCTTTTAGTTCTTCCTCCTCTCATGAATAAAACGGGCTTTCTCATCTGTTTTAAAACATTAAATAATATTTTACCTTCATTTTTATGGAATGGTGAAATTCCTTCAAAATAAACACAAATTACGTCAGTTTCGTCATCTTTATTTAAATATTCCAATATTTCAGATATTTGGATATCTATACAATTTCCAATACTTATACCCACCGAAAATCTGAGATCATATCTACGCGAGCCAAATTTTATCATTTTAGAATGTAGATCTCCAGATTGAAAGATTAATCCAATATTTCCCCTCTCTACTGGAAATGAGGGGTAATATGCAGTTCTTCCTCTAGGACTATATAACCCCATACAATTTGGACCAATTGCTCTCGTGTAAATATAATTATCTAGGATTTTTTTTATCTGGGATTCAATTTCTATGCCTTTATCATCAAACTCACCTGTTCCAGCAGTAAATATGTGTATTAAGAGGACTTTCTTTTTCGAGAGAATATTTTTTAAAGATTCGATAAGTAACTCTCTTCTAACTGACAATATTAAAAGATCTATTGTGTCTTCGGGAATATTATCAAATGTTTTATAGCATTTTAAGCCTGAAAGTTCTTCCAATTTAGGAGAAACCAAATATATCTTCTCGAAATTAAAATTTTGCCTTTTAAATCCTTTAAGGAAAAATGAAATGTTTTGCTTTGCTTCATAAATTGCCACACTTGTTGGATTAAACAATACATCTAATGATTGTTTGTTATTTTTCTTATCCATTTTTATCCTCAGTTTTAATAGTTAAATCTAAATTGCAATTATAGCAGAATTTCGGGATAGAAGCAAATTCAGTTCCGCAATTAGGGCAAATTGTTGTAATACTTCTTGCGATGGCTTCTAAATCTGCAATTTGAGTGTCAATTTTAGTTTTCATGATTTTTTTTATACCTAATGAGAGCCCGATAGAAAAGAGTATGATTGTAACACCAAGAATTATGGTTTTCATGAACAAACTAAGAAAATTTGTGTTAAAATAAGATCGATAATAATTCCGCAAAAAAGCATACAGAAAAAAATTAGGAAAAAAGAATGTTAAAAAATTCATAGAATACGCTTGTTTATAATTCTTATAAATGAGAATAGGAATTATTGAAATTAAAAGCCAAATTGTATAAATAAAAAATAAATCACTCCAATCTTCATACAGTGTGTAATTAGATAACCATTCAATTATAGCTATCTGTTCTTCAGTAGTATCGCTAGGTTGTGGAAATAGTAGAAGATTTAAATCATGCTTATACTCAAATAAATGTATTAGTAGAATTAAAATTGATATTTGAATTAAAAAAACAACAATTCTAATTCTAAAAACATCAATAATTTTCATTATCAATTAATTAAATATACCAATAAATTAAACTATTTTAGATTATAGCCTAAAAATAAAACATTTCTATCCAACTAAAAAAAATAATAGGTAATAGAATTTTTTAGAGTTTAAATTTTTCAAGCTATTTTCTTTACTTTCTTTTTCGGTATTAGAACTATAGTTATTCCAGCTATAGAAGCAACTATAAGGATTTCTAAAGCATAGCCAGGTATGCTTTCTTGATTTACTAAAGCAGAAACTTCAAAATAAGCTACAAATACAGGATCATGTACGAGTTTTCCTCCTCCACTTTCACCAAATTTAGGATATGAAGTAATAAAGAAAGCTGCGGCTTCATCGGGGGCAAAAGAATCCCATGCATCTTCATAAGGAACTCCGTACGTAAAGTGATTTGTTTGATTAATAGCATAACTAATAATTAACCTTGCAAAATCCCTCATCAATGGAAGCATTCCTGATATAAAATTGATAAATTCTCCATCGCTTTCGATGTCTAAAGATTCATAATAAACTGGATAAGTATTAGTTGTTGTATCATTGATATCAGTAAGGTCATAAGTAGGTTTTTGATTAAATTTAAAATCAAATGCATTTGATTGATTTAAAATCAAATTCACTTCTGTTAATCCTGGTTTATGTGTAGTTGCATTTATTTCACCCTCTGCTAGATCCGCTAACGCCCAGTCCTGATCTGCCCAAATAAATGACCAAGTTCCAAGAGCGAGCGCCCAATCATCTGGCATATATCCTTGTTCTCCATCATGAACTTGTATCCAATCTGATGTTTCATTTGGTTTAATCATTAAAGTATCAAATTTTCCAGCTTCATAATTTTGGTATAAAGTTGATTCTCCTTTTTCGGTATCCACTTCTAAAGTATATGTATAAGAGATATATGTCTGGTTTCCAATCGCAGATGAACCATAGATGTAAGATCCTGGATCTTCATAATTAAAATCCCATTTAAAAATTCGTTTACCATTAATCTCTTCTATTTTAGGTATATAAAAAATTATATCCGAATAGTTATAACCCCATGTATAAGTAATAATTGATTCATTTACCGATCTTTGCAATGGAAATGATTCAGTTTTTGGATTTGATTTAATTCCTACTATATTTCTCATTTCGGGGGTCGTCATTCCCATATAAAAGAATGGATTTATTTGTTCTCCATTATCATAAATGTCATTAGCTATAACATTATCCCCAAAACCAAACCATGCGCAATGCATTGATGCGATGAGGATTTCGGTACCATTTTCCCAAAAGTGTTGCCACCAGAATTGTGTGGGAGTTGTGTATGTTGAATATTCTCCCATTTCATAATGAGTTTTGTTAATGAAAGCTAGCATACCCATCTCAAAGTTTCCTTCTTTAATCCACTTAATATTCCATGTATTATCAAGCCATGATGTTTCATTATTTACTTCTGGAGCATCCCAGTTTGAATTATTAAAAACATTTATGTCCCAGTAATTTTCCTCGAAATTATGCCCATCGAAAGCTTCTTCTGGTGTTGGTGGACCTTCTTCTGCTTTCACATTAAATGTTAATAATCCAAAAATAAGGAAAATTCCAAAAATTACAGAAAAAATTCTACTCTTTTGATAAAACTTCATTTTTACTAATCTCCAATTTTCTAGTAAAGCATGTTTAAAATAACAATAGCACATTTATCTATTTAAATGTAATCGAAAATTCAAAATACCTAAAACAGTAAAATTTTTAATATTTGTTATCTTAAATTATGTACAGTGGAAGACTTGTATTCTTGTTTTTTAAAATTATCAATTTACGACAATCATAAAGGATGTTTTCTCCCATGAGTCACGCTTCTTCTTTAGGACTAATTAATGAGGATAATAATAAATAATTTAAAGGTATTTTTTCATGAGCTATACGTTTTCAAGAAATAAATTAATAGAAAAAATTAAATTTGGACTTTTAAGCCCAGATGAAATACGTAAAATGTCTGCTGCTCGTATTATTACAGCAGACACGTATGATGAAGATGGATTACCAATCCCATCTGGATTAATGGATCAACGACTTGGCACTATTGAGCCAGGACAACGTTGCCAAACTTGTGGTAATCTCGTGAGTAATTGTATGGGACACTTCGGGCATTGCTAGAAGTATTTAACTTCAAGCGTCTAGATAGAATTAGCCCGTCCAGTTATTCACGTAGGATACGCTAAGAAAGTATTAAAAGTATTACGAAGTATTTGTCCAGATTGCTCTCGGCTAATGCTTTCAGAAGAAGAAAAAGATATATTTCGAGAAGAACAAAAAGAGCATCGAAAGATATTCTTTGAAGGAGATGAAAGTGCTTCTAAAATTGTTTTCAAACGGGCGAGAAAAGCAAAAGGTTGCCCTTATTGTGGTGCAAAGAAAAAGAAAATTGTTATTGATAAACCTACCACATTCTATGAAGAAGAAGAAGGAAAAGGATCCCGGAGAATAACTCCAATTGAGATTTTAGAACGTTTAAAAAAAATGAGCGATATTGATCTTAGGATCTTAGGAATAGCACCTGAAAACGCTCGTCTAGAATGGGTAATATTTACTGTTTTACCTATCCCTCCTGTATGTGCAAGACCCTCAATTACATTAGATAGTGGAATACGTTCTGAAGATGATTTAACTCATAAATTGGTTGACGTTATTCGGATCAATCAAAGACTTAGAGAAAATATTGATGCTGGAGCACCGCATTTAATTGTTGAGGATCTTTGGGAATTATTACAATATCATATAACAACTTACTTTGATAACCAAGTTTCAGGAATACCTCCAGCAAGACATCGCTCAGGAAGAGCACTTAGAACGTTAACCCAGAGATTAAAAGGAAAGGAGGGAAGATTTAGAAGTAATTTAAGCGGAAAAAGAGTTGATTTTTCTGCCAGAAGTGTAATCTCACCAAATCCATATATTAGCATTAACGATGTTGGTGTTCCAATAGAAATTGCGAAAATTTTAACTATTCCAACAAATGTGAACGATTGGAATGTTGAAGAGATGAAACAAATGGTGTTAAATGGACCATTCAAACACCCTGGTGCTAACTACATCATACGCACTGATCGCAGAAGAATCGATCTTCGCTATGTTAAAAATCTGAAAATTATCGCTGATATGCTTACGCCGGGATTTACTGTTGAGCGCCACCTAAATAATGGAGATTTAGTGTTATTTAACCGTCAGCCTTCCCTTCATAGAATGTCAATAATGGCTCATGAAGTAAAAATTATGGATGGAAGGACTTTTCGATTAAATCTTACTGTGTGTCCTCCCTATAATGCAGACTTCGATGGAGATGAGATGAATTTACATGTACCCCAAAGTGAAGAGGCTCGGACCGAAGCAGAATTGCTTCTTAAAGTTCAAGAACATATATTATCTCCCCGATTTGGTGGACCAATTCTTGGTGGAATCCAAGATTTTATTTCGAGCGTATTTCAATTTACAAGTAAAGAAGCATTGTATAATAAAAAAGACACATTAAAATTATTGTATACTGGGGATATTTTTACAAATAACCCCAATTTTAGTTTTGACCAATTAACTCCTATGACCACTGATCCAGAACCACTATATTCTGGAAAGGACATTTTTAGTACTTTATTTCCGGATGATTTAAATATTAAAGTTAAATCTAAATTCTGTAAAAACTGTGAAGTTTGTAAGGAAGAAAATTGCGAGTATGACGCTTATGTTGTAATAAAAAATGGTAGGTTAATAACAGGAACCATTGATGAGAATTCTTTTGGGGCTATGCAGTCAAATAGTATATTACAGCGTATTATTAAGGACCATGGAAATGCCCTCGGAAGGCAGTTTTTAGATAGTGCGACAAAGATGCTCCTATATGTTATCAGACAAAATGGAATTACAATGGGATTAGATGAGGTTTATGTACATGGACATGCTAAAGATGAAATCTCTAAGGTTTTAGAAAATGCAAATTTAGAGTCTAAAAAACTCATTAAAGCATTTAACGACAACGATAATGCAATTCTTAAAAGAGCTCCTGGACGTTCTATGAGAGAAACCCTAGAACTAAGACTAAGACAAATACTAGCAGAAGCTCGTAAACAAGCCGAAGAAATTGCATCAGATTTCATCGGGGATAAAGCTCATTCAGTTATAATGACTAAATCTGGAGCTAGAGGAAATATATTAAACCTCGGACAGATGTCTGCTGTAGTTGGACAACAAGCAATAAGAGGAGAAAGGATTAATCGTGGGTACAGTATGAGAACATTACCTCATTTTAAAGTAAATGATCTATCACCGGAGGCTCGTGGATTTGTTACTTCTTCTTACCGAAACGGATTAAACCCTGTGGAGTTCTTTTTTCATAGTATGGGTGGTAGAGAGGGTCTGGTGGACACAGCTGTCCGGACGAGCACGTCGGGATACATGCAACGGAGATTGGTTAATGCCTTACAAGATATGGTAGTTGAAAATGATGGTACTGTGAGAAATAGTGATAAGAACATTATACAGTTCACTTTTGGAGATGACGGCATAGAGCCGACCCATACGGATCATGGAGCAGCTGTGAACCTAGAAGTATTATTATTAAAAGCAAAAGCACTTGATGTGGAAAAGATTCGAGAAGAACTCAAAGAAACACCTGAGCAAAAAAAGAAACCCTCCCGAAAAAAGCCTACTCTTAAAAAACCTAAAAAGGAGAAAAAAACAGTTTCAAAAAAAGAACCTGTAAAAAAACCCGTAAAAAAGACCACACCTAAAGCAAAACCTAAAAAAGAAAAACTGGATGAAGATACTTTAAAGCAGCAATATGAAAAAGAAACAGGAAAGAAGGCAGTATGGAAAAGTAAGAAAACGAAAGGTTATTTGGAATGGAAAAATGAAAAATTAGGATAAATTCAAAAATTTAAAAGGAGGGAATAAAAAAATGGCAAAGAAAAAATCACCAAAAAATCTTGATTTAACAGTTTTAAAAAATCAATACAAGGAAGAAACTGGAAAAAATGCAGTTTATTGTGTGGAAAGCTTACAAAAGCATTTCAAGAATGGAGAAAACAACATTAAGTTTAAAATTAAATAAAAAATTTAAGGTTTGAGAAAAATGGTAAAAGTAACTCCTGAAATTTTAGAAAAAGATTTAAAAACATTACAACAAGATGGGATTCCCGAAGATTTAGTAAATAAAATTAGAGAAAGAATAAAGGATGAAGATTTAGAAGTGGAACAACTCGAATATCTCTTAAATAAAATCTTTATAAACTTTACAAACGCTCTTGTCGAGACTTCGGAGCCTGTTGGAACGGTGGCTGCACAATCGATTGGTGAACCTGGCACTCAAATGACTCTCCGCACGTTTCATTATGCTGGCGTTGAAAAGAACAGAGATCTCCTGTTCTTTGCGTAAAAGAGTTTTCAGTTACCCAAGGATTACCCAGATTAATTGAAATTGTGGATGCCCGTCGATTTCCGTCAACTCCTCAAATGACAATATTTTTGGAAGAAGGCTATCGAGAAACTGAAGAGAAAGCTATGGAAGTACACAATCGCATTGAACAAATACGTATAGAACACATAACCCATGATGTTAATTTAGATTTTGTGAATTGGCATATTATTATTAATTTAATACCTGAGATTTGTGAAAAGAAAGGAATTGATATTAATGAAATACCTGATATTTTAAAGCGATATAAGAAGAAAGGTACTATAAAACGTGAAGGAAATTCAATTATTATTGATCCTGGGATAGAAGGTCTACAAAGTTTACAAAAATTAAGAGAGAAAATTCTTAAAAAAGTTGTAAAAGGGATTAGAGGAGTAAAAAGAGGATTGCTAACTCCTTCAGATGGTAATGAGGAATGGATAATTAAAACTGAAGGTACTAACATGGATGGTGTAGTACAAATTGAAGGTGTAGATATAACAAGAACAGTTTCAAATCACATTCACGAAATTGAAAAGTTATATGGAATTGAAGCGGCACGAACAATGATCATTGTTGAGTCCCAAAAGGTATTAGAACAACAAGGTTTGGACGTGGACTTGCGTCATTTATTAATTCTGAGCGATCTGATGTGTTTTTCGGGAGCAATCCAATCAATCGGCAGACATGGAATCTCAGGATCAAAATCGAGTGTTTTTGCTCGGGCGGCATTTGAAGTAACCGTTAATCAGTTACTCGATGCGGGATTGTATGGAGAAGAAGAACGATTGCTTGGAATCCCAGAAAACGTGATAGTAGGGCAGATTTCGCCAATTGGGACTGGTAGGGTTAACATAATGTTTGATCTGGATGCAAACTTAGCGATGTTAAATAAAAAAAAAAAACTTTAGTTAATGGTATTCAATAAGCTTATAATAAATATAATAGCATTAATTTTTCGATGAATTAAATTATAGAATACTGCTAAAATAATTAAAAACCAAAAAGTTTTAATGTAGAAGTAGAATCCTAAAAGTACTAAAAATTAAATAACTATTATTCTTTTTACTTAATATATAGATACGTTTTGAAAATACCATGGCAAAGAATAAGAAGAGTAAATCTGCCATTACGAAAGTTGATCTAAGCAGAAAGAAAATTAAAGAATTTGATATTGATGCTAACATCAAAGTTACTTATAAAACTGGTAAGATTATTTACGGGAGAAATCAAGTTTTAAAAAAATTAAGAGAGAATCCTTTCGCCATGCTCATTGTAAGCAATAATTGCCCTCAAGAATTAATGAATAAATTAAATTATTATAATTCACTTTTAAAAGATAAACTCTATATTCATAAATATAAAAGTTCAAGTTGGGATTTAGGATTGGCTTGTGCTAAACCTTATATGATTTCTGTATTGGGAGTAATTGATTTTGGAGACTCAGATTTACTATCTTTAAAAACTGGAAGAAAATAAGTAAAGTAAAAGAATTTTGTCATGTTAAAAAGGCACATTAAAATTGATCGGGAATCAATGGAACTTATCTCATTATTTAATAACATCTCCGGAGCTATAATAAAAGATTGTCTTATTTTTAAAGCACCTGAAAACGAAACTGAAATTATAATCTTTTTAGTAAAAGAAGAAGATGTAGGAAAAGCAATTGGAAAAGCGGGGGAACATGTTAAAGATTTAAAGATAAAACTCCAAAAAAAGATAGATATAATCGCCTTCTCTGATAATCTTAACCAATTCATACATAATATCTTGCAAACAACTAAAAATTCAATTGTAATCCAAGATATTGAAGTAAAAGAAAGCCGAAATCAAAAGAAAACAGTTATAATAACGGTACGTCCTCAAGATCGCGGAAAAGCAATTGGTAAAGATGGTTCGATGATACGGAAAATCAAAGGATTAGTTTTAAGGTATTTTGATGTTGATAATGTAATTATCAATACAAAAAACATCTAACAAACATTTCAAAAAATCTGAATTTTAAGCTATTTATATCGCCTAAAATACCATTACAAAATATTTTAAATAAACTAACACCTCCTTTTGTAAGATTTTTAATAACCAGATGTCTAAATTTAAATTAGAGTATTTTTCGTATGAATTAGATATAAAGATTATATAAAAGCTCATTCACATACATAAATTTTAAGTTTAAGGATGTATTTTTTTACATTATAATAATTAATATTTGGTGTAAAAAGTTGCCAAAAGGACTATATGCAGCAAGACAACTTAAAGCTAATCGAAAAAAATTCAAATGGTCAAAAACTAAATATAAAAGAAGAAAATTAAAGTTAAAACAACGTTCAGACCCTCTTGAAGGAGCTTGTCAAGGTTTAGGCATTGTATTACAAAAAGTTGGACGAGAAAGTAAACAACCTAACTCAGCAATAAGAAAATGTGTACGAGTTCAACTAAAAAAGAACGGAAAAACCGTGACTGCGTTCCTACCTGGTGATGGCGCATTAAACTTCATAGAAGAGCATGATAGAATTATTATAGAGGGGATAGGTGGTGCTAAAGGACGTGCTGTTGGGGATCTTCCAGGAGTGCGTTTTAAGGTTGTAAAAGTAAATGGAGTATCACTACAGGCATTACTTAGCGGAAAGAAAGAAAAGCCATTACGATAATTAATGAGGTAAGTAACATGAGCAAAAAAAAAAAGGAAATAAAACTTTTTAACAAATGGTCCTTTGATAATATAGATATTAAAGATACAACGCTAGAAAACTATATTAATTTAAAAACTATTATCATCCCTCATTCTTCTGGAAGACATGAACATAAACGATTCTGGAAATCCTCTAAAGTCTCAATTATTGAACGATTTGCTAATAGATTACTGTCTCCCGGATATATCGGAAGTAAAATTAGGGGTCATAAAAGTTCTTATAATTCTGGAAAAAAAAGTAAATTATTGATTAGCATAAAGAATGCATTCACGTTAATTGAATTGCTTACGGGAGAAAATCCTATCCAACTAATAGTTAATGCAGTTTGCAATATAAGCCCTAGAGAAGAGACCACCCGTATCGCAATGGGGGGGATCAATTATTCTTCAGCAGTGGATATCGCACCCCAGCGTCGAGTTGACTTAGCTTTGAAGTATTTAGTTCAAGCGATTAGTTCAGGATCTCGTTCAAATGAAAGATCATTTGAAGAGAATTTAGCTAAGGAGATAATATTAGCCGCGCAAAATAGTCAGGACTCTAGAGCTATTAAGCGAAAAGATGAAATAGAGAGAATTGCCGTATCAGCGCGTTAAACAGTAAGGTTGGAACTTTAAGATCTAATTTCAAGTCTTCTGACTATTTTAAAAAGAGAAATCTAAAAATTTAAAACCAACGAAAAACTGCACCTACTCCTATTACATTTGATATCACGGTTGCCATAAACAATTGTAAAATATCAAAAGAAGCTATTAATACAAAACTAAAACCCTTTGTTTTTGCATAGATTAGAGTATTCAGAATTGTAACTATTAGGAAGATTAGGTACATAAATATTACAGAGGGCAAATAGGAAATGTTCATCGTTAAGTACATTAAATTTATAAAAATAATAAGTGCAAAAAGTAGGATTATTCGGCTTTTAGATTTCTCCGATTTTAAAAAGTATAACTGTGGGTAGAGAACTTTCCTAAATAGTATTTCAAGTGAAATATATACTGGGACTATATAAAATGTCAATACCAATTGAGAAAAATCTGAAGGCCATACAAATGCGAATGGGTAAAAAAAAGAAAAAATCATGTAAATCCCAATAAAATAAAATGCGCTTATTAAAGCAAAAATGATATGTTTTAACCTTAATTCTCTTTTTAAAAAAGCTTTTATTTTGGATTTATCTGATGGAAGCTCAGATTTTCGTCTTCTGTGCGTTTTAACATGAATAATAATTTTTATTCCTATGAAAGAAAAGCAAAAAAGTACTGACGCGTATAATATTCCCACTATTCCATAAATTTCGGCAAAAATTTGCCAATTTATTATAAAAATTATAGAAGACAAAATTAATAAGAGAATTTTCTTACTCTTCTCTGACTTATTAAGGTTCATTTTTTTTTTTATTTTATATTGATTTTCTGTTAATTTTTCCTTAGTGAAATAACTGGAAGTAAAAGTTATAAGAAGAAGAATAAAGAAAATTAATATTATTAATGAGGCGAAAATAAATACATAATTCCACAAATAAGAGATACTAATACTTCCATTAATCGTTTTAGAACTAAAAAAATGTTGTTCAAACCAATTAATGGATTTAATAAGAACTCTATTCGAGTATAGCTGGTGTCCTCCACCAAATAATGGCTCAGTTATCGGAAATACAGTACAATTTGTTAATTGTTGAGCTTTTAATGCATTTTCATCAAAATCTAAAGCTTCATCTCTCGTGTGCATTATAATTAATAAATTGTTTGTATTTGTTTCATTGATTAGATTAACAGGAATATACTTACTTAGCTGCTCATTTTCTTTAAAGCCGAATCGTGGAGGTTCGAAATTTACCAATGGAGCCCACGCTACAGTAATATTAAAGCGTGAATCCAAAGCCTGGTTCATGAGAACAACCATTCCTCCAAGAGAATGCCCAATTAATCCAATTTGAGAAGTATTTACTTCAGAGTAAAAAGATAGACTTTCTAATTTATCTAATAACTTGGAACAGTCCTGAGCAATAGCAGGAATATTTGTAGTTTCGTCAATTTTATTAATAGTATCTCCACTCTCACCATGTCCTTGATAATCAAGAGCAACAACAAGAAATCCTCTTTTTTTAAATTCTATAGGAACTCTTAAATCAAAATCTCGTTTGCTTCCAATTCCATGAGCATAGATGATTAATGGTCGCTTCTCTTGAAACTCCAAAGATTTAGAAGGATAATACAAATTTGCATAAAGTGTAGATCCTGCTGATTGAAACTGAACTCTTTCATACTTATTATAACTTACAGATCTGTTAATATAGAGTGCTGTAAGTGCTATAAATAATAAAATAAGTAGTATTCCAAATTGTTTAAGATAGGGATACTCTTTTTCCGTTAGTTTACTTGTAAAGAATGCTTTTAGCTTCTGAAATGACTTTTCTTTTAGATTTGTCCAACCTTTGGCTATTTTCTTTTTGATCTTCTTTTCTTCTTTTGAATCTGATACTTCATCTCTCATTGTATAAGTATACTCATTTTGAATATGATTTGGAAATTTAAACTAAATTAAACCTCTTAATTATAGTTAAAAATCATAAAATGCTTGTTGTAATCAATAATTCCAGCAATCCGAAGTGTAGAAATGTTGTCTGAGTATGATGCTTATTTGTGATAAGAGCCTTAATAATCATACTAATAAAAATAGGTTGTAATTATTAAAAAATTTGCTAATACCTTAGAAAATTTAGATTTATTTTAACATGACGTTGATTTTCTGTTTATAAATTCGGTTTAATATACTTTGAGAAAATAAAATGAGTTTTTTATACTCCCATCAACCAAATATTTGGTTAATAAGTTAATATATCTTTGCGCTCTTCATTTTGTTTTTCTAATAATTTTTCGATATCATTAAAATAAAATAATTTTTAAGTTCATAATATTATGAATTAATTTCCTTTTCTTATTGTTTATTATAAATATAGTATATTTTGAGGTTCACAATTTTATCTCGTATATGAAATGAGATAATCTATTTCTTAGAAATCCAATTTGAAAATTTATTTATTTCATAATATTACCATATTGGTTTATAAGATAAACAGAAATCTAGTTAATTAGAGGTTTGGATTTTACTTTTGATTTTTTATAGAAGGAGGTAATGTTAAATAAAAGCAACAAAAAATAAGAATTCGTTACCAGAAAATCATTATTTACAAAATTTAAGCTCGAGAGAGCAAAATAATGAAATATTTAAAAAAATTTTAAAGGAAATTAAAAATAATGAAAAAACCATTAGAAAAGGCAATATTTGCCCTTTCTGTAATGCAAGGAATCTAGGCATAAATAACACCTGTTATAATTGTGGTAAAAGAATTAAATTCTCTATTGAAAACTTTTTTTAGACTTAATTTTTCATTTTAAATTTCATAATTTTAATTTTAAAAGAAAAATAATAAGGAAATATATTATTTTATTTTCTTGGAATATAATCTAAAATAGTACCTATAATCGCGAGCGCAAGGAAAACTCCAATAGAAATATTTTGGATCAAATACTCATTAGGCTGAAAACTCCAATATAAAGAGCTGCTAACACAAAATTCAATACTAAAAATGCAGTCATTATACCAAGAGTTCTTGTTTTAAGTGGCTTTTTAATGATAAATTTCGTGATTGGCGCTGCAATTGCATAAATAATAATGATCAAAAGAGGTATTGGTACCCAGGAAATTTTAGCTAAAAATATAACAAAAAATAATGACACAAAAACTATGAAAAGGTTAATGTAATATAGAAAACGTCGTAATATGTCCTTATTTTGATCTATTTTGTACCACAGAATGCCAGCTGAAATAAATATTGTATATACAACTATAACATCTAATATTATATCAGGTCCGGACCCCACATCAACAATATAATGAGTTCCCCCAACAGCAAACACCATTCCTAAACCGAATATTTGAATAAGTAATATGTGATATGTAGATTTTCCAATCAATGATATTGCACGAGAGAATTTCCCTTGTGGATTTTCGGGTAACAATGCCATAACAACTAAAAATAAGAAAGCAGAATATGGAAATACTAAGAAATGATAATCTCCCCTAAGAAGTTGAACACCATTTATTTTTATTCGAAAACCAAAGAACTGGTACGCAATAAGATATGTTAGGCTAATTAGAAACAATATCCATATGAATAGATTACGCTTACTTCTAAAATTATGTCCAAAAGAAAACCACATACCCAAACCAACAGCAGAAAGATAAAAGGGGATACTTGTCATAAAAACGGTTAAGATATAGGCTTTTTCCCATGATGGGAGAGGTCTCTCTCCAAGAAATGTAAAAACTATTAATTGTATTAAAATCTCGATTACAAAGCATAGAATAAGGGTTAATTTAGGATATTTCGTGAATCCATAATAGAGTAATGGCATTATTAAAATTGATTGTAGAAGTACTGGGATAAACCAATTACCTGGACCCCAAAATACGAAAAAACCGATGAAAAGATTAATAATCCCATGATCTGGAGCATATTGGTTATTATACATGTTAACCCAATTAAATCCATACATAATTAAACCTATGATTGTAGAAACACCATATAAAATAAGAAATGGGATGATATAGCGTTTGATTTTACTTTTAAAATAATCTTTTGTATATAATTCCTTTAATGTAGATGCCCCACTCCGTTTAAACGATAAACCTATGTTAAAGCCCATGATTATCAAAAAAACAGGAATAGATATTCGTTCCCATAAAGCAGCACCTATACTACTCTTAATATTCCAAGTGACAATGTGGTCAAAAATGACCAAAAAAATCATAACTGCTTTTAAGAAGGAAACTTGAAAGAAGGAATGTTTTTCCTCTCTCAAAATTTCTTGATTTTTATCTATCAAATAAATTTCATTCATTTCTTTCAACTTATTGTTGAATAGCTTTTTATAGAGTTATCGAATAAATTAAAATTATAATTCCTTGTCAATTATGATAATATTTAATAAATTAGGAGTCCATTTTTTGATTAATTAAAGAAGTGATAATATAGAATAGAAAAAATAATTGTTTAATATGGTACATTTATTTATAATTTTTTTTTTTTTTTTGAAAATATTAATTTTACTGAGAATATTACCTACATATTACCTAAATTCATTTTAAGGCTGAAAAAATCCTCAATTATTATATAATTGATAGACATATTATTTAGATAAGCAGATTTACACATATAAACTGGGTTATGCAAATAAAGTGAACACCGACAAAAATCAGAATATTTTAGAAAAACAACTAAAAACTTTAGGTCAAAAGATTAGAATTGATATTTTAAAGAAATTAAAGAATGTTCAAAATCAGATATCATTTTCAAAGCTTCAAAAAGAAGTTTTAGGACATAACCTTTCTTCTGTAAATTTTTCTTTTCATTTAAATGCTTTAAAAAAGTGTGATTTAATTTTATCCTCAGAAGAAGGATATTCTATTACAATTTTGGGTAGGCAAATCACAGATAAGATTTTATCTATTGAGCAAATCTTAAATAAACAGAGTAAAGTTAGAATGATCAGAACCTCAAAATATTCTAAAGAATTATTTGATATAAATAAAATAGAGGATTATTTAGTGATTGAGGGTGAATTAGATCGTTTCTTAGCGAGACAAATTTCCCACGAAGTAGAAGAACGACTTTCAAAAACAAATATAGAATATATGACTACACCATTAATGCGTGAGTATATTAATGCAGTGTTATTAGAAAATAGTTTAGAAGAAGTGAGACATAAGCTAACTCGGTTAGGAACCCCTCCATTTGAAGCATTAAAATTATTTAATTCAAAAGATAAAAGTATTACTCCTGAAAACTTTATCACGAAGTTAGGCTCTGATGTTTCAGAACAATTTTTACTTTTAAACCTGATACCTAAACATCTTGCCGATCTATATTTATCAGGGGAAATCGCTTTATTACATCTTAATTATTGGAGTTTAAGACCTCTAAGCATATATATAAACACAAAAACACTGATAGAGTTTATTTTCCATAAGTTACCAAATGTACCAAATAAAATTGAAAAAAGTCGAGATTTTACAAATTTAATTTTAGCTTTTATGAATTTTTTATATTCATTAAAACAATATTACTCAGAAGACTTAATATTAGGCGATTTTAACAATCAATTTCTTTCTTATTTTGATTTACCTAAAAATAAATCTTACTTATTTAATTTGTTATCCACTCAAATCTTAAGATTTAATGATCACTTCATTGATCAAAAACCACATTTATCATTAGATTTTAATTATAACAATGATTTAACAGAGGATTATAATACTCAATATGAAATAGATCAAAAATTTTTAAATCAATTAACTAAAGAGAAAAGTACTTACAAAAATCACATAATACCATTATCTTTCTTAGATTACTCAAAATGTTTTAATTCAGATTTACGAAATAATGCTTTAAATGAATTAATTTCGAATATTGATAAAAATAATATAATTTTTTATGATGGAAATTGCTCCAAATTGTTGAATTCCTCCATAATTAAAATTTTAACTCCTAAAGAGAATTTTCTCATTTTAGATAAGATTTTAATTAATTTACATATGATTTCAGCGGAAGCTAATCAAAATGACGATTTATTTCTCGATTTATTACAGGAAAAATTAAATTTTGTTTTTGAAATGTTTGATTATAAAGAACAACTAGTAAAGAAGAAGTTAGGGACTTTGAAAGAATGGGATACCTTGAGTTCACAACTTTTTGGAAAATTGGAAGGGGATATATTTAAAAATGCTCTAAAATCTATAAGTTTTTTCGGATTAAATGATTCTATTGTGAACCATTGTGGATTAGAACTAGATAGAACCGAAAATAGTGAGAAATTTGCTTTGAAAATCATTTCTTTTATGAAAAAGATAATTGAA
>SDBV01004423.1_pt1 | contig 20238 bp, 51 predicted proteins | sample 2277081 | NCBI WGS metagenome assembly SDBV01 (sample SAMN10402039, study PRJNA504765) | marine sediment metagenome | isolation source: marine sediment core GS10_PC15, 223 cmbsf | place: Arctic Ocean: Southern Knipovich Ridge | collected 2010 | reverse complement strand
CAGGAATATCATCTATAATACTGAATATTGCAGTTATAAAGAGGATTCCTACCAGTGCCATTAGGGGCGATTGCCCCCATCGTCGCTATGATTGGCATGATTCATTACCTCCTGTTTTATATTTCTTCTTCCTTGAATACTTACTTTCGTCCCTATGAGCGTGGCCGGGGCGAGGAAGCTCACGCCTAACACACTTATAAGGATCCTCCCCCAACTTGACACGCTTCTTGTGCTTCATTACTGCCCTCCCTATCCTATTTAAAAGAGAACTTCGGCTTCAGCCGCGAAGCCGCAGGCTTTGCAGTTATGATCGGAATACTGATCGTCACTACCATATACCTTCAAGGTCATCCCCTCTCCGCATTCTGGGCATATATTTGCTTGGAGGCATCGTATGTAGTTTCGTACATCCCCTTCCTTAGCCGCTACTTTCTCCATAATCTCTTTGGATGTCATAATTTGTCCTACCTCTCCATATACTCTTTCCGCATATGTTTGTGTATAGGTTTGCCAATGTTCTCATGTGCATCACACCCAGACTGAAAGTGTTCCATCATCTCGCCTAGGTCGTCAGCTACTCTTACTCGCTGACCTCTAAAAAACTTCTGCTCTTTCATTGTTAGTCCTCCTCTACTTATAGAACTTATCCAGCTCGAATTCTTTCCGCGCGATGGTAATTCTCAACTGTCTCTCTATCGCATACAGAGACCTACCCATATCCGAAGCTACCTTAGCCCATAACTGGTGGGTAGCAATACCGTTCTCAGTAAATAGCCCAGCCAACTCATCATCATCAGCTTCAGTCCATCCTTTATGAGCTAACCGTTGTTCCGGGTCATTTGCTTCTTTGTCAGCGATAGCCTCAGAAAACCATGGAATCCGGGGTAAAGAATCAATCAACTTCCCCCTTTTCCACAGACCCTCCTTAATGCCCTTCTCTAGCTTAGCCGCAAAAGACTTTCTCCACTCCTCGGTATCAACTTCAAGATGCATTTCAGTCTTGCAGTACGGGCATTCCTCAAAGGTCAACTTTCCCTCGCTTGCGAACTTATGTTTGCCTTCTTTACACACTTGTCTTATATCCACAGCTAGTCCTCCTATTTGAGTTTGATTATCGTGGCATCGGGTAGTGTGTCCTCTATCATCTGACTGACCAGTTCCCAGTCACCTCCAGCCCATCCACACCCCAGCCCATATGGTATGTATACTGGTATACCTGCTTCCACAAAGTTAAGGAGCCCCAAACAAACAGCCAGCGCCACATAATCCGTATACACTTTGCCCGGTTTACGGCCATACCTGTCTTGCCCACACATATGGGCTACATACAGAGTAGCACTTACTCTGCTTGTAATTGTGTTTCCGAGGAACAGCATTCCCTCGTCGAATGCCTTGCGATAGTCCTTATAAGCTTGTGGCCACTTATTCTTGATTTGTAGTGCCAAACCAGCGCCCATCACGCCCTGGCAGTTTACTTGGTGGCATATCATGCCGTTCTCAATGTTCAGAATGTTACCTTCTATGATCTTCACAGCTCGTCCTCCTGTTACTACGCGTGAAATGTGGACGATTTTGTCAATTCCACTTCGAGGTAAGGCTCACCAGGGTAGTAATCAACCGCACTCGCGGCTCTTCCACGCGGCTGACGGTGAGTTACACAGCATACTACCAGTGATTTGCCAGATTGTGATTTGACGCAATCACCGTTAATAGGCCGTGCAACCATATCTGTGGGCCACTCCTCCATATGGTAATCATCCAAATTGGTTTTGCAATGCACTTTCATAACTATCCCTCCTTGTTTAAGACCGATATGTTTTCAATAGTATTTTTCGCAATTTACGGCGCTTGAGTTTATTTACAATCATCCTGTATACATTCGCAAATATAAGTATCCAGAAAAACCACATAAGTACGAGCATGATCACTGAGGACACCGTCGGTAGATATGCGACGACAATACCTATCTTGAAGATTAGCATCAACCATATACCACTAAAACACAGATCCATCCACTTAGTGCTCCACCTATCCAGTATCCATACTTGCCACAATGTTATGGACAGTTCCTTGCTACCTATCTTGAACCAATCGTCCTTGTTATTTCGATAGGCTACAACTAGGCATAGCACCCATATCGCTACTACTATACCAATTAGTATTAGGTAGATCCACCACGTAAGAGCTGACACCGGCTTCAACATATAAAACGCTTCAAGAAATTCACTCATGGTGTTGTCCTCCTCTCCACTGAAATCACTTGTCTCACAGGTATTACGAAGACAACATCATCTGGAGAGACAATGGTTTTTGTGAATAGTATACACCCCTCCTCCAGCTTTACGTTATTCGCGACTATATACTTCTCCGTTGATATAATATCTGCCGGTGTTCCATTATAATATCTAACTTTGAATCTTATCATAGTTTTGTTCTCCCTTTGATAGGATAAGAATGTTTACATAGATGCATTCTCCTTACATAGATTCAAGTACTCGTTTGACCACGTCGCCATGACATGCCAACGGCTTGCAGTGGCACAGTATGACGAGTATCATACCGTGTTTGTGCATTGCGGCCAGTGCCTCAAGATAGTTGACCACACTGGGGTCAGATTTCATTCTCCATGCCAGATTTATGTCGTATTTCTCTATCACTTCTTCCCGTGTACCATCCCTGCCCACAAAGAAGTTGTTCTGGAGTATGGTGCCACCATCATTACGCCCGATGTACTCGATATGGATCCCCCTGGAGAAGGCCATCTCAAGTGGGGTTAGTCCCAGGCCTACAGCGCTTTTGTCATTATATCCTGTGTATGTTCTCTTGTTGGCTACTACTATCATAGCGTGTCTCCTTATTTCAAACTCCCATCTCTCCTCATTTTTCTGACCTGTCGTCTGGATATGCCAAGTTTCTTCGCTATCTCAGCGACAGTCTCGCGGTAGGGGCTGGCACCAAATCCAGTGCAAACACGTGGAACACCTTTCAATGCTCTCTTCAACATAAATGTGCAGCCATTGTGATATCCACACCCATCACATAGTTCGCCGTTGGTCGCATCGAATACCCCCTGAAATATCGCAAATGGGCTGTTATTAGCGAGGTCACATCCACTATCAGGGCGTACCATATCAACAAATAGATCTCCCTTTTCTACCATATTGTCCTCCTTATCCATTAGGTTGATAGATACACAGGAACCCAGTGTCCAGTAGAGATTTGAGGCTCCTAACATTCCGGGCATTCCACTCAAATCTTCCTGAGTCTCCCATCCTCATGAGTTCGTTCCACTGTATCTTGTGGGCATCCAGATCCGGCCGCAGCTGGTGAGTGTTGAAATCCCATACCTCTACACCAAGCGCCTCGGCCAGTTCGGCGCTCTGGTCAGCAGTATTACACTGCATCAGTACGGATGTGACAATAGCATCTTTATTAGTATCATCGTAAAAATCTGCTGGATATGCCAGATTATCCTTGATGGACTCGTCAAATCGACCTATACACAATACATATGCTTCTGTTCCCATGATTGATACCTCCAAAGTAAATAAAAGTGGTTACACTATCTTTCATACCCTATGCTACAGATGACAATAATAGTAGGCAGAGCCAGAGTGATCACCACATTAATAGCTAAGAACATAATAAACTCACTCATGGTCTTCCCCCCTTTTCAGATTCGGCAAGTAAAGGGCACCTTTTCTCAAAGCAGGAACTCTCTCCTGTGCGGCCACGGTACAAACACACGCCGTCCGGTTCATCGTAGACGGGCATGCCAGGCTCATAGTACTTACAGCTCTGTGACATTCTCTCGAATACATTTACTGTACACATGGCTACCTCCTCTATTGGTACCTCTTTACCTACTATGTGCGCAGCCTGCTAGATATTTCTACTATGCCGAGTGATCAGCTTGATGATTGCGGCTCTACCTTACGCTGCCGTTTCAAACTATCCATAACCCATGCTTTATTTTGGCCTATCCAGTTCAGTTTGTACCGGCTGGATATCCTCAGCATACCATGCAGTGTGTCCAATATTTTTTCGGATTGAAGCCCGCATAGATATAGTTTACATCTTAAGCACCGGATAGTACATCCAGTATTACTGAGATGCTCGCAATCACTACAGCATGGGCTGTCGCGTACGCATACTACCTTACCCTCTATATTTGTGTGTATTTTACATGGGTTCTCACGCTTGATAGTAGTATCAGCCGCGAGGTATAGAAAATCATAGATGAATGATCTGTAGATAAGATTCATATCATTCCCTCCTTACTCACCCATATATATGAGTGCTGGTAGTATGCCAGTATCAATGTTGGTCGCACCACACGATGGGCAGGCATCAACAGCGGGTAATTCAGCCATTGCTGGGTCATATGTGTCTACCTCATCCCCTGCGCCTTCCCAGCCACAGATAGTGCATAATACTTTCACGTTATTTCTCCTTATCGCACAATAGGTTATTTACAAGAGCACTCCCTATCCTTACCAAGATAGATACATCCAGATTCACATCCTGGCTTAAGCAAATGCTGTATACGACATGAACAAGACTTATTGTCACACTCTTCTGCTCTTTCACAGATATATGTTGTTCTATTTGGCATGTTATTTCCCCTCCCCTTTAACCCACTTAAGAAGGTACTCATAACCCTTCACAGCACCTACAACGATCCATGTAACGGGCCCACAAACTGCTATTATAACAAGTCCCTTACACAATGGCAGCTTAAGTTCGTGTACTTTTTCATCGACCAATTTGAAGGCCACTACTATTCCTACGATACTCCAGACTATCAATATAAATATCAACATATTATTTCCCCCTATTTCTGCGCCTCGACTCAGAGGTCATTGATTTCTTTATTTTCCTCTTTTGTTGGGCCTTGGACACTGACTTAGTTGGCCTCTCTGACCATCTTGTGAAGCGTGGAGAGCCCTGTGTATTTATATTAAGTATGTCCAAGCCTAGGTCTGGCCTATCGAAGGCCTTGATGAGTACGGTTGGCAATAAATCAAACATGATCCCGTCCTCCTTGTTTTTAGTATCGTCTGCCACGGATAACTATGTTTTTGATCTTAGGATCCTTCTTGCACTTCTCTATCCACTCGTCAAGTTCTTGGCTCTCCTTTTGGGACTTCTTGGATGAGCTATTCCTCCAGCGATCAAGGCATACAAGCCAATCAGACAATACATTTCGTAGCCAGCTCATGTTATTTCCTCCTGTTTTCTTGCTCATGTTGTTTCCTCCTGTTTTCTTGCCACGGGCAAATAAAGACGGTTTAAATGATCAGATGTGGATGATTATGGGGATGATCAGGCACATCGACAGACACAATGAATGGTGAGTGCCCTTCTATCAAACCTGGTAGATGTCCGGATTCTCTCTTTTGCTCTACTTCGTTCCATATCTCCCATAGATCCTCTTTATTACTCTCATACTCACCATCAGAGTAGTATTTTCCGCTGGGTTTAAAATAGGTCAATTTGACAGTACACATAGTGATGTCCCTCCTAATGATCAATCACTTACTCATAATTTAGGCCAGCGCTTTAGATCTTTCCCAGGTATATCGGTGTGGATAACAATATCGGATACTTCATCATTGTCATCTATTGTAGCCTCCATGGACAGTATTCCGCCGCCATCTCCCGATACCCGGTACTGAGACCGGATATAATCCACCATAATGTTAAATAAATCGTCTGATGTAACTGTAAAGGTGGATTCATTCTTTCTGCGTGTCAGTCTCATGTCACTTCCTCCTTTTATCCGTCGTGGTAGGCCACTGATAATATACCCTCTTGGACGGTGTCGTCCTTCAGATCAAGTGTATGAGCTAAATACCACGGATTACCATGAACATAGTCTAGCTTGTCTGGCCTATACCTCAGTATGGGATTTCTAAAGTGGTTGTATTTGCCCTCCCTTTGTCCACGGGCTATGTACAATTTGTGGGCTCTTTCATAGGATTCAGCTACAATTAAAATCATTCCATCTATATAACTGGTGTCCTCGTGTATCTTGAACACAAATAATTTCATGTTATTTCCTCCCATGTAACTGCTCAAAGGTTTTGGTGTCCGCGGCGTTCAAAAACTTCTGGAATGCCAAACAATCCACACATACTAGCTTCTTATGTGGCCCAGAATCGACTACCTTAAGGTTTTCTGATTGGCATTTGATGCAGTGCATGTTATTCCCCCCCATTGCCCCCCCTATTTGTACAATATAACGCAGCTCATCATTGGATGACTGTCCCTATAGTTGTATATCTTTAGCGACTTTGGCCCGAGTAATCTACCGGTTTGTAATAAAGCTGGACTCCATGACTTTATACTATATCCTATGTCGAGTGTTCCGTGGCTCAGTGTTTCTTTCACCGATAATATTGCCCCTATCGCATGCAGTATTATCTTGAGCCATTCCAAAGACTTTTCCATATTGGAAGGTCTGATGGCGGAGGTAAAAACCAGACACTTATTCAATTCGGCATACTTGCCCGGCCATGGCCGAGCTTGTGTGTGTAACCGATGGGCAATGAGATATACTGAGGTATCCAAGGACTGACAAAAATCCATATCCTCAAATCTACATGGCTTACTCAGCCCCAATATCCTCTCATACTCAACCGCGTTGCCAAGACCTACCTCTACGTTTCGGTCATTTATGTCAGGGTCAGATAGTTTGTGAGCTATCACCCTTTTGGAGATGGCGCTAAAGATACGCTGATCTATCTCCATGATGTATCGGCTACAGCTTGCATGACGGGCTATCTTCTTGGCGTTGTTGAGGTGCCTTGCAACTGCTGGGCCCGTCACCTGTAGAGTGTTTGAGAGCATTCTTTGGCCGACGTAATCGTATATGGAATTTTCCAAGTATTCTTTAGCCGGGCGATCGTCAAAGTAAGTCACTGGTTTGTCATTGAATGACATGTTATTTCCTCCTCATCTTCTTGTATTTACTACTGATATAGTCTCGCGCAATACAAATGCCAACAACCATATCCTTTACGCGCATAATGATGTACGGCATCAGCACTGCGATCGCCGAGACGACGAGCAATATTAATACGATGTTTTCTAGCACGACCATCTCCTTTTATGTCAGATTTCCGTCGGGTAAAGAATGATGCTATGTAAACTGCTCTCCCATCACTGACACCAACTTGGCAACTGATATAACACAAACGGTCTCATCACAGTCTACTCGATTAAGTGTGAAGTGTACACAGCCTTCATTCAAAGTAACATCGTCTGCTCTAATGGATATATCTGTGGGGCGTTCATCGTGCTTGTTAGCATAGTAAGAAACTTTGTATAATTGTGCCATGTTATTTCCTCCCGTTATCAATATATTAGCGCAGCTTCTTCAACAAGCAGTGCGTCATATGGGCTCGACTTTCACAGTGTTTCAGTGATTTGCGGTAGTTCTCTATGTGCTCATCACTCCCAAAGCCTCCATGTCTCTCCCACCACTCCAACCCCAGCTTGTACCGGTGCGCATCATCCTTAAAGCCAGCCTCTTGGTTGGTAAGGATTTTAATCAGATGTTCCTTTTCGTCGCTTGATACTGTTAGGTTTGTAGGCACGTTATTTCCTCCTGTTTTTAGAACCCTTCTTTAGACCACACTAGGTTAATAATAGGTAATACATCAAAATGGGTATTGGGATAGGTCAAAGATAGGTGCTCTGCTATATCATGTGCGTCCACTTCACTGTTTATATGGGCGCCCTTGTTGAATTTTCCCATCTCTATGGGATTGATTACCCTGTCATTAGTTTTATCTATGATGATGTAAGGCATGTTATTTTCTCCTGATTTCTATGTTCGGTCTACTCCAAAAGGAGAATTGTCCACAGTCCGAATTTAAGGTGGTCCCATAGATCGTATTTCTGCATTGATTCCCGAAATCTGACTACGTCCATATCCGTAATAAGCGGCATATCATACAGCACTGGATACGATCCTTCAGCGGAATAAGCCGCATCTGTCTTAGATACCACCATTCCTATGTATATACACTTGCCCTCTCCGGGCCTGCCAGATGTCGGATAGCCGGCGGCGGTTATTAAATTGTGGTCTTCATCCATTTCAATGCCGATATCCTTCTTGAGGCTAATAGTTCGCTTTTTATAGGACACAGTTCTACCACATTTTGGGCAGAATTTAACATCCGCTGATTGCGGCTTAGTTTTGGGAGTGCATATACATGCACTTACGATATCTATACACTCATCCACTATTTTATCCATCGGTACTTGCAGGCCGTATACTGTCACTGCTCTCTTGGTTATTCCCATGTTATTTCCTCCTGTTTTCCCATCCGTTTGCACAGGCACAAGCACATCTGTAACAATCACCAATACATGCCCATTAACGACGTGCTCATGACAAATAATAGTATTATGTATGGTAACACGTTATTTCCTCCTTATTTCTTGCCGAGGGTAAAGAATTACACTAGAAACACAATACCCATTTAGGACAATTAGTACGATGTTGCAGTCCTTGGCAAGTACACTTATTTGACTTTGCCTTCCGCTTCTTCTTTCTAAGCTTAAGCAGTATACTATCTATCTCTTTGATACGTTGTTGAGTCAATGCCAATTCGCGCTTGTAATGGTCACAACAACTTCTGTCGCCCTTGCGCTCTTCAAAACACTCTTCGTAGTAAGCATAGTCTCCTTCATAACCTGTCTTAATATGTGAAATAGATTTGACCAGTATATCCTTCTCTTTCCGCGTAAGGTCTGTGTTAGTCATGTTATTTCCTCCAGATTTCTTCTGGACATACATATATGTGATAGCCAGCTTACACCATCCCTCCTCCTAGTTCGCTTAGACTGGCCTTGTTTTCATTATCGTCTTCCTCTGTGCCGACATCGATTAAGACTTTATTGTCGTCACCGGCATATATTGATAGATATGAAAGGCTATCACGGTATACCGTGCAGAACTCAATCTCTTTGTCCTGCCACTCGTTCTCTTTCATCTCTTCCGTCAAATCTTTTACAAATTCATTTAAAGTCATGTTACTTCCTCCTTCCATAGTGGGCATCCAGCTATACAACAGTGTATATCGTTGTCCTCGTGGTTACACACCTTTCCGTCCCCAAATGGGGTCAGTATAAGGCTGCCGTCATTGTAGTCACACAACTTACTAACGGTCTTATTGAATCTCTCTACTTCTGCTGCGCAGACCTTGGTCATTACATCTATGAACTTCACACATGCCTTTACCACATCCATTTGAGTAGGCTTTGGTTGCTTCTTCATACGGATTGATTCCTGTACACGAAGGCATGTCTTGCATGTAACAGGTTTGTCCGTGGATACCCAACGAGAGGATCCGTATTGGCCGCACATCGCCTGTTTCCCAGACTCTTCAGGATTGTCTGCATGGACGGCTCTGGTGGGGCTGATAATATTTATTTGCCTTTGCATGTTATTTCCTCCTCTTTGTCAATCACCCCCAGTTGTTCGAACAGTGCCAACCAAACGCACCTAAGGTGACCAAACTGCCTATTATAGCGATTGCTACTAGTGCAGACACCACGTATGTTATAGCTCCCCACTATATTGATGCTAGTGTAGCTCCCCATAACCACATAACTATTGGTTTCATCACGTTATTTCCCCCCGTTATTATACTTATCCATCAGTCCATTAAGATTACCCATAGTTGCCTGCTCAGCCTTTATCAGAAACTTCTTGAGGTCTGATATAATACGCTTGCACAGCTTATCACCGGACTGGGCAGCTGCATGGATAGCAAGCCCATGGGGCTCTATGCGTGCAACTAGTGCATCGCGCTCTGATATGGAGATAGTCATGTTATTTCCCCCTTACTTTCTATCTTTCTGGACACCCTGGGCTCACCGCCTGAAGGGGCCAGTGTAATAGGCGAATCGACACGGGTAGAAAGTGACAAACCAACATTAATTCCAGTAAATGCCGAACAACTAAAAGACCTATTGTATACAGTAATACCAACACGATCAATACCAATTTGATTAAGAGATACAAGCTCTGCTTCAAGGCTTTCTCGACTGGTATGTGCTATAAGACGTCCTCCTCCGGTATTTATAGTATAGAGGTCTCCGTTCGGGATGTCTTTTATCCCTGATCCTAAGTTCTTATCTATCGTTAGTTTATTCTTGGGGCCTCGTGGTTTGTCCAACTCTCTTTCGTACTCAGGCTCAGCAAGTAGTGCCCCTTCTTGTAGCCAGGCCCATATCCGTCTTGCTGTACGTTTAACAATCAGAGTAAATCTTCTCATGTCTATATCCTCCCCAATTCAATAGTTTATCGAAATTCTCGGCGGGTAAATAAGGGCGGTCAATAGTATGTCAATCTCCCTGTGCTGCATATACTGCTGATGCCTTCATATAATTTTTAGCCACCATCTTTGCAAACAGAGAGCCGAAGAGTATAGCAGTTGCCCACCAGATAGAAAGGTTACTTGTAAGGAACAGAATAAGGCATATGATCCATACAGGCACACCTAGCATCCACACCCATGCAAATATACTTGACATAATGTACATAATCGCTGATGCCTTCATGTCACTCCCCCTTCCCATACTTGTAGCTATGAACAACCAATGAATTGAGTGAGCTCATCGATGAGTAGTTTGGTCCGCCGACATATTTTGTAGAGAGATTCAACTGATGGCCGCCTGGGTCAGTGACATGGTGCCTGCCTGTTATTTCCAACACTTTGACTGACTCTTTGTTGCCTTTCTGATAGATGTTCAAATTGAGCTCGTTCATGTCAAACTTGAAGGTAGTACCGTCTAGTAGCTTCATCTCTACTATGAAGTTGTTTTCCATGTCATTCCTCCTTCTTCATTCTTTTTTGGTAAATATCTATGCTTAGCGATTCGCCTATGTTACGTCTGAGTTCTAGGTACTCAAGACACCCTTTCATATAGGCGCTCTGCGTTTCCATACTGTTGAACCTTGGAGCTTTCTTAGTACACTCCTCATGCTCTAATGCGTGTTCCAGCCTCATAACTCTTTTCTCTAGTGCGGTAATATTATCCTCCGTGTCGTTGATTGTTTTCCCGCCTACAAGGACAAGGCCGATAATGAGGGCAAGTCCAAATATAATGAGGATTACTATTATACGTTTTGCGTCTTTTATATTCATGTTATTCCCTCCTTGTTTCAACTATTCCTTTAGTAACTACAGTATTTTGGTCACTATAGTACCCATCGGCATATAAACCCCATAGATGCTTATGGACTGTGATCACTCTGTTCTCGTTGTTATAGCATCCAGATCGTATGCCAACTTGATGGACTTTATCCCCTACCATGATAAGAACTCCGTTCTGATCCATATGGCCAGTCCATAGACTACTACGCTTACTTCTTACCATGTTATTCCCCCCTCTTATACGGATTCTCGTCGGGTAAAGAATGATACTCCCCTTAAAAACCGTTCTGTATATAGTCCCAGCATTGATTACATGCTTTGCAAACCCTGTCTATTGAACTTCCGTTGAATGCAGAGACCAGATCCTGGCCACATGTTGGACAAATTCTTACATTGACACAGCGCTTTTTGTACTCAAGCTCTTTGACTTTCTCAAGTATTTCGGATTTGGTCAGGACCACCTCTTTGTCTGTCTCATCGATGTCCATTTTCTCTTTTTCGAGATACTTGACTAGCATGCGTGTGTGGGCAGCACAGTGTGGTGTTGCTAAGCCCTTCTTTACTACTATACTAATTGCTGCATCCATAGCCTCATTCCAATCATAGTCATCCATGTTATTCCCCTCTCTTTTTAACTATATGTTTAGTTCTCGGCACTTACGGCCTACTACAAGACAGGGCAAACCGGTCATGTAAGACACCGTTTGCTTGCTCCTTCCACATCTTCTGTAGAGCTTTTTGAATACCTTTTCGGACATGCCAATGGCACCATACGGTCTCACATCCAGTTTCTCACAGATAGCCTTTATTCTATCCACCGACATTTTGAGTCTTTTCGCCGCGGCCGAATAAGTATCACCTTTACTTACTATAGACTCAAATACTCTGACCTTCTCTTCCACATCTATATTACCAGTACCAGCAAGGCCCATCTGAGGTAACCCCAATGCGTCTGCACGATTACGTAATGACTGTACTGCCATCCAGTGCATATCCTTACCCATGAGTGAGATATTACCCGCCCTTTTCACATAGGAATAAGCGAACTGCTCGTCAGTCATCCTGGTGTTGCCGTACAAATTGTCTTGTATCACGAACATCTTTTTATCGTGCTTAGCAGACTGTTCTGGCAGAGCATCGAAGTCCACTTTACCCACCTTACCTCTTAAACTACCATCATTTGATCTCATGATATACCTCATAGTAAAAGGTTAACGGTTTGTGTGATATTCCTCCCTAATTTCCATAGGTTATACCTATATTTGTATACTATCTAACAGAAAGGCCGAATTTCGTCGGGTAAAGAACGAGGCTCAATCACCTCTTGATAGTATACTTGATCCTAACAGAATGAGGCCTCACCACTCTAGTTATACGCAGCGTAAACAAATAGCCCTCTATATGGGTTGAGTTATCACCAAGAAGCCTATTAGTACTATCAAATGCATATATAGTCACTCTACCTGTTTCGCATGAGGTTTTGCCTGAGATAGTTATCCACTGGAATGATCGACTATAAGTCCATACAAACCCCTCAACTTCACAGGCCGATGCACTTGTTGTGGTAGTACCAAATACACCTACTACCAGTAATACACATAGTATGTATTTGTACATGCTATTCCTCCCTTATTTCTATAAGTTATACCTATATTTGTATACTATCTAATAAAATGCCGAATTTTCGCCGGGTAGAAGGTTATGCCTGAAGCATGCTTAATAATAACGTATAGTGCTCATTACTGTTTATACGCTTTGCTATAGTCACACTCCTATCATCACAACGCTTAGGTGCTACTTTACTACTATCACCTAGTTTATCCAGTAGAACAAATGCCTCATCAGCGCTTCTCTTGTGGTAGAATCTATTTGCATATCTCACTGCAACCTTGGATTCTTTAGTATGGGTTATCCTTTGGTTTGTAAGTAAATCAATCAGATACGCTTTCTCTCCTGATGTGATCGTAATGGTTGTGTCCATGTTATTCTCCCCTCATTTCCATATGTTATGTACTTATTTACTATGTATCGGAGAAAAAGCCGAATTTCGTCGGGTAAAGTATCTCCTGAAACACACCACTATAATACATACATAGCCTTATCAAGCTTATCAAGTAATACATCTATGTTTAGTTTACAATGCGAATGATATATCCGGTTCCTCCTACATTTTGTGCGCATCTCATCAGTCAATTCAGTATAAAGCTGTTGGTTATCTTGGTCAGCCATATTCTTATGCTTTTTGCCTAGGATCTTAAGTTGCTCAGATATGAGGTCTCGCTCTTCCTTTGTTAAGTTTACTTGATAGCTCATGTTATTCCCTCTTTTTCTTCCATTCCTCACATTTCCTAATGATTTCCTGTACTTTTGGAGTTCTTTTCGCTAACTTCCACATTCCCCACCACTGAAGCATCATAATAGGCCCGGGCGACCATCTAAGGAAAGCATCGGTTACTGGTAGAGCAATCGAGATGCTAACAAGTGTGAACAACACAACCCAATATCCAAGTAGCAGTAGGCAGACCTTTTCCCGTTGGCCTCTACGCCAAGCAAGTATTGTAAGAATTGCTGATACGATTATCCACATAATAAGTGCAGCCATGTTATTCCTCCCTACTTTACTAACCAATCACCCATAGTAGTATAGATAGTTCTAAAAAGCCAGCCTATGCTTTTAATGATCCAAACTACAGGACCACAAAATAACAAACCAATAGCATTCTTATATGGATTTGCATGTGGTAGCCTGCCTTCAAGATGAAACACACCCCCCACCAGCGCTCCAACTATTATCCAAATAGCTAATAGCACTTTAACTATAACTATTATCATGTTATTTCCTCCTTTTCTTGCTTTTTAACTGTATCCAATGGCAGTCTTTACACCGAAAGTGCGTGGTGTCGTACTCCTGTAGATTGTAGCTTCCACATGATGCGCATTTCATGATATTTCCCCCTATTTTCCATGAGTTATACCTATATTTGTATACTACCTGACAAAAGGCCGAATTTCGGCGGGTAAATAAAGACGATGAACCCACTATAAATAACGTTTAACTAGTTCCATAATTGCCTCTCCAACATCAGTAAGCTTATATCCTTTACCCTTACACACATCACATACGCCATCTGTCCAGAGGCCTTTACCTTCAGCGTCCTTTTCCGTACCACCGTCACAACTCCAGCACGGATAGTCAAGTGCTACCTCATTATTCAATATTGTTGCTGTAATCGGATCCTTCATGATAAATCCCCCTTATTCTATCCACTTAGGTTCTTTCCTAGCCATGCCTCATGACCACTATATCCCCCCTGTCTTACTTTCTGCTACTTTCCAACCCTGCTTCGTAGGATGCCCCCCTACTATATCCCTCTCATAATGGCACCATAATAGTACCGGATCCACCCATAGTACTACCATAGTGCCACTATTTGTAAACATTCTATTTACATTCATTTACATTTGTTTACAACTATCCGTATTTACTATTAGTTATAAGTCATGATGGTCTCCTTTCGCACCCACCATGGTGCACTGTTTATACGTATTTGCTACGTACTGTTCTACCTACCTACTACCTACCTACTACGTATTATACTATTTACTATAGGTTACGCACACTTATATCTATTATGTATCGTACTATTCGTATTTGTACGCTACCTACTGCATGTTATACTATTTACTATAGGTATTATCACAGAGGAGCCGATCGACCACACCCACTGGATTCTATTGTCGATCTCGTTGACGCATCTTGGTTATTATTTGATCGATGTCATGTCTAATCTGTACTATTTGATCGAGAAGAGGTTTAATTACTTCCATTTCTTCTACTGTATAAGCAGCACCTCGCATAGTATTACAAGTACCACAAGCCACGACAGTATTCTCTTTTGTATGCCCATTACTATTATCAATACGGTCTAATCCGAGCTGGTCTGTAGCTTCACAGTAACGGCATCTATTAGTAGATAGTACATATAGTAGTTCATCATACGTATAGTTACATATATCTTTGTAACCATCTCTTTTGTCTATGTATTTATAGTCAGCTAGTTTTCGTTTAACATTACCAGTCATCTCGTTGTACTTTCTTCTCCATACACGATCATACAACTTTGGGTCTGATCGGCGTCTAAAACCAACATCAATGCCCATAACATCACCCCCTTTATTCTGTTGTTATTTAGTTATATTCTGTTTTACTATCCGAAAAATTACATTGAGTAAAATCAATATGTTAATTCACTTCGCCTAGCCTAGGAGTATAACAGTTTCAGATAGTATAGTATACGTACTATATGTACTAAAACTACGATTTAGTTAGCGTAATCTCGCCTATATGCTTCAGATATCTTGTTTAGTTGATCAATATGCTCTAAAATTGATCAATATGGCCATTACGCTCATGGATCAAGCCATATCACATACAGATTTATACTTTTGTTCTTTCAGTTTCTTGATCTCCCTCTCTAAATCCTCTATTGTCATCTCATCGTCAGCCTCTTTCTGGCTCTTTGTGACCTGAGCACGTAGTTTTGCGGTCTCAGCCTGCCATTCGGGGTCATTTTCTAGGTCTTTGTTCCATTTGTAGTCAGCCAGACCACGATCTATTATCTCTTGGTAGGTGGTGAAGTCAGGCTCCTCGTCTAAATTGAGTTTATCAACTTCAGGTTGAAGATTTTCAGTCGGGGAAACAAACTTGGTCGGGGTAAAAGAGGACGGTAAGTGAGTAATAAGATGATATAATGATACTGCAATTACTACTCCTAGAATGAACGTAATCATGTATCCACCTCCTTTAAGTACGGAAGCATGGGAAATAAAATCGGTATGAAAAGAAATTTTTTTGGCCGTAGTAAAAAAAGTTGGTGAACCAGCCCATAAGGGCCGGCCCACCAACTATTATACTACATGAGAATTACTGCGTACTATCTGGAATATTACCCATTGAAGGGGTCAACAACAGCGTCGTCACCTTCACCGCTCACAACTTTGGCCTTTTCAGCGTCATCGGTAACGTTCGTAACCTCTTCGGCTACCAGATCAGTAGTCGTTGCAACTACCGCCTCAGCCTTCATGCGTTCGACTTCGGCCTTCAGTCGAGCAATCTCTGCGGCTGCGGGTGCAGGGGAGGCATTGACTGCGGGAACTGCGGTTTGACCGGGAACGATGAACCCAACCTTGGAAACATAGACTTTGGCACAACCGTACATACCGGTCAGTGCAGCGGTGGTGGGGTTGTAATCATAGGAAGCTCCACGACTTACCTTGAGCAGGTCTTCGGCAGTGATGGTAGCGTTCGGATCCAATTTACCAGCGTCTTTCAGAGCCAGCAGGTTGGCAGTTACGCGACTGGACAGCGACTTGAAACTATCCGCACCGAAGAAGAACTGATCGACGAGAACCTCATTACGCCGATGCAACTCGGTTTTTCCGGAGGTGCCCTTGAGGATGCCCGTGTCCTTGGTGAAGGATCTCAACTCACCCATGACGTTGATCTCCCGACCTACTTCCAGAAACAGAGCGGCAGTCTGAGCATATTTACCCCAGAAGTTCAGGGTGACTTCGTCCGACTGTTCAACGCCAGTCTTCTTGTTCTTCCCTCTGTTGTTGATGACCGTGAGCATGGTGTGGTGTCCATTAACGTCGTTGCCGGGGATAAATGTCGATACTCCAGCCACTCTCACGCCAATCAGTGTTACTTGCATTTTACCCATAATGTTGTCCTCCTAAGACAGTGTAGTTGTTAAAGGTTGACGATTTCGTCCGTTTGAAATGAGAAGTTGTATAACTCCCAACCATGCCTGGACCTGACATTGGGCCGAACTCCTCACTAAATTGGTTTTGAGCCGCCGGGCTGTTTACTCGTGGAAGCATTCCCATTCTCTGCCAGAGAACACGTCCCTGTGAATACGAAATGTAGCACCAGGCTCTTTCAACAAGTGCAGCCATACCTTCCTTTTCGAGTCATTTTCAGCGTCAAAGGAAAATCCAGTCTTGTCATACTTCTCGGCACCCCATGGTATCGTTATCTCTATACCCCTACCAATGAAGCAGAGGGGACCTTCAGTGAGATGGCTGTTCTTTTTCAACCACTCTTTGAACGTTAAAGGATCCACCGTGTATGTGAGAGTGAAAATAATGGGTTTTTCGGGCGAGCTCCGTGCCATTGTGCCGGACACTATCAATCCGTATTCAGTTTTCGATTTGATCGGGGTACGCAAAGGAATCATATGGGTATTCACCATTATCTCCAGTTTCTCCGCTATTCCGATCAGGGTCGTTCTCAACGTTTTGTCCATGATTTGACTCATTGGTCGCATCGATGCCTTCATAACAATCCTCCTCAAATATGGGTTCGTTTGTTACCATGTCCTCCGGGCGTAACTCCGGAGGTTCCATAATTGCGTGTTGCAGGTATATGTCTGCCGCAAGCATGGCCCGTACTTCGGCCACGTCTCTTGGCATTACCTTTATAACGTGTCGTTCAGAGGGGTCCAAGACGAAGCACACCTCTTCGCCTATGCGGAACCCCTCATTCCGACATACCATTGTACCACCACGAGGTAACGCCACGGTTATCTCCGTACGGTCCACAGATACCCGTTTGATCCTACCGAAGAGCATTATTCAGGTGCCTCCGTGTCTCCGTGTTCAGCGTAGTAAGCCAGGACGTACTCGGGTATTCCCGTTACTACGTCAGGAATTTCCTCCGCCGATTGGTTCTGAGCCGCAAGGCCGGTGTCATCATAGGGCTGGTTCTCGTGCGTTTCTGTGTGCTGCTGTTGGGGAGGTGTGGGTGAGTAGGCCCGTTGTTCTGATGCATGCCATTGCCCATCTTGTATCCTACCCAGGAAACTACTGTTCTGATCGATGACCCACATGATTTTGTGCCCTCGACGTGCCAGGATGGCGTACTTGGTCAGGGTTACCCCGTCCAGCGTTTTGTTTGGGTTTTGCTCCATGAACCTCAACGGTATGACCTTGTTGCCAACGTTCAGGCTGATGTCAAACCCACGGATGGTGCCATTGACAAAGGTGCGCCCCTGCCCTTTACTGTACTGGGTGGGGACGATAGCAGGGTTAGAAATCACCACAGTTTCAATGTTGGTGTTCTGTTCCTTGCTGGCGAAGATTGCATTGTGCACGGTCATGATAAACGCCATTCTTTCTGTATTCGTCATACTTATACCTCCTCTTTGTAAGTTACGATTTGTGGGCTATGCAGCCCAAAGAATTCTCCGGCGTGCAAATAGCACTGCCCATTGAGAACTGTCCCCATACTACCATTCTTTATGTGATCTATCATGGAAGTCATTTCTTCCGAGGTTTCAAGCGTGTCTGCATTGGCTGCCGTGACTGCGGCCTTGGCAACTATCATCGTGTCCATGGTTGCCAATTCCTCATCCACCACTGCGGGGTGCTGAGCATAGATACTGTTGAGCACCAGCTGTATTTGACTCCCCGCCCAACCCATTTCCCGTAGGCTAGGTGCCTTGTTCTTTTTGGACCACTCGAATATCCGTTCTATGGCCTCGATGTCCGCGGCGTGCTCCATGATTTCGAGTGCATGCTCAAAGTCATTTAGTAGTTCAGGGTCCTCTGCCAACTGTTTGCAGTGAGCAGCCTCGTGGTAGACGGCGTACAACATATTATACCATACATTAGGTATGTACAACATGCCCTTGTCCACCCAGTGAGTGTTCTCAACGCAGTTCTGTAAGCTGATGAGTACCATCAAGTTGCCGTCCGGATCGATTTGGGTTGCTCCGACTCTTCCCTGTATGTCATTTATCTTGGGAGCAATTACGAGAAAGGTGACGTTATCCAGGTCCTTGAAGGCGTCCTCGATAATACCGAGTAACATAGGTGGTGCTGCAACTGTGCCGATTACATCTGTCATGGTGTGTCCTCCTTTTAGTGGGTTTATTCTCTTCGAATTACGGTCATGAGCCGCCCTGGCCGTCTTCTATGTGCGGCTGTTTTGATCAAACCTGCCGCTGTTCGTACATTAGGCTGTTTCTGTGCCGTACTGATGGATCGGATCAAACCTGCCGCCGTGCAGAACGTTAGGCTGTTCGTACGTGTCCGGATGAAACCTGCCGCCCCCCGGAGGGGCGGAGGTAGTCCTATGCTCCCTCAAAGGGATCTACAGGCTCAGATGCGTCAGTGGCAGTGGCAGTGGTGGATGTATCAGGAGTAGGATTGGGCAAAGCCGTAGATTGGGCAGCGCCCTGCAGTCGTGCAATCTCCGCCTCCATGAGCGCTATCTTCTCCTTATCGGTTCCACCACCGACATTGATTGAAGCAGGTGACCCGTCAGGATTGGCCGGATAGGACACCATTGCTTCCTGTACCTTGGGTGCCGCCAATACCTTGACGCTATCCCCATACTGCGGATAGATTTGTGCCAACAGTTCTACACATGGTGTTTTGTCCTTCTTGGTAAACCATGAGGGAATGAGTTGATGATTGATGATAATAAGTTCAATCATGGCGCCCTTCTTCATGGCTGAGTGCTCAGGAGCTGGCGAGAGAACCTCATTCTCCATAAATGAGAAGAGCTTGAACCTGTACTTAGGTACCAGTCCGTTATTTTTGCCGTCGATAATCTTTGCGTCCTTCTCCTCCTGTGCCCCCAGCATGGGATAGATGGTGCCCTCAGAGATAGAGAAAGGCTTGCCCTTGGACGTAGTGATGTAGGTCAGCGCAGCACTACACTTTGGGCAGGAGATAGTAATAAAGGATGAGTACATACCCTTGCACTGCGGGCAGGTGCGATCAAAATACTCATTGTCATGGCCCAGAAAACCTCTGATTTTCACTGCGAAATTGGTGCTCTTTTTCTCTTGTGTTTGATTCTCCATGGTAGTATCCTCCTCGTGGTTTTGGTGTGTGTGTTGCCACCTCGTCACTTTTAATAAGAGTTTAGAACTCAGCAGGTTAGGTGGCCTAGCCCTGTTCAAAAATCTAATACCTGTGCTTTACGCGATCGTTCTCTTCTTTCTGCCCACTGGCAGCTATAAGCTGTGTGCCAAGTTCCTTAGCCTCATCCGCA
>SDBV01004422.1_pt1 | contig 20243 bp, 17 predicted proteins | sample 2277081 | NCBI WGS metagenome assembly SDBV01 (sample SAMN10402039, study PRJNA504765) | marine sediment metagenome | isolation source: marine sediment core GS10_PC15, 223 cmbsf | place: Arctic Ocean: Southern Knipovich Ridge | collected 2010 | reverse complement strand
CGCCACTGCCGGTGCCGATATTTCCGCCAGCCAGTATCAGACCGCCCTGGCCGTGTGGTCGCCGCAGTTTCAGCAACTGTACGCGCAGACCTTCGCGGCAAACCGGCTCGACGCGCTCCTGTTCCCCACCACGCGCCTCAGCGCCGTGCCAATCGACAATCTGGCCTGCTCGTCCGCGGTAACCATCAACGGCAGCGCACCCATCGACGAAATGAACGCCTTCCTGCGCAACACCGATCCAGCCAGCAACGCCGGCATTCCCGGCCTCTCGCTACCCGCCGGCATGACGGCCGAAGGCTTGCCGGTCGGGCTCGAACTGGACGGCCCGCTCGGCAGCGACCGGCGGCTGCTTGCGATAGGCGTAGCGTTCGAGCAGTTGCTCGGCACCCTGCCGGGGCCGACGCTATGATCGGCGCACGCAAGGTTTTACCGGGCAAAAGCGCGCGCAGAAGCTGGTTCGTGATCGGCAGGGCCGCGACCCTCGCCGCTGTCGCCGTGGTGGCGAGCAGTTGCGCGCAGATCGCGGCCGCCGACCCCGACGCGCTGTGGAAGATAGTCGGCGGACAATGCGTGCCCGAGGAGCGCTCGATCGGCCGGCCCGGTCAATGCACCAGCGTCAACCTGGCCGGGCACTACGCGATTCTCAAAGATATCAACGGCCGCAGCCAGCACCTGTTGATTCCCACCGAGCGCGTCACCGGCATTGAAAGCCCGAGCGTGCTCGATGCCGACGCGCCCGAGTACTGGGCCGACGCCTGGAACTCGCGCAACGTGGTGGACGCTTCGCTCAAGCAGCCGCTCAAGGCCGATCAGTTCGGACTGGAAATCAATTCTGAATTCCGCCGTTCGCAGCAGCAACTGCATATCCATATGGACTGCATGCGCACCGATATCATCGACGCGCTCGCGGCCTACCGGCAAGCGCCGGTGGGCCAATGGCAGTGGGAAACGATCGACGGCACGCGCTACCGGATCATGCGGGTCACGAGCCTGACGCAGGAGAACGATCCATTTCGGATTGTCGCGCGTGACCACCCGGATTCCCAGGCCATGGCCACGCAGACGATTCTCGTGACGGGCGCCGGGCCGTCTGCCGACCAGGACGGCTGGCTCGTGCTCAATAGCGGCCTGAACGTGCAGGACGGCACCGGCACCGCCGAAGGTCTGCTCGATCACGCCTGCCGGCTGGCCGATAACCCATGACGCTTATTCCGTCTCGCTGGCGCTGCCTTCCACTGCAAGACTGACCAGCCAGCGGCGGATCACGCTTTCCTCATCCGCGTTAAAGCCCGCAAGCATCTGCTGCTCGATGGTCCGCACGCGCGAGCGGCATTGCTTGAGCAGCGCCTTGCCGTCCTCCGTGACGTCGATATGCTGGATTCGGCCATGCACCGCATGCGGCCGCCGCGCAATCGCCCCGCTGCGCAGCAGGTTGGCGACAATCACGCTGACGGTTTGCGGCGTAAGCATGGCAAGGCGCGCGACGTCCGCATTGGAGAGGCCCGGATAGGCGACCAGCATGGTCAGCACCATGAATTGCGGCGGCGTCACCCCCACGTCGGCCAGTGCCCGCTCCATGCGCAAGCGGTGCGCCGCCCCCGCCTGGCGCAGCAGATAGCCGATATACCCCTCCTCCCCGCGTTTGCCCTCGCCCACACGAGGGATGTCCTGCCGCTCCGGTGCTACAGAATTCTTGCGCATGATTATCAGAACTCGAATATTTAACGTTCGTGCTCTGATATTAACCGGTATTGAGCGGCAGCGGCACTGCCGGGCGGCCTGCGCGTGCCTCTCGCCGGGCTAAGCGCAATTCTGCAGAAGCTTTGCGCAACAAATTGGTTCATTGCCGGCATGACGGCTCGTAGGATCGGGTTTAATGCGTCCAATGGCGCCTATATCCCTTTTTTGCCGATGGCGCGCTACCTCGACGATACGCAACGCAACAGCCTGGTCCGCCTGGGCACGAGCTGGACATGGCGCACGGAATGGCCGACCTGGGCGCTGATCGTCACGATTTACGGCAGCTGGTTTGGCGTCGCGAGTCACGCTCGCAGCCTTGGCTTGCCGCTCACCGCTGCGCTACTGGGGCTATCGAGCACCTGGTACATGTCGTTGCAGCACGAGCTGTTGCACGGCCATCCGACCCGCTCGCGCTTCTTCAACGCGCTGCTCGGTTTCGCGCCGCTCGCGGTCTGGTTTCCCTACGGCATCTATCGCGATCTGCATTTGCGGCATCACGACGACGTTCACCTGACTCGCCCAGAGCACGATCCGGAAAGCTACTTCGTGTCCGTCGACGTGTGGCAACGTGCCGGCGCCGCGACCCGTGTGCTGTTGCGCCTGCGCAATACGTTCGCGGGCAGGCTGCTGGTGGGACCGGCCTTTGCGATTGCCGTAACAGCCAGCGAGGCCGTGCGCAAGGTTGGGCGTGGTGACTGGTCTGACGTGCCGCTGTGGCTTGCTCATGGCGTGTCGGTTGCAGCGCTTGCGTGGTGGCTGCAGACGGTCTGCGCCGTTCCGGCGTGGCTGTTTGTGCTCGGTGTCGGCTACATCGCGTTGTCGCTCGGTTCGATCCGCTCGTTTCATGAGCATCGCGCAGCCGATGCGGTCGAGCATCGCACGGTGCTGAATGAAGCCGGCTGGTTCTGGCGTTTGCTGTTCCTCAACAACAACTATCATTTGGTCCACCATGACTTGCCTCACGTCCCCTGGTATGCGCTGAGAGGAGTCTATGAAACGTCCCGCCAGCAATATATCGAGCGCTCGGGTGGGTTTCTGGTGAAGGGTTATGGCGAATGGTTAAAGCTTCATGCCGTGGCTCCGGTTGCGAGTCCGGTTTACGGGAATAGCTCTGCATCAAATCGCGAGCTTTTCGACTAAAGCGGTTCAGCCCGGCGCCATCGAAAATTTTTCGTGCTTGAGCACTAGTCCATCTTCCAGTTCAACTATGCCGAGCGATTCAAGCACGCCGAGTTGAAGCACGATATCCGATGCACTCAGCCTATTGCTAAATGAACTGATCAGCTCATCTTCGGGGACGCTCTCCAGACCAGCATTCTTTACCCAAAGATAGTAGACAATTTCCCCGAGTATAGGGCTCAGTTCAATAGATCGCGCATGCCCCAGCGCATATAGCGCTTGCAGTGCCGGAACGAGCAGCGAAACATGTCCTCCGGCGGGAAGCGTCGGTGTCTTCGCGATGATGTCCGCCAACCGCTCGACAATCTGGAGCCAGTTGATCCGGATGTTCATCACGCGCGTTGACGTGACAACGAATTCGCCATCCACATGCTTGCCCTGTAACGCGTCAAGGGACATCTGGCGCACCTCGCCTGGCGGCACGTCCTCAATGCCGGCAGCGATGATGTTGGCAACCTCGGCGGGAACACGATTATGGTGGTCATTCAAAACCTGGATGGCTTCATTTCGCGACATTTGTTGCTCCTGGCCGGAGGGCCGTGATAGTGGTGAGGTCGGGAAGTAGTTCATTGAACGAACCTCCCCCGAAGTGTGGGCGGTCAAAGATCTCGGTGAGCCGGTCGACGACGTCGGCATCGAGCCGGCCATCCAGGTGGAAGTACGGGTGTGCACACCAGTCAGCGAGCGCGGCACGCGACGCCGACGTCAGGAACGGGTTCAGGCGGCCACTCCGCGCAACAAGCTGATGTTCAGGGTTCGACACAAGCGCCTCAAGAAGGAACTCATTGGCATAGCCGCGAGCCGCGTTTTGGACATCGGAGACACGCAGGCTACGCGCAACGGCAAGACGATAATCCGGTGAGAGCATCAGGCCGGTAGTCGTGATATCAAATTCTTCGATGTCCACCTGATTTTCGAGCAGCGAGAACGGTATGACGTTCTTGATTTTTCCGTCTACCCAGAGTGCCGTGCCGTGAATCCCCTTCGTGAGAGTTAGATAGTTACCGACAGTGATCCGCGAACCTGCTGCCGCCTGCCTGGCATGTTCGAGGACGCTTTCGTCCAGCGCCTCGAGCTTTGCAAACGCATCCTCGCCAAGGCCCTTGCAAACCGTCTCCACGCGACTATAAAGAATCAGTTTCACATCGCGAGTGGGTCGGTCGCCGACACCACCGGCCAACCGAAAGCGAACGTGCGTTCCCTCATCCACGGCTTCGATCAACGTGCCCGACGTCCAGCTGGTCAGATGAACGGAAGTAGACGCGCGCAGCACCACGTAGGTGGAGAGCGTCTCTTGTGCATTGTCCAGATCGTCGTGGTGGTCGTTATGAGGAAAAAGCGGATTGCTCTCTGAATGAAGGATAAACTGCGCCGTCTCACCTGCCTGCAGTTGCGCATGAATGTCCCAGTTATCGAAATTCGCACGCAGCCACTCATTGCGCAACATTCGATCGAGCATCTCGACGTGAGCGCAGGTAAGTCCGCGAAGCGAGGAGTGAACGGCCCCAAGAATATCCTCCGCTTTCAGCTTGCCGTCGACGGCCCGCTCGATTGCCGGATGATCGCAGATAAGGCGAATCAGCAGCGGAAGCAGAGTAGACGGGGCTCCGAGTTCCGGCGCGAAGCGGGCAATATGCGCGGCTACCGCCTTGACATACAAATAGCCGATGAAATAGTGAGCAGTCTCGCCAATCTTACGGACAAAGAGCTCGGTCAACAGGCCATCGGAAACAGCCATGAGTTTTGCCCCGCGCAAAGCCGCCAACGGCCCCCCATGAAAACTCGCTGCGGCATTGTTGGTTGTGATCTTGTTCAGCGGGAACGGTAAAACGGCTTCGGTATTGTCAGCGTCATAATCGAGTTGGCCGTAAATCGCAAGGCCCTCAAGAAGCGGAGCGAACATGCCGAGAAGCGTCTGTACGCTATCTGGAATATCCGGCGTCGCCTCTCCGATTTGCGTGCGAAACAGGGGGGTGGCAATACGGGCAATCCAGAAGCCGAGCCTTGTGGTCCTGAAAGATGCGACATGCGTGATCTCATGAAGCACCCTTGACACCCTGACGTGGTTGTCTGTGGGATCGAAGCCCATGAAAAGATTTGCACTCAGTTCTTCTGCTCCGCTTTCGACTAGCGACGCCAACGTGTGATAACGCTCGCAACCATCAAGGGCAAGAAGCTGCATAGGTCACCTTTTGCAAATCCGGAAAGCGAACTGTTTTCGCACCCGGTGTGAACATCTACGACTCTGGATTTCACAATAGCATGGCGGCCGAAAGACAGCCCCCTGCAGAATGACTCCCCCGCCCTTTCCGCACCAGCGTCATAGTTGACCCGCAGGCGGGGGATATCACTTCACTCGAAGTACGACACTTGTGCGCGAGCCGCTTCGACCTCTAAATATTTGCCAATGAACAGATCGAAGTAGTTCCGCAGCGATGTTCCCGATTGGTCAACAGCGCCCGGGGTCGCGAAGTCGAACTGATAGCCAAGGCCACCGGAGAAAGCTAGCCAGGCAAGCATTTCCTTGTCGTCTGGACTGTTCTCGATGGAAATCGTTCCATTGCCTCCGGCGTTGAACCCGTAAAGATTGTGGTCCGGAAAATGAGGAATGAGTTCGAGTGCGAATGAACGTGTTGGCCCACCGATCTGAGGGTTGACGCCCTGCGGGGAGAGAACATTGGTCGACTGTGTGTAGGTGCTGCCACAATCGTCCACAGGAGGGCCTCCTCCTTGCGATTGAGCTCCCTGCGATTTACACACACCGCTCAACGCACAAAACAGCGCGAACAACCAGTACAGGATTTCCACCACGGCAACGACCGCGGCTCCAACAGCCGCACCAATAGGCCCTGCAATCAGTCCAACCGCCGCTCCCGCGCCAATGGCGCCAAGATACTCGCCCCAGGCGGCACCCGCGGATTGGCCGCGCGTAAAGTAGTTGCTAAATGTGGCTTCCCAGCCAGCAGGAGACATGTTGGCGAAATAGACGTTGGCGTGCGTGCCGGCCGGATCGATGACGCCCTTGTCATTCACCATCTTGAGTGCGGGATGATCAAGCGGGAACATCCGTATCGTGTCAGGACCGGTGCACGCAAACAGGAACCCATTTCGCCGCGACTCGATAACCGCGTCAGAGTCTTGCGGCTCCGGCGGCGGCGCCATAAGCATCACCCCGAATCCGAGATGATGAAATTCGCGGTTGGTAGCCGTAAAGCCGGGTTGCCGTCGCGCCTCGTCATCGGCAGGGTAAAAGCCGTGATAGACAATCATAATCGGTTGTCGCGGAGCCGCAATGTCATTTCCTCCAATCGCAGTAAGAGGCGCCCCGCCCCCCGCGGGTAACGGATCTGTATGAATGCGGTTGTTACGCAAGGGTGCGTATTGGCCACCGGTCAGCGCCGCAGCCTCGTAGGCCTGGTTAAGCCGCAGCGCGCCAGCCACACCTTTGATTTCTGCATATAAGGTCGGTGCAAGCGGCCCGGGGCCAAGACGGCCAAGCGCCGGGCCAAGATTGAGCGCCCCGGTATCGAGCGCATCAGCCGGAAAGCCGGTAACCGGAGGAGCACAGCCTATGGTGGCAGCAAACGGTTGGCGCGATTCATACAGAGGGGCGGCTATGTTGGGATTGTTGAATACCTCAGGGTTCTCGAAAAGCAGAGGATAGACCTGGCCGGACAAGGGTTGCTGTCCGGCCGCCGAATAGAACCGGGCGGTTAACGCAGCGTCTGCGTAATTGAGCAAGTCGTGCATGGATACGGGAAAAAAATCCTGCCCGTCCGGATGGTTTACGACGGGCGCCCATAGCGTCGAGATCTGCTCCCCCCATGAACTCGTCCAGTTGGCAAGCCCTGGAAGTATCGCCGCAAGTGCATCGAGTTCGATTGCACGAAAAGTTTGCAGATCGGGCTTCTGGCTGTTGGGCGCAGTGGCAATAAGCTGATCGAGACTGGCGACGGTAGGAATCTGCGTGAGACCGGAAACCGTTGACGGAACAGCGAAGTGCCCAACGCTGCTAAAGAGTTCTGCAGGGTATTGCAACGTCGCCATCCGCGGGTCATTGATCAGGGTCGAGAAAAACTGATCCACAAAATATGACCTTATGCTGTCGAGCCGAGTCATGTCGATTCCCCTTGATCACAATGGACATGGATGTGGATGCCTCCCCCGGAGCAAGGCTCCGTCGAAGCGCACGATCCCTGCGGAGGCCGGGTCTTGCAGCCGCAGGGGGAGCCGCCGCCCGCCCCCTGCCCATATCCACCGGTACTACCTCCACTCCCCTCTCCTCCTGATGGCCGCCCGCAGAGTCCACACAGGCCATTTAGAATGGGACCGAATATGATCGGCAGGCTCCTATTGGGATCGAAACCATTTGTGGATGGCGCGGTAAGACATAAATCCGGATACAGCGCTCGTAGTTGCGCGACCCGCTCGGGAGGCATGCTGCCTTGTGCCGCGAGCTTCAATGCCTGCATGACTAACGTGTCGCGCGCATTTGCGGACACCGACCAGACCAGATTCAATCCTTCATTCAGAAGGGGCACTAACTTTGGATCACTGAATACATCGACGCCTGCCGACTGGTCTGCCAAAGTCAGTTGAGTAACCCTGTCATGCAGGCTGCTAAACGCCGCGATAGTGCCGGATTGGTTCCCCGAGGTGCCAAGAGCGGCAGCGATGACCGCATTGATCCCGTTCAGCAGAGTGGTGGCGGTCTGCTGACACTGGGTCTGCTCAGCAACGGTAAGCGAGTTGACATAGATCTCCTGCAACGTTTTAAGCTGATACGTTCCACCTGAACAGACCAGCTTGCCCGCTACGGAGGCGAGATCACTTTGAGGTGTAAGAGTATCGATGGAGACCGGCCCCATCAGCCCGAGGAAAGTATAACGATCATCGCCGCCCGGCCAGTATCCGATCTTGATACCAACCGGGCCGACCGGCCTCACTGCGTCACCATGGGTAATCACGATGTCCACGATCTCATCGTTCAAACGCAGGACTAGCGAAGTCGCCGGGTTGTACTCGAAGTCCGCTGCGTACCAGACGTTTGGCGCAATGGCGTTCGGCTGGCTGGTCACGCCATACCACGTCGTGCCATCGAAAATCGTTCCCTGAAGACTGGCATCCTTTTCGACAAACAGCGCGAAAGCCAGATCGCCTTCCACCAGATTTATCCGGCGGTTGAACGCCGTGGGAGAAAATACACATCGAACCCGAAAGCCTGCCCAGCCACCCAATGTCGGCGCAGCCGGCACCGTTACCTGGGATTGAGGGTTGTCGAAGCGGATTGCGGTCGCGACTCCAGGGACAGGATTGTCGACCCAACATGATGCATTAGGAATGCTTACTATTCCAGTATGTCCGTTGCCCGTATCATCGATAGCAACGTGATTATCAAAATCATACTGCAGCAAAGGGTTCCATGTCATACCGCCTCCTGATCTGGTCGGCAAGGCATAAGTTGGCTGAATTTCGAAACAGGGAATCGCTTCACCGGCCGGATAATTTTATTTTAGTTAGATACCGTTCCAGCGCAGTACATTCTCGCTAAAAAGCGTGCCCCAGCAAGAGCGTCAATAAATCACCGGCACCGCTCTGATCTCTGGTCGGAACGGTCAATGAAATTATCTATGATATTTTTGTTATTTTTAAATCCGCAAAAAAAATCCACCAGCACTCAAAGAGTGTCGTGACTGTCAACAAAAATCAACATTTAACCTGCAGCCTGTCAATGGATTAACTAATAAGTCTTGAAATTCATCAACAAAGATATGTTCAATCCTGAAAAAGTCAAGCCATTCCGATGGCTGGCGGCTTCGTCGAGTGTTATGGCGGATACGGAGGATAAGTGCAACATGGTGAATTCATGACAGCCCTGCAATTTCTCGACTATAGTTGCCTTATAAGAAATTCCAAATTTATAAGCAGCAGGTAGGGTCTGACCACGATCAATTACATTTCAGCGTGGCCTACGTGTCTTGCGCACTGTCGAAACGATCCACACCTTTTAAAGGAGATATCGATGGCCACCCAATCACAAAATGGCCCTGTCAATTTTCCCGCTGTTGCCGGAAAGGCAAATACATCAATCACTGCAGAATTAAGTCAGAAGATCGGCGCTCAAGCCTGTGCCACTATTGACAAACTATTCGGAGATTATTTACTCAATCGAAATGAGACCCGGGATATCGGTGCGGAACAGCAACGTGTCATCGAAGCTCTGGTTCGCGCATCTCTCTCGGGCACTCAGCCTTCGGAGGTTCAGCGGATTGAGTTCTTAATGCCTGAAAAAATCGAGAAGATGAAAAAGGCACGCGATCTGGCAACTTCTCGCCATCGTCTGCCTCAACTCTCCGCGAAGGCGCTGACGCTACGTCCGCTAGGTGGGATGACATTTAATGACGGCGTACAAGTCGCCGAGGATACGAAGCTGCAAATTTTTGCCGCCCCGTATGTGGCCACGTGGACATCTCATACTCCTGAGGGAAACGCCGAGTCCTCCGCGAATGCCAACGCCCAGAACGGGTCATTTGGATTCTTTATAGGCGCGGCCGGTGGGTCTGCAACTGCAGGCGCCGGAGTTTGGGTTCAGTTTATTCCAGACCCTCCCTTGCCACGCCTCGTACAGGTACGCCCTTACGTCCCTTATGACTATCAGTGGGACGATCACTCTGACAACGGCTATACAGCGCATAACGACGGCGGATTTGGAGTCTATGTCCTTAGCTGGGACATGCAAGGTGCTGACCAGCGACTCGAGCAGGATTTCCGATATGGCATCTGGTCCGACGGCACCGGATGGTGGGAACATCATCATAATCCCAGCGAGCCAAATCCAGATTATGGGAATGCATTCCTGTATGGAAATGAGGCCCCCTATTTTGAAGCGCAGGAAGATCGAATCTATCAGGCGTGCATCTGGTGCTTCGGATCATGCGACTCTGGCAGCGGCTTCTTCGGTAACTCGCTCACTGCTAGCGATATCAATGCGGAAGTAGGATTTGTCGTCATCGGAGAGCAGTGAGCGATTTTCGAGATTAGCGAATTTTTGAACGCTCCGAAGCGCATCATGAACATGGTAAGCAAACGAATTTTATGTGCTTCCATTTACTGGCGAACGGCGAACTGCTTTCATCGATTCCTTTCGTTGTTCGCTCCTGGCTCGCCCCGTCGGCCGCGCCAGAACACCGTTTTGTTCACCCTCTGAAACGACGCGCTGCCAGAACCACCTGCGAACGGTTAGCGAATCGATGCACGCACTCATTGGTGCAGTCCATGGAATTACATAATTTGAAAATCGATGAGCTATTGGTTCGTTAGTTGAAACAGTTCGAAATAACTCAATCCTAGGATAGCCGAATTCTATACAGAGAGTCACCTGCCCTGAGGCTCGCATCGCAATTTCCGATTACGGGCAAGTCCTTATCACACACATTTCTGTTAACTTACATTTCACCTTGCGATTTCATCTGACGTTTGCTAGCATCCAATCGTCGAACGTCTCATGAATCCCGTTGAGACTGATTTCCCTTAGCATACCTGTTTTTCGTACGTCTGCTTCACTCCTGCAGATGTAGTGGCATTTTACGCGCCCTCAAACCCGCATTGATGAATTTGCGGTGAGTACGCTCGCCCATGGCATTTCATAGGAAATCGCTATGCGAACCGGACGAATGCGCATTGAATATTTAATGCTGCTTTTCATTTTATTTTCCTTTTGCAGATATGCATTCTGCCAGAGCGAAGCCGATGATGCCAATAAGAGCAACAATCCGCTCAATCTTGCCGCTTCATTCAACATTCAGGATTATTTCACGCCGAGCCTTTACGGCGTAAGCGCGCATACCAATGATTTCCTGCTGAGACCCACAATCCCGCTTGGTGCAAACGGCATTGTCCCCGTACCTGAAATTTTCCGGCTGACTGTGCCCATCAGTACGCGGCCCGACCCGGCTGGAGGCTACAACACGGGGCTGGGTGACCTGAACCTGTTCGATATCTTCCTGCTGAGCCAGAGCGACATCCAGATAGGTGTCGGGCCGCTGGTGACCGCGCCGACGGCGACCGACCCAACCCTCGGCACGGGCAAATGGCAGGCGGGACTGGCGGCGGTCGCCATCAGCGCGACGCCGGCACGTCTGCTAGGCGGACTAATCCAGTGGCAGCACTCTTTCGCCGGCCAAAGCGCCCGCCCTTCCGTGCAGTCGCTAACCGCGCAGCCGTTCGGAATATTCAATCTGCCCGGCGGTTGGTACATACGGTCCACCGGAATCTGGACATTCGATCTGCAGCACGGCGACTACTACATTCCCGTCGGGCTCGGTGCTGGCAAGGCTTGGAAGTCGGGGTCGATCATCTATAACACCTTCCTCGAACCCCAGTACTCGGTTGCCCATTCGGGAAGCACACCAAAGTGGCAGATATTTGCAGGGCTAAACATGACGTTTGGCAAATAGAAGATGGACGGAATGCGCGGCCTGCATGGCGGCAATCCGAACGGAGATGAACATGACCGAGGACAGCATGAAACAGACAAAGCTATCGAAACACCTGGCGACGCTTTTTGTTGCCGCAGCGCTTGGCGGGATACCGCTTCAGCAAGCCGTTGCACAGGCGTCTTCACCCGACGCGCTCCAACCGGCAGTCAGCGCGGACGCACTGGTCCACACGCAGGCGATCGTGGTTGGCATCGACGCTAGCGCCAATACGGTGACGATAAAAGGCCCGCGCGGAAACGTGGTAGACATCGCGGTCAATCCCGACGTCGCAAACGTTTCGAATCTGCAAATTGGCGATGTTCTGAATATTGCCTATCGTGAGGCGTTCGTTGTCGGGCTGGACAAGGTCGCAACCCGCGGCGTTCGCGAACGCACGGAGTCAGCGGCGGCGCTGCCCGCGTCGGACGGCGTCGTGGCGGCGGCACGACGAGTCGAGGTTATCGCAACGGTGCAGAACATCAACGCGAAGACCCGTCGTGTCACGCTGCGGGGCCCCCAACATACCGTCACGCTCAATGTCTCCCCAGACATATCGCTAAGCGGCATCAAGAAAGGCGATTCCGTGCGCGTGGTGTTTGTGTCTGCCGCGGCGGTCCAGGTTCTGCCTGGTGGGACCACGTCGCAGTGAGGGGTGCATCTTCGCGCACAAGGAAAGTCTCCTTAAGCGCGCGGACCGGCGCGCCTACCTGGGCCGATACCAGACAGGGCAAATCATGGAGCTTCGGATGAACCTGAAAATAAAATCTCTTATGACGCTGCTTGCCTTCGGCCTGTCAGTCACGGCAACGGCCGCACGGTGCCAGACCGTGGATACACACATCGGGCAGATCGGGCTGACCGAAGGCGTACCCGCCGACCTCGCCACCGTGCAGAAGCTCTTTGACGAGTCGGATTTTCAGCGCGCTTGCCAGGCTTATGTTTGGGCTCTCCCGATTGTCGGCTTCGCGCAGTGGCAATACGAGCATCAAACGGTCTTCGGCGCGAAGGATACGGATATGGTCATCTACGTCTCCGTTCCCGACAAGCTCGGCATCCTGACCGCGAATGCCACGACACCCTATACCCTCGGCTTTCCCGATCTGTCGAAGACTGGCCCGCTCGTAGTGGACTACCCGGCCGGCAGTTCCGCCGGGGGGGTAGGCGATTTCTGGCAGCGACCACTAACCGATATGGGTGAAACCGGGCCGGACCATGGCAAAGGCGGCAAGTACCTGCTTGTCGGACCGGGACAGGAAGTGCCTGCGAATACGTCCGGCTATCGTGTGGTGAAATCCCCGACCTTTAACGTGCTCGTCGCATTCCGTGCGCTGGATGCGGACAAGGAAAAGGCCAATGCACTGATTCACCAGTTCCGCATGTATCCCTACGCGAAGCGAAACGCCCCCGAGCCCAGCCGTTTCCTTACACCGGAAGGACGTCAGTGGTCCCAGGTACCTCCACGCGGCATGGCGTACTGGGAGCGTCTCGCAGACATCATCAACCGGGAGCCTGTGGAAGAACGCGACCGCGAGATGATGGCGTTCCTGCGCCCATTGGGCATCGAGAAAGACAAGCCGTTTTCGCCGGACGACAGGCAGAAGCGGATTCTGACTGACGGCGCACAGGTCGGCGAACTGTTCGCGCAGGCCAATGCGTTCAACAGCCGGACTACCGGCTCTCAATACCGTCCGGACGCGCAGTGGCGTTACGTCATTCTGTTTGACCCGTCCCAGGAGGCGAAATACCACACTCAGATCGACGAGCGGGCTGACTACTTCTACGAGGCCGTCACGACGTCAAAGGGCATGGTAACCAGAAGCCCAGGGGTCGGCCAGGCGTACCTTGGTGCGTACCGTGATGGAAGTGGACACGTACTCGACGGCAACAGAAGCTATGTCCTGCATGTGCCGCCCAATCCGCCGGCAAAGCTGTTCTGGTCACTGACGGTCTACGACACCGACCAGCGCGTCATTATCGACAACCCGCAGCGGGTCGTCGACAAGTCGTCCCGGCAAGACCTTTTGAAGAACCAGGACGGTTCCGTGGATATCTACGTGGGACCCCAGGCGCCGGCCGGCAAGGAACAGAACTGGATACCGTCAATACCAGGGAAAGCCTGGTTCGCCTATTTCCGGCTCTACGGACCGCTGCAACCGTACTTCGACCATGCGTTTGCGCTGCCCGATTTTCAGCAGGTTCAGTGAACAGTCACAGCGTGCGTCACGCCCCGCCCGCATTCGCCTGGCTCGCGAGCGAATAAGTGTCGCGCAACCACGCCGCGCAGGCCACGTTGTTTTCGAAGATCGAATACCCTGCTCCACCGCCATAGTCGGCGAACGGAATGAATTCACAACTGATCTGCTGCGGCGTAGAAACGCAATTCCGCGCGCATGCATCGAGCAGGTGCCGCACGGCATCCTTCCAGGGAGCGAGTGCAGCCTCCTCCCAGTCGCCATCCCATTGATCCGCAGCAGGACGCACGAACGGATATTGAATCCCGCGGCCAGGTCTGCCGTCGGATCGGCGCATGCGAGGATTGCGCGGATTGTTCGGTATGACGCTGCGCGCGTGGGCGTGACGGACCCAGCCACGCGCGATCCACTGCTTGAAGATCGCATCCGGCGAAGCGGGATCGAGCACGATCTCGCCGGCTTCGACCAAGGGACGGATTCGTGACGCGTCGAGTTCCTCTGCGTTGCCGATCTTGAAGATCAAATGCGAATGATCGAGCGTGAGACGCAAGGCGATGCCGTCCCTCGCCAGTAGTTCACCCACCGCCGCCACGCGGCGGAAATCTTCGTTCCACATATCGACGTGCACTTCGAAAGACGGAATGCAATCCGTCGAGGCCGCCCATTCGCAAGTCTGCACGTAGAATCTCACGATCTCGGTGTCGGTGAGGCGATGTCCGTCCACATGATTCGCGTAGAGCTGGCAATTCAGCACCTTCGAGCCGAAGCGCGGTGCCCACTCGATCAGGCGCCGCAGATGCGCTTCGTCACGTCCCGCACAAAATATGCCGCCGATCACGCGAACCGGCAACGCGTAACGCTCGCTCAATTGAACGTAAGGTGCAAGCGCTACGCCTTCGGGTGGATTCATCTCGACATAGTCGAACACGCCCGCGTCGGCGATCATCTGGAATTGCGTGTTCGCGTCGACGGCTGGCAGGTCGTCTCGATGCAACACGCCGTCTATGTTGACGCCGATATGCAGATTGGAATTCATGGTTCGCTTTTGATGGCGCGATAGACGTTGTTCAAACCGCTTCAGCAATAAGCAGCGATTTAAGCTTCACTGACGGATCTGCGAGTTCTTCTGCGGAAATACGGGCGTTGCGAGCCATCAGCATCTGCGCAATGCGGATGTCGCGTCCCACTGCCCGGCCGACGCCGCTTGCGGCAATCAACGTACCGTCCGCCGACAGATGAAACAGCAGCAGCGCATCGGCCGTTTCGCGCACAACGGTCGCACGGCTGAATGCGGGCAGCCCTGCGATCTGGATCGACAATTCATACTGATCGGACCAGAACCACGGCATATCGCCGTACGCAAGGTCTTCACCAAGCATGTTGCGCGCGGCAATGCGCCCTTGGCCGTCGGCGTTCTTCCAGCACTCCAGTCGCACACGGCGGCCATACAATGGATGCGGGAACGAGCAGACATCTCCGGCTGCGAAGATCGCAGGATCGCTCGTGCACAGACGCTCGTTGACTACGATGCCGTCCGCGACCTCGATTCCCGCGGCCTGAGCAAGTGCGGTACGGGGCGCGGCGCCAATGCCTACGACAACAGTATCGCAGCGGATAATTTCACCGTCGGCAAGACGGATTTCCTCGGCTGCACTATCACCGGCGATAGCAGCCAATTGCGCACCGAAACGAAACTGCACACCGGCATCACGGTGACGCGCTTCGATACGCGCGGCGATTTCCCGTGGCACTGCGCGCATGAGCAGACGCTCGCCGGCCTCGATGACCGTCACACGGCATCCCGTCGCAACGGCACTTGCCGCTACCTCAAGGCCGATAAAGCCGCCGCCGACAATCGCAATGTGCTGCCCGTCACGCAGACGCGCCGCGAGGTAACGAGCGTCGTCGGCAGTACGCAGGGTCATGACGCCAGGCAATGTCGAACCGGGCGTATTCAATGTTCTGGGCGATGCACCGGTCGCGAGCAAAAGCCGGCTGTAGCCAATCCGTTCGCCGTTGGCGAGCAGTACCGCCCTACCCTCCCGGTCGATCTCGACCACCTCGGTGGAGCGCATCAGATCGATCGCGTGATCGTGAAAGAACGTGTCCGCGAACAGCGCGCAATCTCCGGGCGACTTTTCCCCCAGCAGGACCGCTTTCGAGAGCGGCGGCCGGTCGTATGGCTCGTGCGGTTCGTTAGTAATGAGCGTCACCCGGCCAGCGAAACCCGCCTCGCGCAGTTCAGCACTGGCACGGGCGCCCGCGAGACCGGCCCCGACGATAACCATGTGTGCGTCGTCAGCCATGCTCACTCCGCCACCGGCACGCCGATCAGCACCGCGTCGCCCTCAATACGCACCGGATGCGTTTTCAGTTGCTGACAGACCGGCGCGCAAAGCGGCTTGCCCGTTGCAATATCGAAGCGCCCCTGATGCCGTGGACATTCGATCGCGTTGCCCAACACAAAACCATCGGCAAGATGAGCCTTCTCGTGCGTGCACCAGCCGTCGGACGCATAGAACCTGCCATCGACGCGGTAGACAGCGAAGGTTGCAGCGCCATGGTCGAAACGCACAACGTCTTCTTCATCAATGTCGCCGGTCCGGCACGCGACAACCCATTCACGTTGATCCACCATTTCAGATACTCCCTCTTCCGGACGTTTCAGATTGCCGAGCGCATCGATTCATGACGCGGGACCTGGCGATGGATAAAGTGAGAGCGATCCCGTCTCTGGCGGATCAGTGTTGGAACCATCTCCCTGTAGACCGACCAGAGGCCCGGATACGCAGGCGGCGTCTCCGCCTTGATTGCCTCGTGCAGTTTCGGCAACGCGTGGTACGGCACCATCGGCAGCAGGTGATGTTCAATGTGATACTGCATGTTCATGTAAAGGAACGCGAACACCGGATTGATATAGACCGTGCGCGTATTGAGCCGATGGTCGGCAACGTTCATGGCCATGCCGGCATGCTGCGTGAGACCCAGCGTCTGGTGGAACCAGCCACAGTAAAAGCGCGGCGTCCAGACGAACAGCAGCGGCAAAATGCTATGGATGACGAAACACCAGCCGATCATAGCGGCCATCACGGCAACGTAAAGACGACTGATCCAGATCATCTTGCGGCGCTCTGTCACCGGCACAAAGTCCGCCACTTCCGGGCTGATCGAGGCGCAGGCATGGCGCACAGTTTTAGCAATCTCAGTGCTGCCGCTAATCAGATAGAAGAAATCCAGCAGGATCGTGATGAGCTGCGGCGGACGGCATACCTGGATTTCCGGGTCGCGGCCAACCATGATCGTATGCGTGTGATGCCGGGCGTGACTCCAGCGCCAGAGCGTCGCCTCGCGGATCGTCATGAACGAACAAAGCTGATAGAAGACCGAGTTCAGCCGCGGCGTCTTGAACGGCGTGCCGTGCGCAAGCTCATGCCAGCGGGCGTCGCTTGAACAGTAGATCGTCCCGTAGACGAAAAATGCCGGAACCGCCCACCACGTGCCCCACGAATAGAATGCCGCGGCGCCAGAAGCGAGCAGCAGGGCGATCCACAGGCCAAAGTTCTTCAAGCCTTCAGCGTCGCTGCGCTTCATCAGTTGCTTGAGTGTCTGGCGGGGGATGTCGGGGCGATACCAGTGCTCTTCCGGATGTGCGGCCAAAGCGTCACCACCGGTGTTTGCATGACCGCCCGTGCATGGCATGTTCAGAGGCGATTTGGGCACCTGAGTCTCCTTTGCTTTTCAGATCGGCTTATCCCGGCTGCCGCACAGGACAGGACCACGGGAGGCGATAGCTGCACGATAAGAGACGGCCGTGTTCCCCTCAACGAAAAGATTGACGTTTTTTCGTCAATCCCATAGCGTTAAAAAAGCACGAAATAATGCTGCGCTGCGTCATTCCAGCGAGCACCGCGCCAGGCGAAACCTGCAGGTAAACCGGAGCCAATGATATGACCGACGCCGCCAGGGCACCACGGCGCAAGCGCACAGCGCGCTTTGTCGAAATTGCGGAGGCGGCCGGCGTGAGTCCGGCAACCGTCGACCGGGTACTCAACGAACGCGGCAGTGTCTCGGCCGCAACCCGGGCGCGCGTAGTGGCGGCGGCAAGGCAGTTGGCCGTGCCGCGCGTTCTGCCCGATGCGCGGCACGGGCTGATGCATATGGATGTGTTCCTGCCGCAAAACAGCTCGCCATTCTTTGGCCGTTTGAATCTCGCCCTGCAGCGCTCGATGCAGATGCTGGACAAGCGGGTCGTCATGCACCGGTCGGTCCTTCCGGAGGCCGATGACGACGTGATTACCGAAGCCATCCTCCGTCCGCGCTACCCACGATCGGGTCTGATCGTGACGACTCACGACACGCCACGCGTACGCGATGCCTTACGCACCGTGATCGAACGCGGCGAACCGGTCGTCACGATGGTCACCGACGTGCATGACGTGGCGCGCTTGCACTATGCAGGAATCGACAACCTGTGTGCCGGGCGCACTGCGGGCTACTTCCTCGGCCGGCTTGCAAAACGGCCTGGACGCGTGCTGATGTTGTGCAGCCGCAAGGACTATCGCGCACATATCGACCGCATCGGCGGTTGCCGTGAACAGCTTGCGGCGTCGTTCCCTGAGATCGTCTGCGATAGTGCGGAAGCGGAAACCGGGGATGACGCGGACAGGTGTTATCACGCCGTCGTCAGTGCATTGAAGCGGGGCGACCTGGTCGGCATCTATAACAGCGGATATGGCTCACCGGGTATCGAAGCCGCCTTGCGAAAGTTCGGCGCTGCCGGGCAGGTCGTATGGGTAGGTCATGAAATGCTCGATTTGCATCGCAAGTGCATCGAAGAACATACGATGGATATCGCCATCGACCAGGACCCGGACGGACAGGTGATATCGGCGCTGCAGCATGTGCTGCATGCGTGTGGAGTGGTCGAAGATGCGCCTCTGCCAGGGCCGGTGGAATTTCGCATCTTCTGTCCGGCGAACGTCAGGTCTACTGCATATCTGCCTATGCTGCCGGACTGATCACAGAAAACGATAGCGCCCCTGCCCAACCTTCTCCATCACACGAACTCCGTCGATATGCCAGAATCGCAACCATGAACCGCATCGCCACCCTCCCCATGTACAACGTCTCCCCAGCTCTCGCCGCCGAATGGCGCGCCTGGCTGGGCAACGTCCTGAGTTTGGCCGGCGCGCACGCGTCCATCGTCGAGCCAGACGACGACCTGCATGCGCTATGGCGCCGCTCCGATCTGCTGATCTCGCAGACCTGCGGCTATCCTCTCGTCAACGGCTTGCAACAGAAGGTTCAACTGATCGCAACGCCACAGTTCGATGTCCCCGGTTGCGCTGGTGCGGAATATTCAAGCGTGCTGATAACACGAGCCGATGCCCCGTTCGACACGCTCGCCGCCGGCCGCGGCGCACGTGCGGCCTACAACCAGGACGATTCGAATAGCGGCATGAACGTGTTCCGCCATGCAGTCGCGCCGCTTGCTCAGAATGAGAGATTTTTTGCTGAGGTGATACGCACCGGTTCGCATCTCGGCTCATTGCGGGCCGTTGCCGACAACCTTGCGGATGTGGCAGCGATCGATTGCGTCACCTTCGCGTTCGTGCGTGACGAATTGCCGGAACTCGCAGAGCGCGTGCGCGAGATCGGCAGGACTGCATCTTCGCCAGGTTTGCCGCTGATTGCCGCGCATGACGTGCCGCAGGACGTGATCGAATCACTGCGCGCGGCTTTAGATGAAGCCGTAGCCGCAAGCCCTGAACGGGCGGCACGACTACGCCTGAAGGGGTTCGCGAGCCTGTCGTTCGACGACTACACTCGCATCACAGAACTGGAAAACAAGGCACGAGCCTTAGGTTATCCGCGCCTCGCCTGACCTAAAGCGCACTACATCAGCCAACATCAAGCACCAGCAGTTGCGCGCCGTCGGCCACCTGATCGCCCACCGCATACAGCACTTCCGACACCGTACCGGCCGCGGGCGCGCCGATGGTGTGCTCCATCTTCATCGCCTCCATAACGATCAAGGGCGTGCCCTTCTCAACCGCCGTACCCGGCTCCACCAGCACGGCGATCACCTTACCCGGCATGGGCGCGGTAAGGCGCCCTTCGCCATGCTCCGCATCCGCGGCATGAGCAAGCAGGTTTTGCCATTCGAAGGCCAGCGCCTCGCCAAGGCAAAACACATGGAACACATCACCGTCGACAAACACGCGGCCCGTCACGCGCGAATCGCCAAGCGTCGCGCCGAACTCATGCGCGCCGGCGCCGCTCCACCAGCTAAAGCCATCACGCTGGCCGCCGAATTCCAGCGTCTGCGCCGCGCCGTCACGCGCAAAAATCGCTGCAAAGGAAGATTCGTTTTCAACGTCGCGCCATGCTAGTGTTTGCGTATAGCCGCTATTCAGCCGCCAATGTGAGAGCGCATCCCACGGCGACGCGCCATGCGCCGTGCCGCCTTCCCGCGTGAGCAAGGCGGCGCAGGCCAGCGCCAGCGCTTCGCGGAACGGCTTCTGAACGGGCGCAAACAAGGCAGCGTGATGCCGTTCGATCAAACCGGTATCGAGATCGCCGCTCGAAAACGGCTCGCTCGTCACAATGCGCTGCAGAAACTCCACGGTGGTATGCGGGCCGACCACTTCGCAGG
>SDBV01004421.1_pt1 | contig 20249 bp, 20 predicted proteins | sample 2277081 | NCBI WGS metagenome assembly SDBV01 (sample SAMN10402039, study PRJNA504765) | marine sediment metagenome | isolation source: marine sediment core GS10_PC15, 223 cmbsf | place: Arctic Ocean: Southern Knipovich Ridge | collected 2010 | reverse complement strand
ATCATACTGTTTGAAGCATGTGAGATTTGTAAAAAGCCTAATGTAATTTCAATTAATTCGGGGTATATACATCAATCTCCATATCAATTAATTTGTAAACAAAATAAATTAACATACAATAAAAAAACTGTAAAATTATTAAATTTACATTTTCGAGATCATCTTGTAACTCCTAAACAAGCAATGGTCCAGACTATGCTTCAAGAAGAAGCTATTAAATTAAAAAATACAGTAATTGAAACTAATATAGCTTTAGATCAAATTGATGATTTGAAACGGAGAGCTTTTCATAGATTAACTAATCTTAAGAAAGAGGAAGATACTCCTAAAAATTTTGCTTTATTACAAAAAGTATATACTGATCTTTTGGATAAACAAGTTAAACTTTTAGTTTTTCATAATAAGATTAGTGGAAAAGATGCCCAAGCAGAACTATATCAAGCCGCTTTAGGTGGAATGATTAATGAAGTTTCAAAAGCTTTAGGTACAGAAAAAGTTAAACAAATTCGAAAAAACGCAATGAAACAAAAAAGCGTAATGAGTTATTTTGAGGGAGATGCTCACATAATGAGTTTGTTTGAGGAATTAGAGGAAACTGCAAGGGAGAATTCAGAAGATGTCGATGAGGATTATTAAAGGCAACCCCAATTTACAAGTATCTGATTATGAAACTTTTTTAACTGATGTTTATGATAAAGAACAATTTAAAATAAATTTTATTAAAGTTCGTAAACCAACTAAATATGGACATGAGTTACAACCATTTAAACCATATCCTTATCAAAACGCTTGGAGTGCAGATCGTAGTCCTCAAAAAGCGGCTAATAAATCTAGACAAGTTGGATTTTCATATAATGAATTAGCAGATAGTGTAATTGATGCACTCACCACACCTAATTATGTAAAACTTTTCACTTCTGTTACACAACCACAAGCAAATGAATTATTAAGAATAGGGTTAAATGTAATTAATTTAATGGATGAAAAATTTAGACCCAAATTGAGGGCTAGAGCAAGAAATATAATAGAATTTGAACACAATGGTTCTAGATTAATGGCATTACCAACTAGTGCTCCAGCAGTAAGGTCTTTTAATGGAGATGTATTTTTAGATGAATTAGCTCATGTTCCAAATGATACAGAATTATTAGAAGCTATTTTATCTGTAACAGTTCGTGAAGGATATAGAGTAAGCATGGGAAGTACTCCTTATGGACAACGTGGAGAATTTCATGAAATATTTAAAAGAGCAGGTTGGGATACAACTAGAGAATGGCATGATAAAAGATTAGCTAAAGAATTTTTTAGATCTTATGCTAAGTTACAGGTTGAAAATGAAACTAATTGGTCCACTCATTTAATGACGTGGTGGATGTGTCCAGATTTACATTGGGCTAGAATTAAAGAAAGAGCCAAAACCAAAGATGCTATGAGGCAAGAGTACGGTTTAGTATTTTTAGACGAAACCACAGCAGTATTACCTTATCAAGTATTATTGGATCATGTTGATCCAGAATTAGAACAATTTTTACCTATAAAACCCTATGCTAAACCTGCTGGAGTTAGAAGAATTGGAGGACTTGATCCAGCAGAAAGAGGTAATCAAACTGCCTTTGTTGTTTTTGATTTTATTAACAATGTATATTATAAAAAATATAGAAGAACTTGGGTTAATACTCCGCATACAATATATTCACCAGAAGTTGCAAGATTAACTGCGTTATGGGGTTTAGATAAATTGCATGTAGATGAGACAGGAATGGGAATACCAATTATGTCAACATTAAAAACTTTAATACCTATGCCAATATTAAATCCTATTTCGTTTAATAATACAATTAAAGGAATAATGGTATATAATATGATGGCACGATATGAAGCAGGCTATGATCCTTTAACTAATAAAGGAAATTGGCACGAATTTGAGATTATAACTGATCACGATGTCGAATATATGGATCAATTACATCAACTTCGTAAGGAAAAAAATAAACAAGGTAAAGACATTTATACTGGTAAAATAGAAGGAAAGAATGATGATATTATTTGGGCTACTGCTTTAGCTCTTAGTGAAAGTATAGATTTTCAATATACTCAACCAGAATATGAACGAGTTACAAGTGATACTAGTAGAGGTAATCAATATGGTAATAAAAGACAGTATTAGAAAAAGACGAAACAGATATGCGAAAGCTTCTAAAGAGTTCATTAAACGAATAACACGTACTACATACGATAACACAGTAGGATTTATTAGTTCATTCGGTAAAACAGTTACTAATCCATTTGATAATTCAACTACATGGTTAACAATTTACTCAAAAGAACCTTTTATTAGAGGGGCGGTTGACGCATTAGTTAATGCGGTAGTTGGTGAATTTGATTTAGAGAGTGCTAAATTAAAAGAGTCTAAAGCGAATGAAACAAAAAGAGTTGATATTTATAATTCTCTTACTGATCCTGCATCGGGCATTAGAACCAAATTAGCAACAATGTGTTATAAACTTGTTATAGATTCATTGTTTGTTTTAGAAACAAATGCTAAAGATAAGGCATTTTATGTTTTAAATAAAGAAGATTGTACTGTTGTATGGAATGATAGAAATACAGTAATTGAGGGGGTAGATTGGTCACAAGCTAGTGCTCATCTTCAAAGCGGTTCAACAATTGAACCCGAAAGATTACATATAGGAGAATTTGTAATTGGTAGTATATTTGATCCCGATACAAATTTATGGCAAAATTCACCAATGGAAACTCTTATTGATATGGCTAATCTTTTATATCATGCTCGACAATATAATCTTGATATATTTAAACATGGAGGAGTTCCTAGTATGCTTTATTCTCTACCACCAGAGACAACCCCCGAAAATAAAGAAATATTTAAGAAAGAAGTTAAGAAGCTTAAAGCGGGAGAAAATCTCATAGGTATTGGAGAAGTTAAAGCTCAGGCTATTGCTGGATTTACTAAAGATATGGAATATAATGTATTAGTTGATCATGCAGTACAAAGCATAATGACCCTATTAGGAGTTAGTCCGTTAATGATGAATTTAGCGGTTAAATCTGGTTCTGGTGGAGGTGGGGAAGGAACTCGTCAAGAAATGAATGCGTTCGCTACTAGAGTTTATCAACTTCAACGAATAATTAATGACGCAGTTACTTTAGCTATTCATAATATACACGATCCTCCAGTTAAAGATGGAGCAGACCCTAAACCGTTAGAAGAAGGTCGAGTTAAAAAGACTGATATAATTAAACTGCTCAGATTTAAATTACGAAAATGGGTAGATATAAGGCAACAAGCGGCTATGCATAAAATCTATATAGATACTGGTGTACTCAGTCCTAACGAAGCCCGAAAGGATATTGGTAAAGAACCAAGAGTGGGTGGTGACGAGTACTCCAATAGTAATGATAGAGGTGCTAGTGGAAATACTGGTGAAGCAAATCCTAGTGGACAAGATCGTGATCCTAATCAAGAAGATGACTCTAATGAAGGAGAAAATGAAAATGATGGAAATCGTGTGGATGATAAAGCATTATTTCAATTGTTTAAAGAGTTCTTAGAATTTAAAAGGATGAAAGATGCCGTTAGTTGAATTCACTGGCGGATTAGAGAATTGGCTTTCTCAACAACAAAAATATCTTCAGAAGTGGAGAATAAAATTTATTAATCATATGAAAAGGTTTCATATAGATATAGGTGAACAAATCAAAAGACTTCAAAAAAGTTATGCTAGAAATAATTGGTATGATACAGGAACACTTCATAAAAGAATTGATTACATTGTAACTTATTGGAATAGTATTGTTTTTGGAATTATTGAACCTAATAGTGATTATTATGATTCTGCTAAGCATTCTCCAACTGATATATTTATGACTAAATATAGGGGATGGAAACCTTCTCCTCTTTCAAAACATTATGCTGGATATATAAATGCTCAAGATAGTTTTATGGAAAAAATTGTTAATGTAACCTATACACAGCAGACTACTAAAGAAGTTAGCGATTTTATGAAAGATAATCCTGTTATATAATATAGTATTAAACAAAAGTATTGTGAGATTATGGGAAAAGAGTTCTACATAACAAAAACTTTTCATTTGTCAGATGTTAAGAAAGCAGAGGGCGAAGATGCCGAGAAGTTCTTAGGAATAGTTAAAGGCTATGTTTCCACTACTCATAAAGACGATCAAGGTGACATTTTAACAAAGAAGTTTGTTAGAGGTATTACAAAAACTTTAAAAGAATATACTACTGTTTTTATTAATCACGATACTTTAGCTGATCCAATTGGATTGATGAAAGAGATTAAGTTAAAGAAATTGGAAGAAAAAGCAGAAGAAGATATGATTGATGAGAAGGACACACATCACTATGGTGCGTTTGCAACAATTGGTATATCCAAAACAGTACCCGAAAAATGGATACTTATACAGGAAGGAATTCTAAATAAGTTTTCAATTGGTGGATATTTGACGGATTATACGTATGATGAAGACAAAGACGCTTTTATCGTTGATAGCGGTAAAATAATGGAGGCTTCGATTGTGGGTATTGCCGCAAATAACCATGCAGGTCTTACTGACGTTTTGAAAACACTAAGGAAAGGCTATAAAAAGAACCGATTAAAGGTGACAAAAAATATGGACAATGATGAATATAAAGCCATAATTAAAGAAGCTCTTGCAAAGCAAGCTGTTGAAACTGCTAAACAATTGGAGGAATTCAAGTCTGATTTAGTGACAGAACAAGAGGAAAAACTTGCTCAAGAGAAAACTTTAGCTGAAAAAACAGAACTTGAAGATGCGATAGAGAAATATAAAAAACTTGCAGAAGAAAGAGAAGAAGCTAATAAAGCTTTAGCTCAAGAAATTGCAGACTCTAAAGCAGGTCGTAAGACTGGTGCATCTCATTATGTTAATAAAGCTGGAGTAAAAGATGAATATTTCATTGACGATCCTCTTTTAGCTTTGCATAAAGGCTTTAAAGACTTTGGAGCAATCATGAAATCCGAAGAACCATTTAGAATATCACTTGTACCAAGTGAAATTAAGGGTAGATTTACTAAATACATTAGATCTAACCACTTAGAGTTCTAAGTTAAACAAAAGGAGTGTAAAAAATATGATAAGAAAAACATTTAACGCACAAGACTACTCAGAAAGAGTTATGAGTAAAGCCTATGATGGACAATCCAGCATAGCCGCAGATGGTGGAGAAACAATTCCTACACCACTTGCAGATTACTACATGGATCTTTTGAGAGACTCGACTTTCGTAAGACAACTAGGTGGAACCATTGGTATGACTGCCAAGACCCTAGAAATCCCGAAACAACTTACTGGTAACACACTATACGTAGTTGGTGAAGGTAAAAATTTGAGATCAGAGAGTGGAGCTGATGGGGTAAGTACAGCCTACAGTAAAAGCACTATGGGATCAATTACCCTTACTAATTATAAATTAGGTGTACTTGCTGGATTTACTACAGAATTAGCTGAAGACTCGCTAATTGATATTGCAAGATTTGTTATTACAAATGGAGCTTTAGCAATGGCTGAAGGAGAGGAAATGGCTTTTATATGGGGATCAACTGATACCGCTACTGGTCAATTAGGTGATACATATACTGCTGGACAACCTTCGGTATTATATGATGGATTGATTGAGGAAGTTCCTCACTCGATAGACTCGCCTGTTGGTGTTCTTTGGACACCCAAGAATACTGGTAATGGAAATCACATTATTGATGCACAGCAAGCTTTGTTAGCACAATCTCATCTTAATAAGGCGAAAGCTATTGTTGAGAACGAGAAAGGAAATGGTACAATTACCGATTTCTTAGTGCCTCCAAATATTGTTGCAAGAATGCGTGATCCTGTAGAATGGGAGAACTTTCAATCTCTAGATAAAATCGGACCAAAAGCCGCTTTACTTACTGGAGGAGTGGGAGCTTTCTATAATTCTAACATTATTTCAAGTGGTCACTTACCAACTGGTGATAAAACCCTTGCAAGTGGATACCCTCAAGATGCTAGTGGTATTTTTGTTAGTAATGCCACTGATGGATTAGTTATCGGTCTTGATAGGAGAGCATATCTCTTAGGTCAAAGGAGAGCTATTGAAGTCAGAACTCAACACAACTTCGATTTAGATGTTGAGGAAATTCGTTTCCTAGAGAGGTTGGCTTTCAAAGTTCGCAGACCAGAATGGTTAGTTCTAGTTGGCGATATACTGAATTCCGCATAAGTTTAATAAACATACAGGTGAATAAAATATGACAATTAAAAGATTTTCGCCAAAGGCGGCTAATGGTGCTATAACCATGACAAGTGGCACAGGAGCATTAGCTATAGTACTTTCAGATCATGAAATGGGTCCAGAAATTAATGCAGAGTATGGGGTTCAAGTAACTTTACAAGAAGTTTTAGCTGGAACACCTACTTTAGTATATTTCTATATTACTGCTAAAGGAGTTAATGGGTTTACTATAAACTTAGTAGCTACTGGAGCTAATGATACAGATTATGATTTATCTTGGGTACTTGTTAGAGGCAAGAACAAAAATTAGGTGGTCTTAAATGGGCAAGATGGAATATCCATCACTTACAGCAGATGGCGTATTGGTTACTGAAGACGATAAAACAGCCAATACTATCGTGGTAATTCATGATCTATCCATCTCTAATAATGATGGTTCAATAAGAGAGTTTCGTATTAGACAAGGTTCTATATTAGGCGATATTATTTTTCGAGTAGGTATGAATGCTACTAGCGAAGCACATTTTCCTTTTAGTGGAATACTTGAAGGGAAAAAACCAAGTACTGAACCTATAACGGTTACAGAAACAGTTACCTATGCAAATGCCGCTCCAGATACAGCTACTAGAGCAAGTGGATCTTGGATTGATGATGGATTTAAAGTTGGTGATAAGTTTACGTTAGTCGGTTCTAATGGAGCAACTAACGATGGCACTTATACTATTTCGGCTTTATCCGCTACGATATTAACTATTGAGTCTAGTGAAAATTTCACAACCTTTACTGCTCAAACAGAAGATGCTGTATGGCAAGTAGTTAATAAAGGAGATTTATTTTTAGAAATAGATGCGACAATTGCTACAGTAAGTGCTGTTATAGAGAGAAATAAAACACCAAGAGGTTAAGTTAATGGTTTATGGGTTAATCCCTAAAGTTAGAAAGCTTGCAGGTATTTCTGCGGTTAGAGAACACACAGTACAGATAGGAGTAGGTGACGGTATTGAAACTGTTTTTCAAATTCCATCTGTAGCAAATAGACAAAGTTTTTTTGTAGATAAAGATGCCGCTACATCTAGTACTATTTCAGTAGATGATGATGTAATAGCTTATTCAAATGGTAGTACGACACCTATAACTTCGATAGATCAAGACTCTGGTAAAATTACATTAACTAATCCTCCCGCTATTGGTGCTATTGTTACGGCAGATTATGGTGCTTCGGAAGTTTCTGATCAAGATGTTATTGAGGCAATGGAAATTGCTGAAGAAATGACAGATGAAATTATTAGAGGAAAGAATTCTGCTGATAGAGTTTCCTTTGAAGTTACTGATACAATTACATATGCTGATGCTTCTCCAGATACAGCAACCAGAGCTAGTGGTTCATGGTTAGATGATGGTTTAATTATTGGTGATAAAGTAATTATTTTAGGTTCCGCTAATAACGATGGAACATACACAATATCTAGTTTATCAGCTACAGTTTTAACTATAGATGCCTCTGAGAATTTTCCAACTTTTGAGGCTGATCCTACTGATACTACATTTTCAGTTCGTAATGTTTTTACTCAAGATATTAATGGTGATGGAAAAACTGTTTCTTTTGCATTTGAACATGCAGACGTAACAACTATTAATAGTGTGACTGTTGACAATGTTATCAAAGTGATTGATACTAATTATAAACTTTATAAATTTAAAGGAGATTTAACTCGATATTGGTATATCCATTTTAAACAAACCCCTAGAAATGATTTACAAAACATTAGTGTTGATTATGGTTATGGAGAGACTAAAAAGGGTATAACTCGTATGGCTGAATATTTTGCCGCTAGATATATTTTATTAGAAATTAAACCTTCTAGAGCAACAGGTTATTGGGTTAAAGGTGATAAACTTCCCGAAAAAGGAGAAGTTAGTAGATTACCTCAAATAATAAAAGAGTTAAAGTCCTTAATGTTAAAATACGATAGGCGAATAAAATATGCCACAGCGTGATCTCAAAGAACATAACGCAGTTTATGGTCAATTTAATAATACAATTTTTAATATTCATGTAATGATGAAATCATTAGAAATGGAAATGATGGGTCAAAAAGGAGTTATAGTAAAATGTCCTGTTTGTACTGATAAGGGTGGAATTGTTGTTAGACCCGAAATGAAAACTCAAAAACGAAAATGTTTTAGATGTCATAGTTGGGTTCAATTTAGACAAGATAATTTTGGAATGCATTGGAAAACTAAATCTGCTTTAGGAGTTTTAAACGTAGAAGACTATACATTTTAATGTGAGAACATGATTAACAGAGAAATATCAGAAGAAAAAAATTATGAAGATTGGTTAGAATTTCCTATTATTTTAGATAGGCATACTTTTATTACCTACAATCTTCCAGAAATGCCTTCTAACGAGAGCGATGGTAAAATATATACCGTAACCCTTATTGAATTTTTTAAAGGCAGAGAAGTAATAAGAAGTATTTTTAGAGGTAATTGGAAGAAAGGATATGAAATTGGATTTGATACAGAGGACTTTCCCATTAAATCAAATATTCAATATTGTCTTAGGACAATAATATATATTAAAAATAATAGGAGAGTGTTTGATAATATCTTCATCAAAATTAGATAAATACAAAAAAAAACCAAGAGGCAACAAGTTGTCTAACGAAGAATTCCTACGTGATCTCGAAGCGGGAGAATATCCCGATCCTACACATGAGGATGACAAACCACTTACAAGCATGACAGGTGATTAACATGGCGGCAAAAAAGATAGAAGAAAAATTTAAAATCGTAAGGTTTACAGAACCAAAAGCAGTTTTTGGGTCTGGTGAAATCGGAGTTCTCAGAATTTATGAGGATGGAACAGCATTAGCAGAAATGAAAGCTTTAGATGAAGCTGAGTTTATAATAAAATTCAAAAGTAGAGCATCTGCGTTTTTTCATCTCAAAGTAGAACAAGGTAAACTCTTACAAAGATTACTGTAGGTAAATTATGCCAATAAACTCAACTAATAAACCCCCATACGAAGTTTATTTAGATTTTATTGAGAGCGAATGGTATAAATACGTTAAGTTCTCTGAGGCTATAGGATATTTTCAAGCAGGAGGAATGTTACTTCCTAGTGGAGCAATACCATCTATATTTTCAGTACCAATTGAATGTGAAATAGATCAACGTGGTCATGGAGAAAATAAAGGCACATTAGATATATTCGAATTTCAAGTAAAGGTTTATACTTATGATGCAGATTTATTATTTAATTATAAACAAATATTAAGTAAAATTTTAATATTTAATAATAAATTAAAAGACACTCCTCAATTTTCTGATAGTGGAATTGAGTGGACAAAAATAACTAATTTTGAATATATTCCTTATTTAATTTCAGAAGAACATGTACATTATGAAATTTTATGTACTGTACAATGTGCTTATCAAGATAGTTACCATTTATAATAACTTATTAAACAAAAAGAATTAACAATATAAAAAGGTGACAATATGGCAGAACCATTAACTCTTAAACCTGCTCCTCATGATGTATTATTAGATTTAATTCAAAGCAAATATTGGGAATATTTTAACGATATTGAGATTATTCATTTATGGAGATCAGGTATGCCTAGATTACCATATGAACCAGTGCCCTCAATATATTCTATGCTTACGAGAACAGAAGTTGAACAAAGAAATATCCCTGTAAATAAAACAACCAAAGAAATTAATAAGGTTAAAATATTATATTATACAACCAATTACAGTGTACTTTACAAAGTACAACAAGTTATTAAACAAATAATTGTGAGTAACAATAAGGTAAGTGATACTTCACAATTTAAAAATACAGGTATCAAATGGATGCAATTAACTAAATTTAATTATGATGTTATACATTTAGGACAGGAACATGTCGTGTATAATTTAATAGCCTCTATTGATGTTGTATATCAAGAAAGTTATATATAGGTGAGAAAATGACAAAGGATGGACACGATGGATACATTTGGTACGCTCAAGAAACTTCATTTGGAGTTCTTGCTAACGATCAAACTTGGACTAGATTACTGGAGGTAGAAACGGTTAGTGGTCGTGGACCATCTCAAGAAGTAAAAGATATTAGACGACATGGTAAAAGAGGTAGAGATGGCTCTCCTAGAGGAAAGCGAGATGAAGACCCTCTTGTATTTGATGTATATATGGTGGATGACGCTGAAGCAACCAACACTTATGATGTGTTTCTGCAATCTATATTTAATGAAAGTTATGATGTACTCCCCGACTCTTATGCGTTTCTTATTGCTGACGTAGAAGATCCTACTGGAGCAACTACAGATTTATTAGAATATTATTATGGGTGTATGCTTGATGAAATAGAAATAACTATTGAAGAAGGAGAACCTCTCAAAATATCTCTTAGTTTTATTAGAAAATATGTCGATATGAATAGTGCGGAATTATATAATTCTGCTGATTTCAGTATTGATTGTACTGGTGAAGTTGTAACATTTGCAGACGATAATCCCGATACGATTACAAGAGCAACAAATTCTTGGTCTGCTGACGGAGTTAAAGTAGGAGATATAATCAACATTACAAATAGTACTTCTAACAATTTTGCTTATACTGTAGCATCTATTACTACAGTTGCAAATCCCGATGATACAATTACATTAATAGGTGGAGATACTATAGTGGCAGAAACTAATTCTACATTAACTATTGCGTTTAAAGCAGTCGGTATTCTTATTGACGCTACTGGTAATACAATTACTTTTGTCGAAGGTGGCGGAAGTGCAGATACTATTACAAGAGCAAATGGTTCATGGCTTACGGATGGTTTAGTGGATGGAGCTAAATTTACAGTTATAAATAGTACGTCAAATGATGCTACTTATACAATTGATACTGTAGATGCAACCACAATTACTTTAATTGTAGCAGACGATGTTGTAGATGAAACCAATACAACTGAAACAGAACTTATATTTGATAGTGTTCAAACATATAAAGCATATCCATCAGTAATATCATACTTATTATGGAGTGATGTTTCTCTTACAAAATCGGGTGGAGATTGGGATAACGTAGGCGTTGTGTCAAATATAAGCTCCTTTACTTTTTCAGTTGCTCAAGGCGGAGAAAAGAAGTTTCGTATTAATCAAAGCAAGTTACCCAAAGATGTTCATTTTGGTGAATTTGTGGTGTCTGGTTCAATGACTGTTGATTATGATAATTTTGAGGAAATTGGCGAAGTAGAAAATGAACGAAGCGGAGATATAATAGTAGCTATAACCCCAACTGCGGGCTTAGTAGCAACTATAACTTTAGTAAACTCCGCATATGAGGGTGCTCCATATGATTCAGAAGTAAACTCATTGATAACTATTGATGTAGATTTCAGTAGTGACTCAGCAACCTTCAATTAGAAGGAAACACACTAAAAGGTGAATAAAAAATGACAAAAGACGGACATGACGGATATATCTTTTATACCGAAGAAACTAGTTTTGGAGTAGTTGCCGATGATCAAATATGGGATCGGATGCTCGAAGTTACATCAGTTTCTGGTAGAGGACCTTCACAAGAGGTTAAAGACATGCGTAGACATGGTAAACGTGGTAGAGCAGGACATCCTAGAGGTAAAAGAGACGAAGACCCATTAGTATTTGAATGTACAATGGTCGATGATGCAGTTGCAACAAATCAATATGATGTATTTATTCAAGGAATATTTACAGAAGCATTTGATGTTGCACCAACGTCTTATGTTTTTATTATTTCTGATAATACTAATCCTAGTGCTTCCACAAACTTAGAGTATTACTACGGTTGTACTCTTGATGAAATTGAAATTACAATAGAGGAAGGAGAACCTATCGGGTTATCTATGTCTTTTATTAGAAGTCATTTTCTTTCAAGTGCCTCAGAACTACACGTATCTTCTAGCAACACATACAACGCATACCCAGCCACGATAGTATATCTATTGTGGAGTGACGTAACTATTTCAAAAGTTGCGGCTACTGGATGGACTAACACAGGAGTTTTACCTAATGTTAGTTCAATGACAATCACAGTATCTCAAGGTGGGGAAAAGAAGTTTAGAATTAATGGTTCTAAAATGCCTAAAGACGTACATTTTGGAGAATTTATGATATCGGGATCTATGACTATAGATTACGATAATTTAGATGAAATAACTGAAGTCGAGTCCGAGAAAGAGGGGGATTTAGAGGTGGTAATATCACCCACAGCAGGATTAGTAGCAACAATTACGCTAACTGGTTCTGTTTATGAAGGATTTCCATTTGACTCAGAGGTAAACAGTCTTATCACAGCAGATGTAGACTATTCCTCCGATGCTGTTACCTTTGCATAAGGTGAAAAAATAAAATGAAAAACAAAATCGTATCAATAACAGAAGAAATGTTCAGTGATGCATATCACGAAGATTATGAATACCTACTTGGAGATTACAGACTTCAAGAGTGGTCATTTGGAGAAAGAGAAGACGTTATAGAAATGTCTAGTGTTCAACGAATTGATCCTAAAACTAAACAAGTTGATTTTGCAATGAAGTCAAGCAAGTTTAGAGTGCTAACAATGTTATATTGTATAAAAGAAGCACCGTTTGGGAAAGTAACTCAAAAAGCAATAAGAGATTTGCCTGTAATAGTGGCGGAATTCTTATTTGAATCAATTTCAGAATTGAATGAGTCAATGACGGAGGAACAGCAAAAAAAATTCAAAGAGAGTTAGAAACATACTTTCGTAAAGCCACGAAGGGTAAATCTAGCTCAAAAAAAATGACTCATATATATTGGTTGGATTTTGTTTTTCTGAAACGCTTTAATATGTTTGGTGATAACAGAGGATGGAGACAACAACCTTATTCTATGATAATTTACATTTTACTATGCTTACAAGTCGATACTGCTGTTCACAACGAGCAACAAAGGAAAAATGCTCCCAAAAAGGGAAAATGGTGAATGTAAATGGCTAGAGAAGTAGAGACTAAAATAGTTGCTACTGATGAGTTTACTAGCACATTAAGGTCGTTAGGTAAAGAATTACAAAAAGTCGCAGAAGACTACGCTAAAATCAACGATAGCGGAGACAAGAATGAAAAGAAATTAAGTAGTTGGAGAAACGCATTACAAACAGTAAAAAAGGGTTATAAATCTTTCAGTGGTTCACTTTCGTCATATAACGCAGAACAAGATGCACGAAAATCAAAAATGGATTTGTTAACCTCGTCTATAGCGGAAAATAAACAAAAAGTAGAACAAAGTACATCAGCAATTAAAGCCGCACAATTCATGCTTGACTTAGGAGTAGGTCGGACAAATTTATACAATCATAATATCAAAGTGAGTACAGAAAGAATTAAGAGATTAAATCAAGCCAATCGTGAGTTCGGTGGAACATTAGGAGGCTTAACAACTCAATATGATAAACATCAAAAAAAGGTATTTAATGCTATAAATAGAATAAAAGGTTTTGGTTCTATGACCAAAAAAACAGCTAGTGATGCTAGAAAATTTGGTAAAACTATTTCTAAACAATTAACTAAACCAATTACTATTTTATCTAAAAAATTCCCTATTACTTCTGCTGTAATTAGAAAAGGATCTTCTGTTTTTATTAAAGCAGGTAAAGAGGCTAGTAAATTAAGTGCTAAACTTAGTGTTAAATTAGGTAAATCTTATGTGCTTACTGGTAAAATAGCCGCAGAATTTTATAAAAGATTAGGAGGCACAGGACTTAAAGTTGTATCTCAAGGTTTATCTCTTATAGGACAAAGATTGGTCCGAATTAATGAAGGATTTGGTCGTATTGCGGGTGGAGGACTTAAAGCTCTTAAACAAGGTATTTCTGATATACTAAGAGGAGGTTTTCAAAGACTAGTTGAAACAGTTAGAGATTTCTCTGTTGCTTCAATTAGACAATTTGCAGATTTAGAATTAAGTATGAAAAAGATAAATATCTTCGGTAATCTTAATTTAAAATCAGAAAAAGAATTTGATGTATTACAAAATAGTCTTAATGAAATGACTAGAAATTCTTTATCTAGTATGGAAGAAGTTTCTAATGCGTTTGAAAAGGTGGCCGCAATAGGTGATTTTGCTAAAGAAGGGGTTAAAGGTTTAACGGATGTCAGTGAAGCAGTTGTTAAAATGGCTACTGCTACTGGTGAAGCTGATCTCGGAAGAACTTCAGCGGTATTAATGACCACTATGAATGCTTTTGGTATTGCTTCAGCAGATGCAATGCAGACTGCCAGTGTTCTTACTAAAATTGCAAATGATTCAGCATTAAGTGTTAATTCATTAGGAGACGCAATGGGTTATGTAGCAGGAACCGCTTCATTAGCTGGAATGAGTCTTGAAGAAACTGGAGCCGCATTAGCCATTTTATCTAATCAAGGTTTATCGGCTAGTAAATCTGGTACTGCTTTAAATCAAGCATTACAAAAAATGACTAAACCTACTGCACAATCTAAAGTTTTAATGCAAGAATTAGGAATTTCATTTTTCGATGCACAAGGTAACATGAAAGACTTTGCTACCATTATTCCAGAATTATCTCAAACGATGGCTGGACTTGCTACCGATGAAGAGCGTTTAGCCGCATTAGGAGAATTATTTGGAGTAAGAGGTAAACGAGCTATTGCCGCATTACTAAATGATTTTACTAGAGCAGAAGGAGGAGTAACTCAATTTGGAACATTATTGGGTAGTTTAGAAGATATAGAGCCTATGCCAGTCATAGACCCCGACACTGGTCAACAAATGGTAGATGCTATTACTGGTGAATTAATTTTTGAATTACCTGTAGAAGTTCAAGCAGATGAAATGATGGATACTTTAGCGGGAAGTATGGCTAGATTACAAGGTTCGTTAGAGGTTATGAAATCTAACTTCGGTGAATTATTAGCTCCAGCAATAGGACAAGCCGCAGATGCATTGACAACATTAACTCAAGATCCTGCTATAATAGAGTTTATGACTTTATTAGGGGAAACATTAGCAGGAGTTGTAACCACATTAACTCCGCTAATAACAACACTTGTTGAGGGTTTAATGCCAATATTTGAAGCACTACTTCCAATAATAGATACAGTCGTAGGAATATTAATGACTTTCTTTGAGACAGGCGAAGATGGAACAAGTATATTTTCAAACTTAATGGCTATTATATTAAAAATAGTAGATGTTATTTTAATGTTAATAGATGCTTTTATGCCAATAATAACTATGTTATTAGATGAATTACTTCCCATAATATTAGAATTAGCAGATGCTTTTATAGAATATTTAATGCCTGTAATTTTAGAAGTAATAGATGCATTAATGCCATTTTTAGAACAACTAATGCCTTTAATTAAACAATTGGCAGATATGATGATAAGTTTAATGCCAATAATTCAATGGGTATTACGCTTATTTATTCAATTAGCTCAAAAATTAATGGAAGCTTTAATGCCTATTATTGTGGAGTTAATTAACTTAATTTTAGATAATCGAGAAATGTTAAAAAGTTTAATGTTAATGGTTGGTTTATTTATTACAATATTAATAGCTTTAATGCCTATAATAAATATATTATCGGATATAATTGTGGTGTTAATTAAAGCTTTGAGTTGGTTAATAAACGCTTTAGTTAGTATAGTTAATTTTATTATTAAAGGTGTGTTATGGGCTTTCGATAAAATGCTATGGGGTATAGAATTAGTTGTAGGAGGATTAGATAGTATGCTCGGTATGTTAGGTATTGAAATAGATGCATTAGAAGATTTCAAAAATGGTATTAAAAAAGCTAGAGTAGAAATGAGCAAGATGGGTGACGCTCTTGGTGATTTAGCTGAGGCAGAAGGTATTGACGAGGAGTCATTAATTATAGACGAAATACCAGAATTATTTGCAGATGAAATCATAGGCGACATTCAAGATCAAGCGGAAGAAGATGGTTTGGGTTTAAAGGCTTTAGTATTTGATGATGATAATTTTGATGATGATTTAGAACTCGATGCACACATAACCAATGCCGATGAAGTTGCAGAACACATTCTAAGTGGAACTAGTGTTCAAGATATTTTAGATTTACAAGTATTAACAGGTATAACTCCAAGTGGAGTTGGACCAGAAGGTAATACTCCTCCAAATCAAGGGGAAGAAAACAATACTACGGTTTATATTGATAATCTTGAAATAACAGTGGATGATGTAAATCCAGATGATCCAGACGATTTCCTTCAAAAAATGGCGGAGGCACTTCTTGGAAGGGGTAATGCACCTGTTCCCGAATAGGAGAGTTATATAATGGCAAAATATGATTTATTATTTAAAGATACAAACGCTTTAAAGGCAATACCTTTTTATAATGCTAGAAGTTTTCAATGGACAGATACTCGTAATAAAGATGGACCTGCAAATTTTACGTTAGATAATACCCCAACCTCTCGTCAAATAAGAGCAGGTTGGCAAGTGGAAATTATTCGTGATGGAACTCCTGTTTATTGGGGAAAAGTTATGAAGCGTACTGTAAAATCTACTCAAATTAAAATATTTTGTTCAGACGCTAATGGATTAATTAACAAACGAACTTTAATTCAAAGAGCAACCACTTTACAAGAAGCATCTTTAGAAATTAAAGAAAAATTAAATGGTTTAATACTTGATACTGGTATAGTTCTTTCTGCGGATAGTTTTGTACAACCAACTGGAGAAAGTCAGAAATGGCATTGGGAAGGCAATTCATTGTTAGCTTACGTAGTCGATATAGGAGAAAATGTAAAAAACTTAGCAGGTAAAAGCGTTCCATATTTTGTGTGGATAGATCCACATCAAAATGTACAATGGTTGCCCGATGGTAAAGCTAGTTTTTATAAGGATCTTCCGTTAAAAAATATTACATTACAGGAGGATATTGAGAATACATATAATACAATTACCGTTGAAGGAAATCCTGTAAATGTTATTCCTTATGATAAAGATTTTTGGACTGAGAACGCAACAATTGAGTCTTGGTTCGGTGGACTTACTACCCCAACAACTTTTACCTATAATACAGTTGATGCGGATAAAAAATGGGGTAATGTTAGTGTAAAGGGAACTGGAGGTGGAAGTACCTTTACTATATTTGGAAGACGATTAACTCAAAATCTTAATTCTACTTATAATTTTGAAAATATAAATTCTGTATCATTTTGGATTAAAGTAGATGATACATTACATTCTGATTTAGGATTAACTCTTCAATTAAAAGATAGTAATAACGATATTGCATATTGGATTTGGGCAGATGATCCTAATTTTGACTCTATGCCTGTATCTGGAGTATGGAAACAAATCACTATGAGTTTAAACAGACCTCCAGACTCAGGAACTGTAGGAGAAGGTTCTGGACCTTGTACTATACAAGAAATATCTCATTTTGAATTACGTGTTACATTTGCATCTGGATTTGCACATGTAGTATTTTTAGATAATTTTTATATTACATTAGATGTCTATAATTATACAGCTACAGACGCAGAGTCAATTAAAAAATTTGGAACGTTAGAAAAAGTATGGTTAGAGAGATCGTATTATTCTAATGCTGAAACGCAAAATATGGCTGAGATTTTATTAAATTTTCACAAAGACGCAAAGAGTACGTTTAACGCATCATTAGATGGGTATGCTAGATTAATACCTAATTCAACAATCGAGTTTAAATTTGAAGGAGAAAAGTTTGCTAAGGCTTTAACATCAGCCACACACTATGTAACTGTTGAAGGGGCTGAGTCATGTCAATTAACTTTAGGTGACTTCAAGAAACAACCAATAGATGAATTGGTTGAGAAATTAGCAGAGATAAATAGGAACTATAACCTGCTTGAGAACCCATATCAGATTGCGTGAGAACATGGATGAAAATTATATAGTAAATGAAAATGGTACAATATTTAGCGTCAGAGCTGGAATATATTTAAAACAACAAACTTCTTCTAGAGGGTATGCTTCGGTAAGAATTTATGCCGCTACTAAAATGGTTCATAGGTTAGTGGCAATAAAATACCTACCTAATCCAGAAAATAAACCCTTTATTAATCACATAGATCATAATAAACTTAATAACTATGTTGATAATTTAGAATGGTGTACTCCACAAGAAAATAGTTTAGCTTCTATTGAATTTCATGCTAACCCTACATATTTAGAAGTAAGTAAAAGATTAGGGGTTCGTATGATAAATATTATGGATAAAGTTGAGTCCATTGCAAGAGAATTGAGTTTAGAATACGATGAACTTTGGGATCTATTGCGAGATGAAAAATGGAAATTTAAACACAAAGGTATGGGTTACAGAATTGCATGAAAATACATTTTCTAAGCTCTAATAGAGCTTTGATTTTGTATCGAATAGAGATATTCACAGGTTTTTGGGTTAGGCTTAAAACGCATTTATATGCGTAAAATAAAATATAATATAAATTAGTGGTAGAACATGAGTGAGAATAGCCGAGTAAACGGATACGATACAAAGGCTCCAACAAGAGTAGACACTATACCAAGTCGTAAAGCAGTTAGAGGTAGTCGATCAACTACATTTACAGATAATCCCGAAAAGAAACAAAAAATAAATCTATATGTTGATAGTGATGATAGAGATTGGTTAGAACAATTAGAAGAAATGTTACGTAATCCTCTTTTTGCAATTAGTAAATTACAAGGGGCAGGTATCTCTGAAAAACAATTAATTCATTCTTATAGATTTCAACATTCTATTGGGGATATTGATTTTATAAATTTAGAAGCTGTTGAATTTGGAGATTATGGAATTAAAACTGATCTTATAGATGTAGATATTGAACAATGGAATTTTGTTGTACATGAAACCTTTAGTGTCGCCAATGGATTTGCAAACAATACGTCTGTACCTTTTAATACAGCAAGTACAGGAAATACCCTACAAGGCGGAAAAACAATTAATTGGAAAGAAAGAGGGGTAGGACATTCTACAACCAATACTATTTTTCTTTTTGACGGACAATCTCTTTCTGCCGTAGGAGAACCTTATATAGCAGATGTAAACAAATTAAATCGATATTACGACTTAGAGAGTTATATTTATATAGATACATCAACGAAAGAAGGGGGAATAATTTTCGGATATAATGGTAGAAGTTCTGCTAATGGTGAATTCTTTTGGGCTGGATTAGATATAACTAATGGAAACTTTGAAATTAGACATTATGTAGATAACGTATCAACTACGGTATATATTTCAGAAGCTATTGATGTTACAACAGATTTATGGTATAAAATTCGAGTTTTAGTTCAAGATAAACAAGTTACAATATTTTGGGATGATGATTATTTAATCACTAGACATATAGATGAATTAGCTGTTGGGGATGTGGGTTGTCATGGAGCCGCTGGAGGAGTGCAATTTGATGGATTTAAAATGAAATCGTTACCTTATCCGCTTATTGGAACCCCTCAAAATAGTAAATTAACAAAACATGTTAACTCAACACAAGTAGCTGGAATATATGGAACCCAAGAAAGAATATTTACAGAAGAAAAGGTAGAATATGTACATGAGGGTGGACAAGATTGTGTCATTGATTTAGATATGTCTAGAAAAGGTTCTCAATTATTTGATAAATCTAATAATGAGAATAATGCTTTAGTGCGAAAAGGAACATGGGTTGATGGATATTTAAATCCTGCAATTCAATTAGTTGATGGGGATATTAAAATTAATGATGATGCTTCGCTACAAGGATTAAGTTCCAATTGTCTTATTCATATGAGGTTTAAATTAACCTCTTTAAATCCTAATGGAATTTCTACTGGAGAAGTAATAGCAGGTAGAGATAATGATTGGGCTATATATGATTATAATGATGCAGGAACACATAAAATTGCTTTTGAAATAAACAATGAACTTTTAATAGGGGATGAAATTCTTATAAAC
>SDBV01004420.1_pt1 | contig 20261 bp, 19 predicted proteins | sample 2277081 | NCBI WGS metagenome assembly SDBV01 (sample SAMN10402039, study PRJNA504765) | marine sediment metagenome | isolation source: marine sediment core GS10_PC15, 223 cmbsf | place: Arctic Ocean: Southern Knipovich Ridge | collected 2010 | reverse complement strand
GGGGACAATTTGTCGCGTTTGATGGCCGCCGCCGGGCTGTCGATGCGTCAACTCGCCGAACGGACCGGCCTGGACGAGCGGACGATCCGCGGGATCCTGGGCGGCGGCAAAAAGCCGCACGCCCGAACGCTGAACCGGCTGGCCGAGGGTCTCGGCATCTGCGCCGACGAGTTCTTCGTCGATCCGGCCCGGTTGCTCTACCGGCGTTTCGACCGGCAGACCAACCCGGTGATCGAGCAAATCATGGAAACCGACCGGGAGTTGTTCGCCGGCTGGAGCGAATCCGACTTCGACGAGCTTCACAGCCGCATGGGCGCCGGCGGCGGATTGACGCTTCAGGGGGCACGGACCGCGATCCGCCAAATGAACCGCAAGCACGAGTTGCACGAGAAACTAGACCTGCTGCTGGAAAGCAGCCAGGCCGAAGCGATCAGCGGGATCGTGGAACTGCTGCACGATCAAATCGTGATCGAAGAGCCGCCTCGATAGTCGCCCGCCGGCTCCTCCCGGTGGTTCGGGTGGGTTGCACCCCAGAGTGATCTGTGGCATAACAACCGCAATTCACGGACAGCAAGATACAAGACGCGTAGGTTATGCTTCAGCATATCAGAGCCAGCAAACGGCAGGCAACAAGATGATATGCTGAAGCATAACCTACGCTACTTTGGCGAGTGTCAGACCAAATCGTGACGATTGGAGACGAGGAAGGCCATGCCGCTTATCAAATGTCCGGAATGTGGGAACAGCGTTTCTGATCGCGCTGAAAGCTGTCCGAAATGCGCTTATCCGATTGCAGGTAGCGGGGCAGCAGCAACACAAGTCCATGCGGGGACGATTCAAACGATCGAACAGACCGCGAAGCATCGCAAGCACCGATTGTGGCTCGCGCTACTCGTAGTTGCGGCCCTCATCGCCGCGCCATTCGCGCCCAAGTTTCCTCTGTGGCTTGGCATCATACCCCTAGTGTTGTGCATTGGGGCTTTCATAAGGGCCGGGGCCGATCTCCTGAACCTGTCCGAGAGGTTGGACACCACCACGACCGTCGGAAAGACCGTCTCGCGCATGATCGCCGTGCTGCCGCTTATTCAGGATCTCTCGCGTCGCTTGCTCCGACTAGACCCAAGCGAGAAGTGGCGAAGCGGTCTTCGGCTGGCCGTGTACGGACTGATTGGGTTGGTTCTCATTGTCGCTGGTGGGACAGGTGCTAGCTACAAGGCCGAACGAGAGCGTATCGCGACGAAGGAGGCTGCTGAGGAAGCCGAGCGGCAGCGACTGGCCAAGGAGGCAAACCGGCAAGTCGTCGCTCTTGCCAGGCAGGCAGAGACGGCATGGACGGCGGGTAACGTGACCTTGGCCCAGAAGAAGCTGGACGCGGCAAGCAAGACCCCAAATGCGACAGAGTTGGCTCCGATTCGTCGGTTGCGCACTCGCATGGCCAATGCTAAGGTCGAGGCGCTGATGGCCGCAGCAACCGAAGCTCTGAACACCGGTGACATCGAGGCGGGGAGACAGAAGGCCCAGGATGCCCTTGCGGTATCGCATGCTGATGCCTTGGCTGAGGCAAGCAAGCTGCACCAGCAGATCGGCAACGGGACTGATCCGACTCGGATCCGTACGACACTGATGGAGCTTTCTGACGATGCATTCCAGAAGTTGCAGGAAGGCGGCGATATGCCGAAGCAACTCGTCTCCGGTTACGAAGGACTGGACAGCCGCACTGCTGACCTCGCAAAGGCCCAGCTTGCAGATGTTGCTGTAGCGCGTGAGCAGCGACATCAAGCCGAACTTGCGGCCCAGAAGAAACGCGAAGAGGAACAACGCCTTGTCGCAGAACGCGCCCGCAGTGCAGAAGAGCGCCGGAGGGCGGAGGCAAAGCGACAACAAGAAGAGCGTGAACGGCACATGACCCCGCTCATAGTAGAGAATTGGAGATGGCACATAGAGCACGGTTTTGCGATTGGCGAGGGAGAAGTCACGAATCGGTCCGACAGACGGCTAGAAAATGTTCAGGTCGTCGTATCGTTCTACACAAAGGACAATCAGTTCATTACGACGGCGGACGCAATCGTGGAATACAATCCAATCCTTCCCAGACAAACGACGCCATTCAAGGCCTATGCGACCCATAACCCGCAGATGAACTCTGCGCGGCTTGCGTTCAAGCATCTCTTTGGCGGTTCGATTGGCTACAAGAAGAGGTGAATACCGGGCGTTTCCCGCGGGTGACACGCACATTTTGCCGGAGAGGGCGTTGCCACCTGATGGCGCTTATTCGGCAAAGTGTCCGTGTTGCGAGGCAACGAGAGGATTTCAGCATATCCACTGAAGGGGCACGCCGACTGACTTGCCGTGCGCGAAGTTCCTTGCGGTCGAGCGTTTCGGCATCCGACCGAGTTGCCCGAGGACGGACTTTTGGCAAATATTGACATAATTTGCCAATTGCCGTATATTGGTAGTGGGAGGTGACCAGACCATGTCCACATTGAACGTGTCGTTGCCCGATTCCATGCGGGCGCTGATTGACCGGATCGTCTCCGAAGGGGGGTACAGCACGGCCAGTGAGTACATCCGCGAATTGGTTCGCCGCGATCAGAAGCGAGCGATCGAGGCACGGCTAGAGGGCTTGCTGCTGGAGGGCCTCGAGTCGGGCGAACCCGTGGAAATCTCGGAGGCCTGGTGGCAGAAGAAGAAGGCCGAACTGACCGAGCGTCTTCAGGGGGCGAAGAAGGCGTGAGCACTCGCATTGTTCTGCGCCCACAAGCAGAACGGGACCTGGACGCGCAGACGGCCTACATCGGCCGGGACAGTCCGGCCGCCGCCGCCCGGTTGCTGGATGCGGCCCGAGCCACGTTTGAACAATTGGCGGCGGCGCCCGAGTTGGGTGCCCGGCAAGAGTTTCAGCACAACCGGCTGCGCAGTGTGCGGGTCTGGCAAGTGCGAGGTTTCGAGAACCATCTCGTGTTCTACCGGCCGACACAAGAGGGCATCGAGGTGATCCGTTTGTTGCATGGCGCCCGTGATATCGAGGGCATTCTCGCGGACGAACCGCAATAGGCTTGCCACATGGACTTAGACGCGGGTGGCCCGGATTCACCAGTTGCCCCCATCTATCTTCGAGTGTTATACTGCGTTGGCTGATGCCATCCCTGGCTAGAGGCCCCCCATCAGAGTGGGCTCCATGAGCCACACCACACCCCGTGACACCGGTCCCGTTTTTTTGCAAGGAGATGAATGATATGAGACGTTTGTGGTCGGTTTCGTTTGTTTTGGCCGTGATGGTCGACGCCGGTGTTGCTCAGCAGCCGGCGCGGCGCGAGTTGAAGTCGGTCAAGGACAAGGCCAGTTATGCGATCGGGTTGAACATCGGCTCCAATATCAGGAATGACAAGATGGACCTGGATCTCGGCCTGCTGTTCGAAGGGCTTCGCGACGCATTTGAAGACAAACCTCGGCGATTGAGCGACGAGCAGATCCGGGCCGCGATGACGGCCTTCCAAGAGGAAACGAGGAAGCGAGAAGAAGCGCTCGCCAAAACGGCGGGAGGGGATAACGCAAAACAAGGCGCGGCCTTCTTGGCGGCCAATGCGAAAAAGCCGGGCGTGGTCACGTTGCCCAGCGGTCTTCAGTACAAGATCGTCAGAAGAGGCACCGGACTAACGCCCACCGCCCGAGACACCGTCAAGACCCACTACCGCGGCACGTTGATCAACGGCAAGGAATTCGATAGCTCCTACTCCCGCGGCCAACCGGCGGAGTTTCCGGTCGGCGGCGTGATCGGCGGCTGGACCGAAGCGCTGCAACGAATGAAAGTGGGAGGGAAGTGGCAGCTATTCATCCCCTCGAATCTGGCCTACGGTCCGCGGGGCTCCAGACCCGACATCGGTCCCAACGCCACGCTGATTTTCGATATCGAACTGCTGGAGATCGTCAAGTAGTTTCCATTTGTTTCCAGGTCCTGTCCGGCGGACGCCGCGGTCGCGATGAATGCCCTGATCCTCGTCGACGTCCAAAACGATTTCGTTCCCGGCGGCGCCTTGGCGGTATCTGAAGGCGATCGGGTAGTTCCGGTGGCCAATCGTCTGATGCCCCATTTCGACCTGGTGGTGGCCACTAAGGATTGGCACCCCGCCGACCACTCGAGTTTCGCCGGCCAGCATCCGGGCGGACATGTCGGCGACGTGATCGACCTGGAAGGATTGCAGCAAGTCCTATGGCCCGAGCATTGCATCGAAGGAACCGTCGGCGCCGAGTTCGTCGTTGGGCTCGACGTCGATGGCATCGACCGCGTCTTCGAGAAAGGAACCAACCGGGCCATCGACAGCTATAGCGGCTTTTTTGACAACGCCCATCGACGGGCGACCGGATTGGGTGACTTCCTTCGCCAACGGGAGGTGACCGAGGTGTTCGTGATGGGATTGGCGACGGACTACTGCGTCAAGTTCACCGCATTGGATGCGGTCGAGCTTGGTTTTTCGACACATTTGATTCTCGACGGATGTCGAGGCGTGAACCTCAACCCCGGCGACGTGGACCGTGCGATTGGGGAGTTGCACCGCGCAGGGGTCCGTGTGACGGATAGCGCCAGGGTGATCGAGCAAGCGGGCGCCTGCTGAGGCATCCGCGGAAGGGACTCCCCTGGTTCCCAAGCTCCAGCTTGGGAACCACGCGATTCGGGGCGATTTGCGGGCAAACGTCGGTTCCCAAGCTGGAGCTTGGGAACCAGAGTAAGCTTGGGAACCAGGGTAAGCTTGGGAACCAGGGTAAGCGGGCGCCTGCTGAGGCATCCGCGGAAAGGGACTTGCCATGGAGTTTTATATCCGATTCGTCCGGCTGGGTTGCCTACTGGCGGGCGGCTGTTTTGCCTTCTGCCACGGGCCCGCTTTCCACGCATCGGCCGCAGACCCCCAGACGTCGCGGCTATGGGGCCTGGCCGGTGAGCGATGGAAACCTTCCGGGCGATTGCCGGACTACTCGTACGCCGGGTATCACCGTGGGGAGCGACCCCTGCCCGAGCATCGCGCGGATGTCAGCGTCAAAGACTTCGGCGCCGTCGGCGACGGGAAGACCGACGACACGGCGGCCCTGAAACGGGCCCTGAACGAGGCCCGGGGAAAGGTAATCGCCCTCCCGCCCGGCCGCTACGTGATTACCGAGATCATCGAGATTCGAGACTCCGGCACCGTTCTGCAGGGCGCCGGGCCGCGGCAGACGACGATCTACGTGTCCAACCCGCTGGAGAAGATCCGCTCCAACATGGGCGCGACCACCAGCGGCCGGCCAACGTCGAACTACTCATGGTCCGGCGGGATAATCTGGGCCAAGGGCCGGTGGGACGGCCAGCCGCTGTCGAAGGTGACGGCGCCGGCGCGGCGGGGCGAGTCGGCGCTCGTGGTGGATCGGCCGGACCGCTTCAAGGTCGGCGACGAGGTGCGCCTGGCTCTGCGGGACGACGACAAGCGTAGCCTTACGCATCACCTCTACGCCGGCGACCCGGGCGACTTCGACAACCTCAAGAGCGTGCAGGAAAGTTGGATCGCGCGGGTCGTCGAAGTCGATCGCAAAACACGGCGGATTGTCTTCGACCGGTCCTTGCGAACCGACGTGCGGCCGGAGTGGGCGCCGGTGCTCGAGACCGTCGGCAGCACGGCCGAGGAAATCGGCGTCGAACACCTGGCCTTCGAGTTCCCGGTCACGCCCTACGAAGGCCACTTCACGGAACTTGGCTACAACGCGATTGCCTACAGTGGCGTGCGCAACTGCTGGGGGCGCGACGTCGAGATTCGCCACGCCGACAGCGGCCTGTTCATCGGTGGAACCAATACCACGGTCACCGGCGTGGTGTGGACGTCCGGCCGCAAGCGGGACGGCGGCCGCAACAGCACGGGCCACCACGGCATCACGCTGGGCGGAACCGACCAACTGCTGAGCGACTTCGATTTCCGCACCAAGTTCATTCACGACGTCACCATGTCTCGCGGATCGGCAGGCAACGTCGTCCGCAACGGCCAAGGTGAGGACCTGACCTTCGACCACCACAAGTACGCCAACCACGCGAACCTGTTTTCCGACGTCGACGCCGGCGTGGGAACCAACATCTTCCGCAGCGGCGGCGGGGCGAAGCTCGGCCGACATTGCGGCGCGTGGACCACGTGGTGGAATATCCGAACCGATCGGCCCGTCGAGTTCCCCGCCGGTTGGGCAACCGAGATGATCAACATCATCGGTGTTCGAACGGACGGCCAGGGCGTCACCGACCCCGACGGCCGCTGGTTCGAGGTGATAGTCCCTCAGCGGCTGCGTCCCCGGGACCTCTACGAAGCGCAATTGAAGCGGCGGCTGGCGGTGTCGTTTGACGAACGTTAGAATCTTCCCCTGGTTCCCAAGCTCCAGCTTGGGAACCGACGTTTGCCCTCAAATCGCCCCGAATCACGTGGTTCCCAAGCTGGAGCTTGGGAACCAGGGGACGGTCACCTTTTCTACGTGGCGTTGTCTTCGATGAGTCGGCCCGAGTCGAGGCGGATCGAGCGCTGCGCGCGGACCGCTGCCTGGGGGTCGTGGGTGACCATCAGGATAGTTTTTCCCATGGTCTCGTGGGCCGCCTGCAGGAGGTCGAGAATCTCGGACGAGGTCTTGGCGTCGAGGTTGCCGGTCGGCTCGTCGCCCACGATGATGGTGGGGTCCGTGGCCAGCGCCCGGGCGATGCCGACCCGCTGCTGCTCGCCGCCGGAAAGCTGCCCCGGACGATGCCCCAGGCGATGGGACAAACCGACCAGCTCCAGCGCCGTGCGAACCTGCTGGCGGCGGCGGGCCGCCGACATCTTCAGCAACAACAGAGGCAACTCGACGTTCTCGTAAGCCGACAGCACCGGGATCAGGTGGAACGCCTGAAAAACGAAACCCACGTGGCGGCTGCGCCAACGGGCCGCGTCGGCCTCGCCCATCTCGGAAACCAGTTGGCCGTCGACCGTGATTCGGCCGGAGGTGGGCTTATCGAGCCCGGCCAGCAGGTTCAGCAGCGTGCTCTTGCCGGATCCACTCGGCCCGACGAAGCTCACGAAAACGCCACGCTCGACTACGAGATCCAATCCATGGAGCACCTTCACCGGTCCACTGCCGCCCGGGTATTCCTTGTGCAGGTCTTCTACAACCACGATCGGTTCGGACATTGCCGTTTAGCTGCGTCTGGGGCTGTTTCTGGGTCGGGTACGAATCGGCTGGCCTTCCTCGAGGCTGCGGTCTCCCGGCAGCAGGACCTCTTCTCCGCCGTGGAGTCCCTCGATGATCTGAACCTTGCCGTCCTCGGCCGCGCCCAAGCGGACTTTCAGGCGTCGCGCGGTCCCCTCGTTGGCCACGAACAGGAAGGCCCCATCGCCTTGCTTGACGACGGCCTCCTCGGGAACGCGAAAGACGTCTTGCTGGTCCTTGGGCGGTTCCTTCTTGAGGACCTGCACGCGGCAGTTCATGTTGCCCGCGAGCAGCTCGTCGGGACTGTCGAGCACGATGTCCGCCTGCCGTGATCCGCGCTCGCGACTGAGCGTGGGCGCCAGTCGATCGAGACGCCCGCGATACCGGCGGTCGGGATACGCGTCGGCAGTAATCAAGCAGGTTTGCCCGACGCGGATCGCGGCCAGGTCGCGTTCCTGGATTTCGATTTCCACTTCCAGGCTGCTTAGGTCGGCGATGCTGGCGATGCTGGTGGCGAAGATTCCCGGCTGGACCAGGATGACCTCTCCCAATTCCACGGACCTTCTCAGGACGGTTCCGTCGATCGGCGAGTGGATCGAGGTACAGTCGAAATAGAACTGGGACTGGCCGACGAGGCCCTTGGCCCGCTCGACCTCGGCCTTCAGGGCGGCGATCTTTTCCTTGCGGGGACCGAGTTCGACAATCGCCAGGGCCTGCGAGAGACGATCCACGTTGGCTTCGGCTTCCCGGAAGTTCGCCTCGATCTGGTCGCGATCGGCCTCCGAAATGGCATTTTCCAGTTTCTTGGCGCGCTGGAGTTCCTTGGCCAGGAGATCCCGTTGGGCTTTCGCCTGGTCCAGCGCCGCCTTGGCCTGACGGACATCCTCGTTGCGAGCACCGGCCTGGGCCTCGTCCAGCCGGGCCTCGGCCGCGGCCAACCCGGCCTTGGCCTGCAGGAGTTCGGGCCCGTACTGCCCGGGGTCGATCCGCAACAGGAGTTCACCCTTTTTCACGGACTTGTTGACGTCGAGGTTCAATTCGATGACCTTTCCGGCAACTTGCGGGGTGATGTCCACCGGGTTCGGGACAACCAGCGTGCCGGTGGTATCCAGCGCCACGTCGAGAAGTTGTTCGGCGTCGACCTTGATGCTTTCGACCTCGACCGGACCGCCCAGCTTGTACAGAGCATCGCTCTGATAGGCGTACACTCCGCCGGCGATGATCGCCGCCGCCGACAGCAGCAGCAACCACCGTCGCCCCCGGGAAGGTTTTTGCTTCATGGGCGGTTTCTCCAAACGCAGCGTCTGAATGCGATCGGCGAATCGGCCGGCGCGCTCATCGCCGCCGCGACTCCCCTCGGGCGCCGGCTGTTGCCCGTCGTTCTTTACCCCGATCTCATCCGACGTGGCCGAGGGCACGTTTTGCTCGGGCGTTTCCATTGCAACTATCCTCTCACAAGTCAATATTCTACCGATTTATCCGCTCAGCCGTAGGGTGGGTGCTCGCACCCACCCTACTTGCTTCGCCTCCAATCGCTACCCCGAGGCCCTGACCCCTAATTCCCAATCCCCAATGCTCACTGCATGGCGTCCAAGGGACGGACGCTCATCGCCGACATCGCCGGCAGCAATCCCCCCACAATACCCATCACGATCGCAAACAGCCAGGCGGCCACGATGATCGAAGCGTCGACCTGGAAGGCGAAGGCAACCGACTTGGCCGTGGCGGACTGGGCCAGTGCGGTGCTCAGCGTCAAGCCGTTGACGCCGTAGCCGAGCAGCGATCCGAGGGCCGCTCCGATCACGGACGTAAACATGGCTTCGAACAAGAAGGAGGCCAGGATTTCCAGGCGGCTGAATCCCAGCAGGCGCATCACGGCGATGTCCTTGACCCGCTCCCCAATGGCGGCGAACATGGTGTTGGCCACGCCGAACACGGCGCCCACGGCCATGAAAGCGGTGATCCCCAGCGCCCCTCGGCGAATCATCTCGTTGTGTTGGCCTTGCTTCTTGAAATAGTCCGGTTCGGTCTGGGCCTCGACACGGATATCCTTGCGGCCGTCGATGTCGCGGACCACGTCGGCGGCCGCGGCCGGGTCGGGGCAACGCAGCACGACCGAGGTGTAGACGTTGCGGCGATGGAATTCGCCGGCCAGTTGGTCCAGGTCGCCCCATACCTCGGACTCGAAGACGGACCCCCGGGCCTCGAAGATCCCCACCACCTTCCAGTTGCTTTCGCCGATGGGAATCTCCTGGTCCAGGGCGAGCTGACGCTTGCGAGCCACGGCCGCGCCGAGGACGACTTCACGCGCATTGCGGCGGAACATCCGCCCCTGAGTAATCCGGACATGGGAGTGAACCCGGACGGCCTGGGGCAAGACCCCCCTGACTTGGAGCGTCTCGTAGGCTTGGGTCGTCTCGTTTCGCTGGTTGACGGCCATGAAGAGTTCACAACTGGACAACGGACGGTCGTTCTCGTCTCGGGATACGCCCGGAGTAAGCTCGATTCGCCGCACCAGGCGCTCCCCCATCTCGCTGAGGACCTCGTCGGTGGTCCCTTCCTTGAGCACGATCACGTTTTCCGGCTGGCCGCTCTGGGCGCAGACGCTTTGGACCCCGTTGACGAAAGCCAACATCACGATCAACGCCGTCACCACCAGCATGAAGCCGGAGGCGGTAATCAACGTGGTCTTCCAGCGGACGACCAGGTTTCGGTAGTTGTAGGAAATGGGGATCATGTTCGGGGGTCAGGGTTCAGGGTTCAGGGGTCAGGGGTCAGAATTTCAGGGCAAACGTGTCCTCAAAGTCCTGAACCCTCTTCCTTCGGTTGCGGCCATGCCGCGCTAGACTACTAACCTCAAACATCGTTAAGTTTTTGACAAAGATTCTCAGCCAACGGGCGATAACACATTGCGTGCACAGGGCTTAGGGTTCAGGGTGTTAGGAGGTTAGGCTGTTAGGGTTGCGAGGACAATCCCTAATCCCTAATCCCTAATCCCTAATCCCTAATCCCTAATCCCTAAGGTATCTATCCGGCATCGGCGAAGGCCTCCACGGCCTTCACCTTTTTGGCTCCCCAGGCGGGCAACGCGCTGCCGAGGAACCCGATCAGCGTTCCCAAAGCCAGGCCGTGCCAGACAAACTTGGCGGGCACGGGGAATTCCAAGAGGAAGCTCTCGGTAAACGGCAGGTATCCCGCCAGGTTCAGTTCGGAGAATCCGAAAGCCAATCCGGCGCCCGCCATCCCGCTGACGGCGCCGACGACGACCGCCTCTCCGATGACCATCGCCAAAATGAACGACGGTTGGAAGCCGAGGGCCTTGAGGATCGCCATTTCCTTGCGGCGTTCGCGAACGGTCATGCTGATACTGTTGGACAGCACGATGGCCATGTCGACCAGCAGGACGGCGACCACGAAATTGATCACGTTGACCACCGTGGCCCTTTGCTCGAAAATGCGGCCGACGCCGGCCGCCTCCGTCTCGACGCGGAGTTGGTCGGGCCGGTTGGCGAAGGCCTCCTCGATCTCGACCGCCAGCCGCCTGCCCGTCTGAACGTCGCGGACGCTCAGCCAGACGATGTTCACGGTTTCCTTGTCGCCGACGCCTTCCTGGAAGTAGTCCTGACGAAAAAAGAAACAGCGGGACCAGATCTCCGACGGAAGCTGTCCGATGATTTCGAATTCGAGGTCCTTGCCCAGGTGGGTGAGGCTCTCGAAGGTGATTTTCTGCCCGACGTGCCATCGCATTTGATCCATAATCCATCGCCCCAGCAGCACCCCGTTGCGGCAGCGACCCATGGCTTCGATCAACTTCGGGTCGAGGTCTTCCATTTCGGAGTGCATGTCGCGGAAGTTTTCCATGTGGGTGGCGAATCCCGCGCCAAAGTGTCCGGCGTCGAGCTTGCCGCCGTAGATGTGCCAAACCGTCCAATCCTCCACACCGTCAAAGTTTGCCAGCTCGCGAACGTAGCGGATCGGCATGCGGCTGGGAGTGGTCCATTTTTCACGGACGATCAGTCGCTCCTGGCTGGAGTGACCGGCCACCATGCGGCCGACCTTGTTGGTCACGGTGCCGGCGATGGAATAGATCAGCATCAAGACCATCACGGCCAGGGCGGTCAAGCTTGTGCGAAGCTTGTTGCGGCCGAGGTTCTTCAGGACAAAAGCCGCTAACCGTAGCACAACGCGCACCCTCGCGATCTGTCAATGCCCAACGGCCAATCGTTGTGGTGGGGATTCCGCCGGACTAGAAGAATCCTTTTGGATTATCTCAGTAACAACTCGGCAATGGAAGAGGTCGGCTCAAACGGGATTCAGGAGCCCCCCCAAGGTGGTGATGGCGGATTCCACAGCCGTTGTGAAGAAATACCTTTGGAGTGCGGTGACTTGTCACCGCTTTGCTTTTCTGACCGTGTTGCCCGATGAATGACCCCCGCCACGGCGAATCGGCTGGAAAAAGAAAGCGGTGACAAGTCACCGCACTCCAAAGATTCACAACGTCTCAGGGGTTCGGTCGCCGTCGCAGCCGCCGCCCACAAGGATATACCCCATTTTTGGTCCGATCCTGTACAAGACGTCGCCTGATATGGTATAAGCCGGTTTGTGTCCGGGGCGGACCTCCGACGGGTTTGGACGGCAACCCACGGGAACGGAGTGCGCGCCGCGGTGGCTAAGGACTCGTATGGGAATTACTTCCCGAATTCGGCGCGTACAGTAGCCATCGAAACCCCAGACTGTTTCGGGCTACATCTCGCGGAGCGAGATGGCTACTATACGGAAGTGATTCCCATACGAGCCCCAAACGGGAAACGTCCTGCGGCGACACTTTTCGCCACGGAAACTACGTATCCGCGAGTTCGGACTACGACGCCTGTGCGTCTCTGGCGACCCCCAGTTGAAGCTGACGCAGACGCGTACCGTTCTTCATGGCGGCCATCGCCGCGCCGAACCTCCGCGTGGTGCGCAGCGTCCTGAAGAATCTCGACAAGATGGCCCCACGGCCGTGGATCGCGTGATAGGCCTCCAACACGACTTCGGTCAGCGCATCGGGTGTCATGAGTTTCGGCGTTTGGGCCACGTCTTCGAAATGGTAACGGGCCCAGTCCTGCGGAAAGTTCGTGTAGCGCAGTCGCCCTTCGTCCCGGATCTCTTCGTGCAACTTGGTGCCCGGAAACGGACAGACCATCGAAACCTGCGCCGAGTCCACGCCACACGTGGTGATGAACTCGGTGCGTTTTCGCAGCGAATCCGGGGTATCCACGTCCATTCCGTACATGAAGAAGCCGTGGATCGCGATGCCGTGATTGTGGATCTGCCGAAACACCTCCTGGTAGGTTTTCTTCAGCGCGCGGATATTCGTCGGCTTTTTGATTTCCTTCAACGCTTCAGGGTCCTCGGATTCCACGCCCATCATCACCAGCAGACATCCGCTCTTGGCGGCATATTTCAGGACGGTTTCGTCGTCGGAGAAATTCATCGACGCCTGGCCGATCCAGAGCTTGTTCAGGCGCCGCTTGATCATGCCGTCGAACAGGGCGATCGCGCGGTCCCGATTCTCCTCGCCGTGCCCCACGATGTTGTCGTCGAGGAAGAAAAGGACCCGCTTGGGCATCCTCTCCAGTTCGTCCAGGACTTCTTCGATGGGCCGGTGCCGGTACCGGTTCCCGTTGAAGGCCGTAACGGAACAGTATTTGCAGTCCATGGGGCACCCGCGTGACGTTTGCACGGCGCCGATACATTCACGAGGAAAGAGGTCGTAGCGGGGCACGGGCATGTTCTCCAATTCGGGGAACCCCCCGCGGTAGGTCCTTTGAAGCTTGCCCGCCTCGAAGTCGGCGATCAGTTTCGGCCAGACGCCTTCGGCCTCGCCAATCACGACGGAATCCATGTACTGCTGTGCTTCTTCCGGCATCATGGCGGCATGAACTCCGCCCATCACTGTGGTGACCCCTTTTTCCCGGTAGAGACCGGCGAGCTCGTAGGCCCTCGGCGCCGTACTGGTGAACGCCGTGAAGCCGACCAGATCGGCGTCCGTATATCGAAACGAGGTGTAGTTCTCGTCGATGATTTCCACCTCCCAATCCTTGGGCGTAAGGGCCGCCAGGATGCCATGGGCAATCGGTGGAATCCCCCCGTTGGTTTTGCGTATGAGCTGCCTGAACAGCGGATTGACGGGCTTGACCAACACGAGCTTCTTCATGATCATTTCTCCCTTGCCAGCGTAGTTTCAGACCTCTCAAACGCTCCTGCCGCCCAAATACGCATATCTATATTATCCCAAAGTGTCCATCCGGTCCAGGCTTTGGGGCGGCCGAGCCGGGACTTGGAGACGGGGGCTTGAAGGCGGGGGCGGACGCCGATAGGATATTCCGGAAGCTTCGCTCAGGCGGTGAGGCCGCTAGGGATGGGCTCTCCGCCGGGTCGATCAGGGAGTCGAGGACTGACGATGAGACTCTTGGAAGGAAAAACGGCGTTGGTGTCCGGGGTGGCCAACAAGCGAAGTATCGCTTGGGGGATTGCCCAGGCGTTGCACGAGCATGGAGCCCGGGTGGCGTTCACTTGTCTGGAATCCTCCCGAAAACGGACCGCCAAACTAGCAGCCCAGCTCGATTCGGACCTGGTCTTCCCCTGCGACGTCGCCAGCGACGACGACGTGACGCGGGCCTTCGAGGACGTGGCGGCGGCCTTCGAGGGGAAGCTGGACGTGCTGATCCATTCCATTGCCTCCGCCCGACTGGAAGACTTGGGCGGGGAATTCCTCCCGGTCACCCGGCAAGGATGGCGTCTGGCGCTGGAGACCAGCGCCTACTCGCTGGTCGCCATGGCCCGTGCCGCACGCCCCCTGATGAAGGCGGCCGGTGGAGGATCGATCCTGACGCTGTCGTTCGCCGGGGGCACAAGGGTGGTGCCCGGGTATAATATCATGGGGGTCGCCAAGGCGGCCCTGGAGGCGACGGTGCGCTACCTTGCCTACGATCTGGGGCCGGACGGCATTCGCGTCAACGCCCTGTCGCCCGGCCCGATTCCCACGGCCTCGTCGCAGGTGATCGACCGGTTCGACGAGTCGCTGCAGAAAGTTGAAACCTGCTCGCCGCTGTTGCGCCACGTCACTCCACGAGACGTCGCCAACGCCGCGGTCTTCTATGCGGCCGATCTCTCCAGCATGGTGACCGGTTCGATTTTGCACGTCGACAGCGGCATGGACAGTTTAATATGGAGCGTCGGGACCCATCGCCGAGCCGAAGAGAAGACCGATGGCCAGTAGTGTTGATACCGAAGCCAAAGGAGGGGTAACAGCCGCTTGCGGCTTCGCAGTTCCCCCGCACCACGCCGCGAAGCCGCAAGCGGCACCAGCATTGACGTTTTTGATGGTGTGGGTATATTGAAAAGCCGATGTCCGCGATGCGCGGGAGGAGAAAACACATGCACGGCGGTCGTACTCAGGCCATCGAGGTTGCCGAGAAGGATCGCACACTGGAAGTTACGCTGGCCAACCCCCCCGACAACCGGTTCACGCCGGAGATGGTCGGTCAGTTGGGTGGCGTGATGGACAGGCTCGAGTCCGAGGACTTCGACGTGCTGGTGATCACCGGCTCCAAAAAGGTCTTCTCCAAAGGCTTCGACACCGAGGTGATGCAGTCTTGCCGGGATCCCGTCCTGTTGCGCCGCCACTTGATTGAGTCCAACGCCGTTTTCAGTCGCATCGCCAGATCGCCCAAACCGACGGTCGCCGCCATCAGCGGGGCCTGCATGGGCGGGGGGTTCGAGCTAGCCCTGGCGTGTCACTTTCGGTTGTGCGCCGAGAGGAGCCGCTTCGGTCTGCCTGAAATCTGGCTCAACGTGTTGCCGGGCCTGGGCGGGCTCTACCGCCTGGCCAAGCTGATCGGAGAGGCCAAGGCACTGGAATTAGTTTCCCTCGGGGATCTGATCACGGCCGAAGAGGCCTTGCGGCTGAACGTCGTAAACCGTGTTTTTCCGCGCAGCACCTTCGCCGAACACGTCAAAGCGTTCCTCGACGCTTTGCTGATGGCGGATCAGAAGGTCGTCCGCGAGGCGATTCGTTTGGCGGCTTGCAGCGCCGTGCTGGGAGAAGAAGACAACATCCGCCAGGGTTTGGAAAGCTACGCCAGGTTGGCCCCATGGTCGCAATGAACATAGAGCTCCAACGGCTCCCGCTGGATGATCGGGGCGTGGAGGTGTCCCTGGTGGACCTGACACGACTGACGGATCCGGAATCGACCGCGGCGCGTTTCCTGACGCCCGGGGAGCGAGAGCAGTACGCCATGCTGCGGCATCCGTCGCGCCGCCGGCAGTGGCTCGGGGCCAGGGTCTGTCTGAAGGAGATGCTCGTGCGACGCGGTTCTCTGAGCGATCCGACCGAGTGCGAGATCGTCAAAGACGGGAAGGGACGGCCGCGGCTCTGCTTCCAGCCCGGCCTGCCGCGGACGGCGGTGTACGACTGCTCCCTTTCCCACAAAGCGCGTTTTGCCTGTGCCTGTGCCTCGGGCGTAGCGCGAACGCGAGTTGGCGTGGACATCGAGCAGGTATCGCCGCGGCTGGTCAAGCTGGCCGGCGCCTTCGTCAGCGACCGCGACTCGCTCGTCGGCGAGCGTCCGCCCGAAGAGCGGTTGGCGGTGCTCTGGTCGCTGAAGGAGGCCTGCTCCAAGGCGGTAGGCCTCGGACTGGGAATCCGACTGGCGGACGTGATTTGCGAAGAAACGGCCGAAGGCCGACACCATATCCGGATCAAGGACGGCCCCGTGCTGCGAGCCCGGCACCTCGTGCACGAAGGATACGTGATTGCTCTGTGCCTCATGAAGGAAGATTACAAGGAGCCCTAAGGATGACAAAAAAGCTCACCGACGAAGAAAAAGACCAGATCTACGAGCACATCCGTGCATTCCTTTCCGATGAACTCGACGCGTCCCTGGACGAGATCGGACCGGACACCAAGATCCTCGACGACCTGGACGGTGACTCGTTGATCTATCTGGAACTCGTCGAGGACTTCAAGAAGAAATACGACGTCAACGTCGAGATGCGCGTGATCGGTTTGTACCTGCAGCGCAACCCGATCTACACGGTCGGGCAAACTGCCCGGGCCATTTGCGATATCATCGAGCGCGGCGACGACCTGTTGGGAGACGACGATCAACCGAGCGAATCGGACGCCTGAAGATGAACAAGGTCGAAAACAAGATCGCGATCACCGGCGTCGGCACGATCAACAGCCTGGGCTGCAACGTCGCCCAGTGCTGGGAGAACCTGGTCGAAGGCCGCTCGGGGGTCGCCCGAATCGCGCGGTTCGACGTCCCCGACGACGTTCCCCAGATCGGCGGGGAGCTCCTGCCGAAGTACTACGAGATGGAGCAAGCCGAGTTCTCCCGGCGCGCGATGAAGCAGACCGTACTCACCACGCGGCTGGGACGATTGTGCGCCGCCGAGGCCTTCGGCGACAGCGGCTTCAGCGTGGACGACCACGATCCCTATCGGTGCGGCGTGTTTACCGGCTCCGGCCAGACTGCCGACCAGCAAGAGGAGGGCCTTGCGGGGCCCCCCCAAGATCCCGGCAAGTTCAGGATCATTCGGCAGATGGCCAACGCGATGAGCGGATGGATCTCCATCAAGTACGGATTCAAGGGCCGTTCGCTCAACCTGGCGACGGCCTGCGCGTCGGGAGCGTACGCGATCGCAGCGGCCTACGAGTACATTGCCTCCGGCCGGGGCGATGCGGCCCTGGCCTTGGGCGTCGATGCGATGCTGTCGACGGATACCCTCGAGGGCTTCCATGCGTTGTCCGCCATTTCCCAACGCAACGACGCCCCGCAGCAAGCCAGCCGGCCCTTCGATCTGAACCGCGACGGCTTCGTGCTGGCCAACGGCGGCGCCGCACTGATGCTCGAGAAGGACTCGGCGGCGAAGCGGCGCGGCGCCAAACGTTACGCGTTGATCACCGGCGTGGGGCTTTGTTCGGAGGCCTACAATATCATCGCCCCGGAACCGTCGGGGGCCGAAATGGCCAGGGCGATGACCCTCGCCATGCAGGACGCCCGCGTGACGCCCGACCAGGTCGGTTACATCAGTGCCCACGGCACCTCCACGCTGCAGAACGACAACGACGAAACCGCGGGCATAAAAATCGCGTTCGGCGATCTTGCCGGCAAACTGGCGGTGAGTTCTCAAAAGTCGATGACCGGTCACACCGTGGGCGGCGCCGCGGCGATCGAGTGCGTCGCCACGGCGCTGAGCCTCTATCACGGCGTGCTCACGCCCACGATCAACTATGAAACGCCCGACCCCGCATGTGATCTCGACTACATTCCCAACGAAGCCCGGGACGCGAGGGGCGTGAAAGTGGCGCTCTCGAATTCCTTCGGGTTCGGCGGGCATGACTCGACGATTGCCTTGGAGAAAGCAACCTAGCCGCCTCCGCCGGGGATCTACCGGAAAACCGCTTCAGCATTTGGGGAAGAAACGAGAATCCGCAAGGGAATATCGATGAAAGTCGGCCTCGTGGGCTACGGAAAGATGGGGCGAGGGATCTTCAGCCTGCTGGGCGAGGCTCCCGTGCAGATCGCCGTGCTGGTGCGCGATCCGGCCAAGGCGGACGGAAACAACCGCCGGCTGGAAAAACGTTTGCGCCGCGCCGCCGGCAGCGGTATCCTCAGCGAAGACGAGTTGGCAAGCCGCCTGGCCGGCCTCCGTTTCACCGCTTCCTGGGACGACCTGCGGGATTGCGACCTGATCATTGAAACCGTTGCCGAAGACTTCCAGACCAAGATCGACGTGCTGCGCCAGGCCGAACGGACGGTGTCCGCGGAGGCGGTGGTCGCCACCAACAGCTCCAGCCTGTCGATTACCGCCATGGCCGAGAATCTCCAGGATCCGTCGAGATTCTGCGGCTTCCACTTCTTCCACCCGATCCAACTGACGAGCGTCATCGAGATCATCACCTCGAGCCGAACGGCCCCGCGCACGGTGGATTTTCTGCGGCAGCTAACGCGAGACGTCGGCCGAACGCCGCTGGTGGTCAAGGACGTGGCCGGCTCGTGCATCAACGTGTCGCTGACCTGCCTGAGCTGCGAGGCGTTGTACATTCTGGAGCAGGGGCTGGCCCTGCCGACGCAACTCGACGCAATCGCGGGGCGGTTCGCCCGGCTGGGGCCCTGCGAGTCGCTCGACGCCGTCGGCATCCCGTTCTTTACCCAGGTCCTGGGACGCATGCTCGAGGGTTTTCCCGTCGACTTCCCGATTCCCGAGTTGTGTCACAAGCTGGTCCGAGACGGCCGCCATGGAAAGCAGGTCGGCCGCGGCATCTACCTGTACCGTGAGGACGTACCAACGGACGATGCGCCGGATTACTACGCGGACCCTCGCCAGACGCATTCCTCCGCCGCCGCGCCGTCCGACGAGGAAAGCCTGTATCAACGGCTGTTGTCGGCGATCTACTTTTCGGTCCTCTCCCTGACGCAAATGGGATTAGGAGAGTTGAGCGATTTCTGCCTCGGGATCCAGGATCTCATCGGCATGAAGATCGATCCGCTTCAAGAGATGCGCGAGCTGGGAAGCGACGGACTGCGCAAGCGGTTCGACGGGCTGCGGCGCGACTTGAGCCCCCGATACGACTGCAGCTCGCTGGAAGACGTGATGGCCCTGCTCGACGAAGACGGCCAGGCGTCCGGCGATAAATCGGTTGAGGGAGACAAATCATGAGCGGCAAGGTTGAGTATCCGAACCTGATCTCACGCATCATGCTGAGGTCCTCGTTCAAGCACCAGTTCGTGATCCCGGAGGAGCCGCCCAGGGTAGCCGTGCGGATGTTGGAGTGGTACGAGAAGCGCGTCATGAAGGTCGACACCAGCGGTATCGAGATCGACCGACCGATCTTCATGATCGCCTTGCCCCGGGCGGGCGCCTCCTTCCTGCAGAACATCGTCTGCGCCCACCCGGACGTGTCGTACATCAACAACACGATGCACCTGTACCGGACGTGCTTGTGCGCGGCGGAGCGTATGCGGAAGAAATTGAACCTCAACGCCAAGGGCGAGCGCTACCTTGGCGACAGCGTGATGGTGGACGCCGACACGCCCGCCGACGCCGTCACGTTCTGGGCCCTGTGGCTCAGGGAGCACCCCTATAAACTGGACTACGTCGATCGCAAGATCGAGGACTACTCGGACGAAGAGATCGAAGACATCAAGCAGACGATTCGCAAGGTGATCTACTGCTCCGGCGGCCGGTCCCCGCGGTTCTTCAGCAAGAACCCGGCGCTGGTGCCGCACATTCTTTTGCTGAAGGACCTGTTCCCCGACGCCAAGTTCGTCCACGTGGTGCGCGACCCGCGACCGGCGGCCAACTCGCTGATCAAGCTGTACCGCAAGGACAACGAGCAGCTTTCGCGAATCCGTCTGAAGCGGCGCCACCTGCTCACCGGCGACCAGCCGTTGGTCCCCTTCCCGCGCCTGCCCAACCTGAAAGAGAACGTCGAGAAGTACGGAGCCGACGACGTCCGCACGACGGCCCACCTCTGGAACGATGCGGTCACCTTCGTGAATCAGCGCAAGGACAAACTCCCCACGTTCTACGAGGTGCGCCACGAGGACCTGTTGGCCGACCCGAAGAAAGAGGTGTTCGGGATTCTCGAGTTCTGTGAGCTTTCCGAGCCGGAGAAGGCCAACCGGACATTCTGGGACTACCTGGGCGAGTTCGGCGTGATTCGCCACAAGAACGTCTACGGCGAATTCGACGTGGTGGAATCGATCTGCCGGGACAACATGAAGAAGTATCGGTACTTGTAAGGACTTCCCGCGGAATTGCCGTTGGGTGGAATGTAGCTGATGAAGGCCTCGCCAAAAGAACTCTGGGAGACGTGCGTTTGGCTGCTGATGATTCAGCAGAGACCTTTGATCGAACCCCCAGAGAAACCGGAGCAGATGGTCCGTCAGTTCAACCGACGGAGTTCTGTTTCGACGACCAGTCGCAAGGCGACCAAGAAGAGCAAATAGACTTTCAGGTATCAGGGGTCAGGTATCAGGGGGCAGGTATCAGGGGGCAGGTATCAGGGGGCAGGTATCAGG
>SDBV01004419.1_pt1 | contig 20268 bp, 13 predicted proteins | sample 2277081 | NCBI WGS metagenome assembly SDBV01 (sample SAMN10402039, study PRJNA504765) | marine sediment metagenome | isolation source: marine sediment core GS10_PC15, 223 cmbsf | place: Arctic Ocean: Southern Knipovich Ridge | collected 2010 | reverse complement strand
ATGCGGCATAGAAATTATAGCTCGGCCTCCGGGCAAGGAACTCCAGTCCATAACTCTGCTTTCCGGAGGCGAAAAAACCCTCGCTGCCATAGCTCTGCTCTTTGCGATCTTCCGCTCCAAGACTAGTCCCTTGTGCATCCTCGACGAGGTTGATGCCGCTCTCGATGAAGCCAACAACGAAAGATTCAATGCCTTGCTAAACGAGTTCCTGGCAGACAGTCAGTTTATCATCATTACCCACTCCAAACGCACTATGACCATCGCCGACGTTCTCTATGGCGTAACCATGCAGGAGCCCGGCATATCCAAACGTGTCTCGGTCAAGTTCGACAACCAGGCCGCCGCCGTCGCCTAAAAAAAAAGTTTATGGATTTGGACCAGTTTTGTCATTGCGAGGGAGCTGAAGGCGACCGTGGCAATCTCACTGCTTTGGCAGTAATCTCTCTTGGGCCGATGATTGAGATTGTTTCGGGCTAAAGGCCTCGCAATAACAGAAAAATATGGTTTTGGTCTTTCTGTGAACGCTTACAAAAAACCAAACATCAAATCGTGTTGTTTCCTCTTCTTAATTCGATCTACCCGTCACCGGCTTTTTGATTAGTTTCTTAATTTTGGGATCTATAATTCGCGTCATACGATATATCGATGCTCTCTCCTTGCTTTCCTTCTTTATATTGGGATTATAGAACTCCCATACAACTTTCCCATCTCTCGTTATTTCGAAAGCTCGGCCTTTTACACTTTCGGTGATCAGAGTATTACCATTTGCTAACCTTTGGCTGCCCCCTTTTTCATAGGAAAAAAAATCCCCCTCAACTTCACTTCTGTACTCCCAGGCAATCTTCTTAGTTAGAGGATCCAGTTCAACAACACGAGAATATCCCCTACGCTGTCCATTATCAAAAATCAATATATTGCCGTTCTGCAAGAGTGTCGGTTGATGCTGTCTGTCCAGTTGCCCTGGACCCCAACTCCAGCTAAGCTTTTCAGTTTGTGCATCTACGATACCGATAAGGTCTAATTCTCGCATTGATATCAGCCAATCGCCTTTTCTACAAAAGCCTTTAATGTTCCTGTCCATAATTTCAATGCTGTTGGTGTGAAGGATGTCAAAACAGCCAGTTTTCAAAATGCCAAACGTCCCAAAACCAGAACCGCTTACCACGTTCTTGCACAAAACCAGCATGTTTCCAGGCTTGAGAAGCTCCAGAAGGCCTCCGTATACCTCAACAACCTTACCAAACGGCACATGATTCTCTACTAACTCAAATAAACAGGTTCTCTTCTTAATCTCTCCTTCCGGCGAAAAAAACACAATTTCATCGCGCACTATTGGCACCGGTATACCATGCCAAAATACCACCTTGTGCTCACGTACAGGCACATATAAATTCTTGTTCTCGTCAATAGCAACATCATGGTGGGCACGCATCCGTTTCTTCCATTGCACCTTTGAATCCCAATCCAGCCGAATAAACCAGGGATCGAAAGCCACAAGTAAATCCCCGTTCTCGCACAGCTCCCCATGAAGGTCAGAAACATCGTAGTCCTCCTTCTTCTCGGCCCATTTATGCAAAACATTTCCCCTCATATCCATCAAGTACGCCTCTAGAGATGTTTGGGAACAATAAAAGTTCAAACCATTATAAGCTGATTCACCCTCATATACGGTTACCCCCGTTTTATTTATGTCCTCTTTGTCCACCGGAATCCAAGTGGTGTATCCAAGCGTCCCGAGTTCTCTAGTTGGATTCCCTTCGTCGTTGCTCTGGGAACCTAACCTCACAGAGCTGACAAATGACAACACTCCAATAAACAAAATAAATACAACGCCACCTGCAACTATACCTCCTGGTTTGCTTCGTCTAATTAGGCTCCAGGCAAAGAACATCATAAAAATGAATACTGTCGCATTACTCACCAGGCTGATAAGTCCCGATGCATTCGGCAAGCACACTACACTGATAATCCCTGCAAAAATGTAGCCCAGCAGAACAGAAAGAAAAATAATCGTCTTGAAACGGCCCCGTCCGCCTTTAGACCTCTTCCTGAAATCCTGAGGAAGTAATCTCCATATCAGATTTGTCGCCAGCGCTAAAAGAATACATAAAATAACCACAACCACTATCATGAAGCACAGAACATAAACGACCGCGTTTCTGGAAATAACACCTACAGCACAACCCATAGCTAGCAATATCAAAAACCAAAAGGAGAGCTTTTTCAACATAATACGCTTCAAAATCACAGACATACACGCTCCAAGCTGAGATAACACGTTCAGTTTCATCTGTTGGCCTTTTTGTTCGACAAGTATTTTTTTATCCAATTTCGCAAACAGAATTATAAAAGGGGCTGGCAAAACCATTAAGCTTGAATGAATCCGCCTTTGACTAAACTAATACAAGGGCTATAATAAGGCTGTTATGAAAGTATCATAGAGGGCTTCCCATGTCGACTAGAAAGCGTGTCATCCTACTCAGCATTGATGGCGTGCCGTACTCCATGCTGAGTCGATTTCTCGAAGCTGGGCATCTGCCGAACTTCGCCCGTCTGGCCCAAAAGGCCCCTCTTCGCCAAATGGACTCCGTCCATCCCACCGTATCCTCCGTAGCATGGACATCCTACATCACCGGAAAACAGCCCGGCAAGCATGGCGTCTACGGCTTCATCGATCGCAAACCCGGCACATATGAAATGAGCATTCCAAGCTCTGCCTCGATCACCTCTAAAACCATTTGGGAGATTCTCTCCGACCACGGTCTGCGGGTCTTCGGAATGAATGTCCCGCTGACCTATCCACCTCCCCAGGTCAACGGAATCCTGATCGGCGGCTTCCTCTGCCCCACAGTCGAAAAAGTCGCCTACCCAGCTCAGCTAAGCGACTACCTCAAATCGATTGACTACCAAATCGATTCGGACCCGATGTTAGCTCGCGAATCAAAGGAGCGGATGCTGCCCAACCTACACCAGACGCTTGATGCTAGAATGGAAGCCATGTTCCACTTCTTAGCACAAGAACCTTGGGATTATTTTCACACCCACATCATGGCCACCGACAGAATCAACCACTTTCTCATCGAAAAATACGAGCAGAACAGCCAGAAGTTCGCTCAGGAGTTCGTCAAGTTTTACCAAAAGATCGATAGCTATCTGGGCAAACTTATGGACACCCTTGATTCCGACTGTAGCCTTGTGGTTATGTCGGACCATGGATTTTGTCCGATCATCAATGAAGTTCAGCTCTCGCGTTATCTAATCGAAAAAGGCTGGACCGTGCCCGCTGATCCTCCACAGCCTAGCCCACTTGCCATCGACCCCGCCAAATCGCGAGCTTACAACTTGATTCCCGGACGAATTTTTGTAAACCTCAAAGGTAGAGAGCCCGCCGGCATCGTTGCCCCCGAAGAGTTCGAGCAGGTCCGCGACGAGCTTACTAAAGATTTACTTTCCCTTCGAGCCCCCAATGGCGATCAAGTAATAAAACAGGTCTTCAAGCGAGAGGAGCTTTACTGGGATGCTGACTCCCACCAGCTCGATCCCAAGATGCCGCTTGATAAACTGCTGTCTAGTCAAACGTCTTTCGGCAAAGCCGCCGACCTGATAGCCATACCGTTTGATGGCTACGATTTGAAAATGGGCCTCGCCGCCCCCCAGACTTTCGTCAAGACCCAACTCGAGGGAATGCATACTTATCACGATGCCACGATCATGGCTCAGGGCGTCGAATTGCCCAAAGAACGCTTTTCGATTATAAATGTAGCCAGTTGCGTCTTTCGTGCCCTTGGCCTTGAACCACCCGCGGACCTGGACTACCTGTAAGGACGAATGAAGAAATGAATACATTGGACGAACTCGAAAGTAAAAGTATCTACGTGATTCGCGAGGCCTACGCCCAGTTCAAAAAGCTCGCCCTGCTGTGGTCCATCGGCAAAGACTCCACCACGCTCTTATGGCTAGCCCGCAAAGCCTTCTTTGGCAAACTGCCCTTCCCCATGCTGCACATCGATACCAGCTTCAAGTTTCCAGAGATATATGAGTTTCGTGAAAAGTATGCCAAAGAGTTTGGCCTAAGATTAATCGTCACTCGAAACGAAGAAGCCCTAGCCGCGGGTATGAGCCCAGGCGGCAATGATAAACTCGCTTGTTGCAATGCGCTCAAAACCCAAGCCCTAAAAAACACCATCGACAAGGAAAAGTTTGAAGCTCTCCTCTTAGGTATCCGCCGAGATGAGCATGGCATCCGAGCCAAAGAGCGCTATTTCTCGCCGCGGGATGGTGACTTCAAGTGGAACTACAAAGATCAGCCGCCCGAGCTCTGGGACCAATTCAAATCCAGTGCTATCGATGAAACCCATCTTCGAGTCCATCCTCTGCTACATTGGACCGAGATCGACATTTGGCGTTACACTCAGCGAGAGAACATCCCCGTTTGCCCGCTCTACTTCGCCAAAAATGGCAAACGTTACAGGTCCATAGGCTGTCACACTTGTTGTGGGCCCGTTGATTCGGACGCGGACACAATCGATAAGATCGTCAAAGAGTTAGAGACCACGACGACTGCCGAAAGAGCGGGCCGAGCCCAGGACAAGGAATCAGCCTACACCATGCAAAAACTACGAGCCTTGGGATACATGTAAGAGTAAAGCACAATGCAAAAAGAGAAACTTAAATTTGTTATTGTCGGACACGTTGATCACGGCAAGTCTACCCTGATTGGACGTTTGTTCTTCGATACTGGTTCGCTGCCAGCCGACAAAATCGCGGAGATCGAAAAGATATCAAAGGAACTCGGCCGCGATGTCGAATTCGCTTTCATGATGGATCACCTCCAGGAAGAACGCGACCAGGGAATCACCATCGACACCGCTCAAGCCTTTTTCCACACCGACAAACGCGACTACGTCGTAATCGATGCGCCTGGCCACGTAGAGTTCACAAAAAACATGATCACCGGCGCTTCCCAGGCCCAGGCGGCAATCCTCATTGTCGATGCCGCCGAAGGTGTTCGCGAACAGACTCGCCGTCACGCCTATCTGCTCAGCATGCTTGGGCTAACACAGGTCGCTGTGGTGATCAATAAAATGGATCTGGATACCGTGAACTATAGCAAGCAGCGTTTCGAGCAAGTCGTGGCTGAGTTGCTGGAGTTCTGCGAGCCCCTCGGCATCAAGCCCATGCACATTGTGCCCATTTCTGCCAAACAAGGCGAAAATGTAGCCAAAAAGTCAACTCATATGGATTGGTATATTGGCCCGACGGTTCTTGAGCTTCTGGACGATTTTGTCGTGCCCAGCAAACCTGCCGATAAGCCGATGAGATTTCCCATACAGGACGTCTATAAGGTAGACGACAAACGCGTCCTCGCTGGGCGTGTCGAATCCGGCACAATCTCCAACGGCCAGGATGTTGTCTTTCTACCTTCCACTAGCCGCAGCAAGATAACCTCTATCGAACAATTTCTAAAACCCCCCTTAGAGTCAGCCTCCGCTGGTGAGTCCATCGGGATTACCCTGCAAGATTCTCTTTTCATCGAGAGAGGCCAGATCGCCTACCCCGCCGACTCGCACCCCCAAATCGGGGATACCTTCAAAGCCAGTCTTTTCTGGATGAGTCGCCAACCCATGTCTGTCGATGAGAAGCTGATGATCAAATGTGCCACCCAGGAGATATCCATCAAGTCCTGCAAAATTCATCGACGAATAAACTCATCTACCCTTGAAGTTATTGAGGAAGACGCGACTGAACTCGGGAATAACGAAATTGCTGAGCTGACCATAACTACAAAGTCTCCGATTGTTGTCCAGAGCTTCTCTGACTTTCCCGAGCTGGGCCGTTTTGTACTAGTGCGTGGGCACGATATCGTTGCCGGTGGAATCATCACTCCTTAGTGTTTCATATAGAGAATGCCATTGAACCGCCGCCCTAAAAATCTAAACATTCTGCTTCTTGCCGCCATTGCTGTTCTGGTAATCTCCGAGCAGGCCCAGGCTTATATCGGCCCAGGGGCCGGATTCACCGTAGGGGCCTCGCTGTTGGCTATGTTCGTGGCCGTACTCTCAGCGGCCGTCGCCCTGATTAGTTGGCCCATTCGATACGCCATCCGGGCCATTCGATATCGCCATGCTTTCGCTCGCAGTCGCGTCAAGCGATTTGTCGTCCTGGGCTTGGATGGTTTGGATCCCAAGATGACCGAAAAATTATTGGCCCAGGGAAAGCTCCCCAACCTCGCCAAGCTGCGAGATCAGGGCTGTTTCAAAACCCTGGCCTCCACCATCCCTCCCATCTCGCCGGTCGCCTGGTCTTCCTTTCAAACCGGAGTCAATCCTGGCAAGCACAACATCTTTGATTTCCTCACCCGCGACAAACATTCCTATGTACCCAAGCTCAGTTCCGTTGACATTAGAGAGCCCCGGCGAAGCATATCGCTCGGTAAATATCAATTCCCCCTGGGCAAATCTGATATCCGCATGCTCCGCAAGGGCAAGCCATTCTGGAAAAGCCTCGGTGAGCACGGCATCTTTAGCACAGTCATTCGCGTGCCTATCACCTTTCCGCCGGAAAAATTTCCAGGCGTCCAGCTCTCAGCTATGTGCGTTCCGGATCTCCGCGGCACACAGGGAATGTTTTCCTTCTATACCACCGCCACCCAGGGCAAAGATGATCACACCGGTGGACAACGCTTCTGTGTTACTCAAGAGGCTAACAAAATAAAATCGGCCCTGATAGGGGCCGAGAATCCGCTGCGAAAAGACAAGAGTGTTTTAGAATGTCCTTTTGTGATCACAATTCTAGACGACATCTCAGCCAATATAAAAATAAACGGCCAAACCTACGCACTCAAGAAAGACCAATATAGCGAATGGATAAAGGTCCAGTTCAAAGCCGGCCTGGGCATGAAGGTTCGTGGCATATGTAAGTTTCTACTGCTCCGAACCAAGCCTCACTTTGAGCTCTACGTAACCCCCATTAACATTGACCCTGAAAAACCCGTCATGCCCATTGCCCATCCCGGCATCTACTCCACTTACCTAGCCAAACGACAGGGTTCCTACGCGACCCTGGGCCTAGCCGAGGACAGTTGGGCGCTCAACGAGGAAATCCTCTCCGATGAGGCTTTCCTGCAACAATGTCTAGACACAGACCACGAGCGCGAGAAAATGTTTTTCGACGCTCTGGACAAAGTCAAGCACGGGCTATGTGTCTGCGTCTTTGATGGCACTGATCGCATCCAGCACACATTTTGGCGCTACCTTGACCAACAGCACCCCGCCTACAAAAAGGTAACCCAAGAAAAGGTCCAACATGCCATCGAAGGCGTCTATCAGCGGATGGACGACATCGTCGGCAAAGCCATGCGACACTGCGACACCCCCAAGAATGTACTAATGGTTATTTCCGATCACGGTTTTGCCACCTTTCGCTACGGTGTCGACCTGAACCGCTGGCTCGAAATCAACGGCTACCTCAAACTCAAAGATGGCCCACGCGACAAAGACTACCTCGCCGGGGTTGATTGGTCCCAGACCAGAGCTTTTGCCATCGGACTAACGGGCGTTTTTCTCAACATCAAGGGCCGAGAATCGCAGGGTATTGTCATCCCCGGAGACGAAGCCGCTGCATTGAGCCAGGAGATCGCCGAGAAGCTCACCGGCTTGACCGATTCGGACAGGAGTGCCCAAGCCATCAAGCAGGTTTATATCTCCGAAAATATTTATCGCGGGCCTTATAAGGACGAAGCTCCCAATCTCATCGTCGGCTACCATCGCGGCTACCGGGCCTCGTGGGAAACTGCCATTGGAAAAATCACTGAAGATGTTTTCCATGCTAACACCAAAGCCTGGAGCGGCGACCACTGCATCGATTCGAGCCTCGTGCCCGGCGTCCTCTTTTGTAATCGACCCATTGATTCCGAGCATGCGAGATTACTAGATATTGGTCCGACCGTGTTGGACATGTTTGGAGTTAGCGTACCAGCCAACATGGATGGCAGACCTCTAGCACTCGCCGACGAGCCTGATCGCAAGGCGTCTGATTGATTCAGCGTGATATGTTTAAATAAAGGCCTCTGGCCAATCCGACGGAGACATACGGTGAGCCGCAAGCACAATACAAAAAATATCAGGAGAAAATTTCTCCAGCACCCTGCCCTAACGATAGCTGTCTTAGCCGTACTGCTCAGTGCCACCCAGCTCTTTGGGGCGACGGAAAAAACATCTACAGGCAAAACGGCCAAAAAAGTCATCATTATCGGCGTCGATGGAATGGATCCCAGACTAACCGAAAAAATGATGGACCAAGGCCTCTTACCAAACCTTAACCGCCTTCGCCAAGCCGGTGGCTACAAACCCCTAGGCTCCAGCATTCCTCCCCTAAGTCCCGTAGCCTGGTCAAACTTCATCACCGGCGCAGGCCCCGGAACTCACGGCATCTTTGACTTCATCCATCGAAATCCACAACACCAGTACGTCCCCTTTTATTCCGCCTCCGAAACCATTCCAGGCCAAGGCGGCTGGGAAATAGACGACTACAAAATTCAACTCGATTTCTGGCCATTCGGACACAAACCCTCCCAAACCTTGCTCCGCCGGCAGGGAACTCCTTTCTGGGATTATCTCGACCAGGCTGGCATCTGGTCACAATTCTATAATTTGCCCTCCAACTATCCGCCCAGTCCCTCAAAATTCGGACACCATCGCTGCCTCGCCGGCATGGGCACTCCCGACCTGCTCGGAGGTTACGGAACCTATCAGCACTTTGCCGAGGACGGGCCCATTCGCACCCAAGAAGAGGGTGGTGGCAGGCGATCCGTAATATTCTTCGAAAACCACACCTCAAACCCACCTCTAAAATTAATTGGGCCTTGGAATAATTTTCTCGTCAAGCCCGAACCGGTTACCATCGAGTTCCTGGTACATCGTGATCTCCAAGCACGCTCGGCGGTCATCGAAATTCAGAGCCAGATGATTCCCCTAAAGCAGGGCCACTGGAGTCGTTGGACCAAGTTGGACTTCGAGTTGTTAAACCTGCCTTGGAACACGCACCTCAGTGGAATTTGTCGATTCTATCTACAGGAAGTTGCCCCCAATTTTAGGCTCTTTTCCAGTTCCATCAATACGTACCCATCCAACCCCGTAAATCAGATTACCGAGCCCCCGACCTTTATTAAAGACATTTCCAAAGAGTTGGGGCTGTTTTCTACCATCGGATTTCAGGAAGACCACAAAGCCCTGGTGAACAATGTATTCAGCGATGCCGAGTTCGCCACCCAGGCCGAGTTTGTTCTCCAGGAACGCCTAAAGCTCTTGCAATACGCCCTGAAACACTATGATGATGGTTTACTTTTCTTCTATTTTTCCAGCACCGACTTGCAAGCCCACATGTTCTGGTGGGACTCCAACGACGAACAGCCCACTCGTTCGGCAGAGCAGGTCCGCCGGAATTTCAGCCATCTTAAGAAAATCTACCAGAAAATGGACGATGTGGTTGGTGACATCCTGAAACGTTACGGCGATAAAGCCACCGTCATCGTCATGAGCGATCACGGCTTTGGTAACTTCAAAAGGCAGTTCAACCTCAACACTTGGCTGCGACAGAACGGCTACATCAAACCGGCCCAGACTACTTCGCTCTTGACCGATGTGGATTGGTCCCGAACCCAAGCCTACGGTTTGGGTATCAATGGACTATACCTCAATCTCAAAGGACGCGAACGAGATGGTATTGTCGAGCCGGGCGCTCAGCGAGAAGAATTGATTCAGAATTTGATCACTCAGTTACAAGCCGTCCGGGACACTAATGGCCAAAGGGTAATTCGCAAAGTCTACCGTGCTGACAAAGTTTATTCCGGCCCAGCCACCGCTCTTGCCCCGGACCTGATCGTGGGCTACTACCGAGGATATCGAGCTTCCTGGGCTACATCCCTCGGCACTATCACCGAAGAAATATTCCAGGACAATGATTCCGCCTGGTCCGCGGATCACAGTGTCGATGTCGTGGAGGTACCTGGGGTTTTGTTTTCTAACAAGCCCATCGTCGCCACAGCCCCGAACTTAGTGGACATGGCTCCCTCCATCTTGGAAGAATTCGGACTAGACGTCCCCGCCTCCATGACGGGAAAAAATGTTTTTAAACCATAGTGAAATCTGTGGTTACATATAACTATGAAAGCAGTTACACATGGCTAAAATCAAAATTGATTCGAACCTTCATGACCGGCTCAAAAAGGCAGCCGAAAAAGTGGGTTACTCAAACGTGGAAGAATTCATTACCCACATCATTGAGAAGGAACTCGCAAAGATCGAAGCTGCCGACGATGATGCGACCGTAACGGATCGGCTCCGCGGATTGGGTTACATAGACTAATGAATATACTCGTTCAGATTATTACTTGGATAAACGTTCTGACCAACGCCCTGGGCCAGTTCCTGCTAACCACTCCCATCGCCGGCTTATCCGGTTGGTTGTCCAACACAATCATATCAGTTATCCTGGGGCCGCTATTGCTTCTCTTCTTCAAATACATCTCCAATCAAACCGCCATCGAGCGGGCACGCGACGACATGAAAGCCCACATGCTCGCTCTGAAGCTTTTCAAAGATAGCTTCTCCGTTACTATTAGGGCGCCCTTAGGGCTCTTCTATGGCGCTTTGCGTTTATTGTTCCACAGCATTCGCCCTTTGTTGATTATGCTCATACCCGTATCACTATTGTTGGTCCAAATGGGACTGTGGTATCAATGTCGACCTTTATCTCCTGGCCAATACACCGTCGTCACCATGACCCTAAATGGCAATTCAGAATCACCTTGGCCAACGGTGACTCTAAAACCAACTCCTGCGGTCCAGATCACCACTGGTCCGGTTCGCATTTTCAGCCAACGCCAAATATGTTGGGAAATCAAAGCTCGCCAAAACACCTCCGAGCCCCTGATTTTCCAAGTGGATGATCAGGAGGTCGAAAAAGACTTGGCCATTGGCGATGGCTTCATGCGCATCAGTGAGAATCGCCCCCAATGGAAATTTAAAGATATCTTTTGGCACCCCACCGAGAAACCTTTTACCCCCACTTCTGCCGTGAAATCCATCAGCATTGTCTATCCTCAGCGGATATCCTGGACTAGCGGCACAGATTACTGGGTGGTTTATTTCTTCATCGTCTCTTTGATTTCTGCCCTCATCTTCAAACCGATCTTGAAGGTGAAAATCTAAAGCGATTCACCCGGGGCGCAAGTTCTTATCGACATCCTAGGCCGAGACTTTAGCGGGACAGTTGCTCGGCTTTTAAAAAGTCCGCCACAGCCTTGGCCTGTTCGCCTTTGCTTCTGTAGGCGACCCCCCGGCTATAGTACGCTTTGGCGGAGTTCAGCCCGAACCCGATCACTTTGGTAAAGTCGGCGATGGCCTTGTCGTACTCCCCGTTCTTGTGGTACGTGACCCCCCGGTTAAAGTACGCTTCCCCGTAGTTCCCCTTGAGACGGATCGCTTCCGTGAAGTCGCCAATCGCCCTAGTCAACTTGCCGTTGTTAACGTAGGCCATGCCCCGGCTGTTGTAGGCCCTGAAAAAGGTGGGATCCAATTCAATGATCTTGCCGAAATCTAGGATAGCTCGGCCGTATTCGCCTTTGCGAGAGTACGTGATCCCCCGGCTGTTATAACTATTGATATCCTTCGGTGCCAACTCGATGGATCTATTGAAATCACTCAGGGCTCGCTCAAAGTCGCCTTTCCTCGCGTAGACTGCACCTCGGCTATGAAGTGCTATTGCAAACTTGGGATCCAGTTCGATGGCCTTACTGAAATCACGGATGCCTTGCTCAATATTGCCCTGATGAACGTAAGCCGCTCCTCGCTCGTTGTAGGCCTCGGCGCGTTTGGGATCCAACTTGATCACCTGGTTGAAATCGTCCACAGCACGACCATAGTCTTTCTTGCTCATGTAGGCCGTGGCCCGGCTATTGTATGCCCCGGCGACAGCTCGTGCATTCGACTTGGGATCCTCTTCCATATCCCGGATTATCTGACCAAAAACCACGATGCCTTGCTCATAATCGCCTTTTCCCAGATACGCAGCTCCCATCTTCTGAGCAGCCCAGCCATGATCGGGGTCAATTGCGATTACTTTTTTTAAATTAACAATAGCCTTGGAATACTCCTTCTGCCTCAGGGCGGCTAAACCAAGTTTCTCATACGGTGTTGCCAAGTCAGGACGCCGCTTGATCATTTCTTCAGCGTACATCTCCATCTTCGCATCGTCTTTGGCCGCGAAACTAGAAAGCATTAGTTCTACTAAAGAATGGTATTGCAGCAAATCTTTTGGATCTTCCTTTGGGTCTTCCTTGGGATCGTCAAAAAAGGTTTTAGGAGTTCCGCTCCCCACATAAGGCATACTTGCGATCTGCGCCGTGATATCAGGGCCCGCTTCCATTTTGCCGTCCGGGGAATCTTTACGAATGGTTTGTTTCAGCATCTCATCTAGTCTATGTTTCATGATCCTGGCTCGATTGGGCTCTTCTTTAGCAAGATTGTTCAATTCGTCCGGATCCTCCACAAGATTATACAGTTCCGCCCGCGTGGTCTTGATGTATTTGTACCGGTTATTCACGATGCCCAGCAGAGAATTCCCGTCATAATTAGTTGGTGTAAAGCTTTCACTATATAAGTGTCTCTCTTGCTCAGAGCTGTTTTCATCTTTAGAGTCCCCAAAGAGGTCCACGCCCTGAATATTCTTTGGCGTTTCGATGTCAAGCAGCTTGCAAACAGTCGGAACAATGTCCACAAGCCCAGCGATCGATTTTATTCTTACCGCTTTGTTTTGCCCCGGTACTTTGAAAATCAGCGGAACTCGTATAGCCCCTTGATAAATAAAATACATGTGAGTAAGTTCGCCGTGCTCGCCTAGCATTTCGCCGTGGTCCGCGGTAATGATAACCAGCGTCGAATCATAAAGGTCAAGCTCTTTGAGTTTATCTAACACTCGCCCAATGCAATGATCCGTATAGGCAATCTCTCCAGCATAAAGATTGTCCCCAAAATCAGAAGCAAAAGGCTCAGGAGGATCATATTCCGTATGAGGGTCATAGTAATGCAGGAAGAAGAAGAACCTCTCGTCCTTGTTTTTCTCCAGCCACTTTAGGGCCACCTCTGTGGTTTCACCGCCGAGCCTCTCCTGGCCCCGTTCGCCTTCCACCGGATTCTCAAAACGATCATAATAGTCATCGAAACCCTGGCCGATGCCAAGCTGTGAATCCAGCACAACCGCACCGATCGCCGCACCGGTAACGAAACCAGCTTCTTTTAGAATCTCTGCCAGAGTAATGTTCGATTCATCCGCCAGATAACCTCCAACATTTTCGTGAACTCCATGATAGGGCGGGATGGTTCCGGTCAGCATGGAGCTGTGGGCCGGAAGAGTCTGAGGAATCGGGGAAATCACATTTTCAAAAAGCGTCCCCTCCGCTGCCACAGCATCGATATTCGGCGTGGTCGCCAACTCATAGCCATAACAACTCAGATGGTCCGCTCGGCAAGTGTCGAGGCTGATCAAAAGGACGTTGCGAATTCTTCCTGTCCCAACATATGATCTATAAACAAGCCAAGCCCCCCAAATACTGCCCAAAACCAACAAAAGAATGATAAATCGGCCATGTTTGCTAGCCACAAATCTCATAATACTTCCTTATCATACCCAAAATCATACGCAAACAGCGCTTCCTAAACACCGACAAAAGATCGTAGAACACAAAAACACACTTTTGACTTCCAGATTATAGCATTTGACTGCCCAAACATTAGCATCAAAAAAGTACACAGCCGCTTTGATCTGCTAAAAGCGCCCGTAAAAAGAGTCGCTCCTCCCAACACTCCCGTGCCTTTCTCGCCCTCCATGAAGAAGTTCTTTATTCCCCAAGTTGAGGATATTGTTGACCCAGCTCGAAAAATATGTATGTTCACTCCTGACCTCTGGACTCACGCCAAGTGGGGCCGAGAAAGTCTTGTCGCCCTTGTACGCGAGGCTCTGGCTAACTCTGCCTATTAAGAAGATAATCTTAGGATGCATTAATATCGCCACTAACAACCAATCCAAGATTGATTTGCCCTATGGGGATTCTCAGATAACCATCACCCTGCCAGCCTCCAAGCAAGTGGACATCTATCTGCCCAACGACTTGCCCCCCGTAGCCGATGGGCTCGCTGAGATCTGCCGGGCCATGGCCAATCCAATCGACTCTCAGCCCCTGCGTGAAATAGCTCGTGGTAAGCACACCGCATCTATTATCATAGATGACGCCACTCGCTCCGTGCCCACCCCATTAATCCTCCGCTCTATTCTTAACGAACTCGAGCATGCCGGACTGCCCGCAAACAATGTCACTGTTGTGGTCGCCACCGGCTTGCACCGAGCCCTTACCCAAGCCGAAAATCAGCAACTAACCGGTGGACTTGGACTCAAAGTCATCAGCCACGATGCTCATAATCCCAATGAGCTCGTACCCATCGGTACTACCAGTGGCGGATGTAAACTGCTGGTCAACCGCACAGTTGCTCAGTCGGAATTGCGAATCGTCACTGGCGACATCGAACTGCACCAGTTTGCAGGTTATGGTGGCGGAGCAAAATCAGTAATGCCCGGCACCACAGACGCTGCCAGTGTGAACTATACCCATTCGATGATGGAGGCCAAGGGAGCCGGACCCGGAAACTTCCACGCCAATCCCATTCGAGCCGAAATAGAAGAATCCGCCGACATGCTCGGCGTCCACTTCATGGTCAACGTAGTCCTCAACAGCCGACATAAAATAGTCAAAGCCTTCGCCGGAGATGTCCACACTGCTTTTCTAGCCGGCATCAACCTCGTAGACCAAATGTACAAAGTCCACCTGCCTCACCAATACGATCTAGCCCTAGCCTCTGCTGGTGGTTACCCCAGAGATATAAACCTCTACCAATCGCAAAAGGCCATAAGGTCTGCCAGACGAACCGTCAAAAAGAATGGCCAAGTAATTGTCTTTGCCGAGTGTCGCCAGGGCCACGGCAGCCAGTTAGCCTATGATTGGGCCCAAGAAGCCACTTGTCCCCAGGACCTCGTTGATAGACACCGCAAAGAATTCATCATGGGTGGGCACAAAGCTTATCAACTCGCCTGCGAAGTACTTTGGGCTGACATTTACATCTATTCAATGATGTCGCCGGAGATGGTTAGCACTTTTTTCCTAAAGCCGCTCAAGGATCCCGCTCTCCCAGAAGACATGTTGACCGATGTTGAATCGATCGCCGTCTTTCCCCAAGCCACACATACTCTGCCGATTTTGCCAGGACAGACACAAGTTAGCTTCTAATACAGGCCCCGTTTGAGATTGCTTACTACTGGGCGAAGTAGCTTCGCTACGTAGCACGAGTCGTCCCGATTTATCGGGACTTGCAATGACAATAATGATGTTTTCAACAGAGCATTGGACGCTCTTAGGCACTTTTGGACTTCTTTGACCAGAGAGTCAGTCCTTTCAATTGTTCAGTTGAAGGTGCCCGAAAGGGCAGACTGGCCAGGTAGCCCACTACCAAGCCTATAATTATGCAGAAGCCCTCGAGCCAAATCCAGTGGATGGGAAAGTTTTCAAGATTGACCAATGGCTTCATGAGCACCGGAAATCCGCCAATGCACAGAGCTAGTGCTGTAGCGGCCAAAGCACCGATTAGCACGCCCGGAGTGTTACAGCGTTTGGTAAACACGCCTAGCACGAAGAACGTTGTTATGCTTGGCAGGACCAGCAGATTGAGCTGCCCCAGCCGCTCAAGTACAGTTGATTCGCTCTGCCCCAGTTGCCACAGGGCAAAGGCCAGTATGGCAATGCCCCAACCAAGTGTAATAAGCCGCGAAGTAGACACGTAATGTTTTTCTGAGCGGTCGCGCGCCAGATAACGGCGATAGAAATCATTGATCGTTACACCGCTCATCGAGTTTAGAGCCGAGTCGAAGGTGGGCATCATTGCTGCCAACAGACCAGCCATGATCAGCCCCCGCAACAAAAGAGGTACATTATCGACCACAAAGAAGGCTATAACGTGATCCGCTTCTTTGACCATCCCCTTAGCTGCAAGATTCTGCTCATAGAAAGCGATAAGTCCCCAGGAAACTCCTACAGCCAAAAGCATAAAGGCCACGTCCACACCTGCTAAGCCGAACAACGACTTGACCATATTACGCTTGCTGCCCGCGGCTAATAGTCGCTGGACCCTGATCTGGTTAGAACCCCAGCTCAGAGCTCCGACTATTCTAGTGAAAATGATCGCCCATATGGTTGCTTGGATGGCCAGACTGAACTCACTGGAGATCAACTGTGTCTTGGAATATCCAGTATTCTCGGATATCACCGAGGAGGAAATTTCGTAGATCTTCGTTGGTTCCCAGTCAAAATACCGCAACAGCAGCACCCCTATTACCACCAAGGCCAACATGAAAACACCAGTCTGAGCTACATCGGTCCAGATGACCGCTCGGGCTCCGCCAAGCACCGTGTAAAGTGTGCCCAAAATTATAATACCATACAGGCAGTATTCGACCTTAAACCCGGTAGCTGCTTCAAAAGCCTGGGAGGCTGCCACCAGTCCGTTGCTCACCCAGATGATCATTGTTACTAGGAAAAGAATTGCGCCAAAGGCTCGTAGTCCTCGATGAAAACGAGTTTCCAAATATTCATAGATAGATATCATCCGTAGCCTGCCCCAGATAGGAACCCAAATCGCTATGGCTAGGATAATGGTTACGATATTGAGTACTGGGCTGGCGAAGACATAGCGGGTATCGTTTATGAAAATCAAGCCGCATATTCCCAGGAAGCTAAGCGGACCCAGTGAGGTAGCGTACAGCGAAAGTGACACCGCCCACCAGGGCAGATCGCCGCTGGCCAGGAAGTATTCCTTAAGTGATTTCTGCCTGCGGAAAAATATCAAGCCCAGCAGCAGCACGCCGGCGATATAACCAAAAATGACAGAGTAGTCCAAAGAAACAAGTTCACCCATTCTAGGCTCCTTTACCTATTAGTTTGACGTTCACCCCTCGATCGTGATCCGTGGGCAAAATGTTGGCTGATGAGGGTTGGCTCTATTGGCCAAGACGATCCTCGGCTGAATAAATGCCTCTGCCCCAGTCAGTTTATATTCAAACACGACACTTTTTATCGTATGTTAGGCCCAGCGTGTGGTAGATAAGCTTTTCACCCGCCGGCATCGAAAACACTTCTCGTACGGTTTTGTCGCCGTCGTCGCTGACGAGAATCGTGTAGAGATGGTTAAGCTCGCAATCGCTGATCCTTGCCGCGATAGTGTTCACCCGAATCCCCCAGGCCAAAGATGATTTCGCAAAAGACGGCGTGAATCGCAAACGCAATCCACACCGTTAGTTACAAACGAGGCCGACGGGATTCGAACCCGCAACGTCCGGATCGACAGTCCGGTACTCTAACCAGTTGAGCTACGGCCCCAACACTACCCACAGATAGTATACACCTAAATAATCCTTAGTCAAGAACCGCAAAAAAGTTCAATTCCCACCCGGTACATTCCATTACCACCAGGCTCAAAGGCTAAAACCTTCCATTTTTTCACCAACACCTTTACACTCTCGTTCGTCTAAGAGATGGCCACAAACAATGGTTCCGAACCTTGGGCAACGGCGGAAAAATGGTAAAACGAGAGGAACGACAACTATCCAGGGCGATTCGTGCCCGAAACCCCCAGGCCTGCGCGGAGTTGGTACAGAGCCATTATGGGCCAATTTACGGCTTTCTGCTTCACCTTACTCGCCAGACCAGCACCGCCGAAGACCTGACCCAGGAGACCTTTGCCGCGGCTTGGACGGCCATGGACAGTTTTCGTGGCCGATCGTCCTTCGCTACCTGGCTGCATCGCATAGCCTACGGCAAATTCATAGACTTCAAACGCCGCGACAAACGTGGCCAGGCCGTAATGGAGCAACTTGCAGACCGCCAAACCAGCCCAACGGCCCTTCGATCTCCCCTGGCCCAAGCAATGGCCAATGAGCGTGGCCGATACGTTTACGAAGCGGTTGGTAAACTTGATGAAGCTGATCGGGAGGTCATTGTGTTGCACTATTTCCAGAGCCTCAGCTTCAGCCAGATGGCCACGGTTTTGGACGAGCCGATCGGCACAGTCAAATGGCGAACGAGTCGAGCCCTTGGACGATTGAAGATATCTCTTAATGGGAGGATTTAGCCATGACAGAACAAAACAATTTAAAAAATGACGAGCTTTCGTCCGAGGCCCTGGAGGCACAGCTTCGGCAAATGCCGACTCCCCAACCTCCCCCCGAACTCAAAGCCAAGCTGTTAGCCGACATACCATCCGCCAACCCCACCCCGCGTCTGGCGTATCGGCTCCCCTTGGTTCGCACAGCCGCTGCCGCGGCAATACTGATGGTTGTCGTTGGCCTATTCGCTTGGCTGACTGCGGGTAATGGCGGAGCCAGTGTTGTCTGGGCTAGTGTGGCTCAGCGGATCAAACAAGTAGATTACGTACATTTTTATGAAATCAGCCATCAAGCCAATCGTCGGGCCAAAATCGACCTTGAAGGCTGGCATTCTCAGGGAAGAGTAGTATGCATAAAGTCTGATGGGACTAAATACGTTGACGACGGGACAACGCAAACTGTTTTTGATCCCAATGGATACCAGACACGGAAAAAGCCCTCAGAATTTATAGAGTTCAATAACCAACCCTTTCTCGAGAATATGGTTCTAGGATGGCTTGACTTTGATAAGGAGGAATTGCTTAAAACTACACCAACCCACGTGGGGGAGGACTTTCTAGTGTATAAACTTGATCCGGGTAAGAGAATACAAGAATGGGCGGAAAGTGTCTCTATTACGGTGGGCCTAAATTCTTTGCTACCTGTTCAGATCAAAATCTACCGCAAGGAACCTAAAGACACGTACACTTTGTATGTTCTTGATTACGAGGCCCCGGAAAAACCGGCTGACTTTTTTGAAGCCAAACAGCGAGCAGCCCAAGGCGAAGCCGATGTGGTATTTGGTGGCCAAGAGGTCGTGATTAAAATCTCTGATTCGCCGGGAGTCGAAGCTTTGGTAGTACGTTTGTATGAAAAAGAATATGAGAATATTGGCAAACTAGAAGTATTGGACGCTGCTGTAATAATCACGGATGGCTTTAGACGATCATTTCTCCGAAGCATTCCCTGGAAACCAAATGAGCTTGTAAAAATAGGCGTAGGAGATAAGGAATGGCCGGACAAGAAACACAGAAATATCAACGTTCGATTGCTAATAAAGCCCGGCCACAAAAAAGAGGTGTATCACTTGGAAGTAGATTGTTGGCTTGGACATGCATACAGAGGGCCCCGGGATTAGCCCTTAATCACCCCAAGAGGGCGCATTCGGCAAACCTTCTTGGCCAGCCCAGCCTTGTGCACAATGTCCACCACCAAATTCACGTCCTTATAGGCCGCCGGCTGCTCCTCATCCAGCCCCCGCCGCCCCTGAGCTATGGCCGTAATGCCCTTCTCTGCCAACTCCCTCCTAATATCTCGACCCCTCGCAGAGCGGATTGCAGCCCCGCGAGACATCAGTCGCCCAGCCCCATGGCACGCGCTGCCAAAGGTTTGTTGCATGGCCGTCTCTTGACCAACCAGCAAATACGAATATCGACCCATATCGCCGGGAATAATAACCGGCTGACCGATCCCCCGATAACGTCCCGGCACTTCCGGATGCCCAGGGGCGAACGAGCGAGTAGCTCCCTTGCGATGCACGCACAGCAGCTTCTTTCGTCCATCAACTTCGTACGTTTCAAGCTTAGCGATGTTGTGAGCCACGTCGTAGATCAGCTCCATTCCCAATTGCGACCAGGACCGCCCAAAAAACTCTGCGAAGCTCTGGCGAACCAGATGCATCAGCACTTGGCGGTTAGCCCAGGCATAATTAGCCGCAGCCCGCATAGCCGAGAAATAACGCTGACCCTCCGGCGAATTCACCGGGGCGCAGATCAACTGACGGTCCGGCAACTCGATGCCATACTTAGCCGGCGTCTTTTGCAGAGCCTTGATAGAGTCATCGCAAACCTGATAGCCCAGCCCTCGACTGCCCGAGTGAATCATTACCGTAACTTGACCGACTTGTAAGTCAAAAATCTCAGCCGCTCGCTTATCATATATCTCATCGACAACTTGAACCTCAACAAAATGATTCCCAGCCCCCAGCGTACCGCATTGCCCCTTACCTCGCTCGTGAGCCCGCGG